>Ga0308167_1000043_pt1 | contig 300804 bp, 239 predicted proteins | sample PhyCR1_2_FD_202138 | JGI IMG/M metagenome (GOLD analysis project Ga0308167, IMG submission 202138) | Phyllosphere microbial communities from UC Gill Tract Community Farm, Albany, California, United States - DLSLRC.R1 | ecosystem: Host-associated > Plants > Phyllosphere > Unclassified | place...
CTCGTGGAGGAGGCGGCCGCCGCGTCGGCATCGGTTCGGGAGCAAGGGCAGCAGTTGATAGATGTCGTCGCATTTTTCCGGCTGCGCGCGGGGCCGCCGTTGCTGAGCGGTCCCGCCACTTCCGTTTGACCCGGCCGGAACCCCGGTGCGTCAGACTTGCTACCGGGTATCCCCGAAGCACCGGTTGTTCGTTGTGGTGTTACGTATGTAGTACCCAAAAAAAATCGATCGGGTGCGGCTTTTGATAGACATGCACGGCGTGGCGTATCACGATAGCGGAATCACGCCCAAAGCAATGGCAACCCCGAGCAGCGCCAACGAAAATGCCCACATCGTTGGCAACGCAAAACGGATGTAGCGTCCCATATCCAATCCGGCAAGACCCAGTCCGAGCCACAACGCTGGTGAGAATGGACTGATGAACGTGCCGGCGATATTGCCAATACCGAGCGCGTAAACAGTCGACGCGGGCGATACGCCGTGCGCGCCAACGATTTCGCTGACGATCGGCAGCATCGCGAAATAATAGGCGTCGGTCGACAGCAGTAATTCCATCGGCAGACCCAGCACGCCCAACACCAGATGCAGATGCGGGACCAAGGCGTGAGGCAGCCAGCCGACGATTGTCTGCGCCAGCGCGCGCAACATGCCGCTGCCGTCGAGGATGCCGAGGAACGCACCGGCCGACAGAATGATGGTTGCCATCACCATCGCATTAGGCGCGTGCTGTTTGATACATTCCAATTGCGCGGCCTGGGTACGGTGATTCAATAGCAACGCTAGCGCGACGCCGATCATGAAGACAAACGCGGATGGCAATATCCCCGCAACCAATGCCGTGAAGACCGCCAGACCGAGAACGGCATTGCCGATGAAGCGCCAGCGGGGGATCTCTTCCCCCGCGATCTCGGATGCGGCGCCGTGGTTCGCCGTCACCGTACCGGCGGTTCGGCCCGCGGTCTCGGACGCGGCGCCCGGCAAGCCCGGCAATATCGCGGCGTCATCTAGCGCGGATATGGTGGGAACACGCGCGGTATCCATTGCACACGCGCGCGCAAGGCGACGTTGCTCGCGCCATCCAAGCAAGCCGGCCAGGCTGAGAAGCAACAAGGCTCCGATGGCTTGCACCGGGATGAGCGGATGCCAGAGCGCCGTGGCGTCCATTCCGGTCACGGCGGAGGCTCGTCCAAGCGGACCTGCCCAGGGGGTCATATTCATCAGTCCGGCGCCGATGGCGATCAGCATCAGCATCAGGTAGGGACTGACGCGAAGTTTTTTATAGACCGGGATCAGTGCAGGAACCGTCAACAGAAAGGTCGTCGCACCCGCTCCGTCGAGATGGGCTGCGAGCCCCAGCGCCGCGGTCCCGACGCACACGGCAATGACATTGCCACGCGTCAATCGCAATAGACCATCGACCAACGGTGTGAACAGTCCGGCTTGTTGCAGGATGCCAAAAAACAAAATAGCAAATACAAACATTGTCGCCACCGGCGCGACCTTCAGAACGCCTTTTGCATAAAAGCCCGCGATCTCGTCAACCGGAAATCCCGCTAGCAAAGCGCCGATAAAGGGTGCCAGTACCAATCCAATCAGTGGTGCACTTCTTCCAGAAAGCAACGTTCCGATCACGACAAAAATGATCAGCATTCCAAATAGCGTCAGCATGCAGGTGTCCCCGGCCGTTTAGGCTGTTATGTATATTGACTACAAAGCGCGTAAACATTCTGCGGTCAAAGATAGCCGGGGTCTATGGGACGACGGAAAGTTTGGCGGTAGGCGCGGCGTCTGATGCGAAGCCAAAAGCGTTGATTTCGGCTGCCATGCACCAAATACTTAGGTGGGTGCTGCCCTGCATAGCGGGCGGTAGCTGGCATTTCTACCGTGGACTGCTGCTCACATGCGCGCCTTGATGGCATGCGATCGGCTTTTGAGCCGAGTGATACCGGGCGGTTTATAAATGGCGCTTTATTTTGGTGAGCGGCGTGGCCGCAGGCTTACGCTGCGTCGGCGTGTGTTGTCAGCCCAAGCATGTCGCCGTGTCCGGCCGTGACTGTGTCAACGTTGCCGCCTGACGCGCATGCGGCAATATCGCCGGAACAAAACGCCTCGGCCATACCGATTGCCCGACCTACCAGAATGACGGCGGGACTTTGCAGTCCTGCAGCATGCGCGAGGTCTGCAATCCTGCTCAGCGTGCCGACGCAATGCCGTTCACGGGCAGTACCGGCCCATTCGACAACCGCTGCGGGGGTGTCCGTTGGCAGGTGTTCCGCAAGCGTCGCGCAAATGCGCGCGATCCGGTGCATGCCCATATAGATGGCGAGGGTCGTGTTACTCGCTGCCAAGGCGCGCCAGTCAGGCTCATCGTGGTCTTGTTTGTGCGCAGTGACAAAGGTCACGCCATCACAATGCGCGCGATGGGTCAACGAAATGCCCAGACCCGCCGCGGCGGCAAAACCCGACGAGATGCCGTTGACAATATCGACCATGATGCCCGCGGCGCGCAGACTGCTTATCTCCTCGCCGGCCCGGCCGAACAGGAGGGCATCGCCGCCTTTTGCGCGCACGACATGCTGGCCACGCGCCGCGTAGCGGCGCATCAAGCGTTCGATGAACGCTTGCGGTGTTGAACGGCAGCCACCGCGTTTGCCCACGCGAAGCACGCGGGCCTGCGGTGCCAGCCTGACGATATCCGGATTCGCAAGGTCGTCAAGTAGCAGCACATCGGCCGATGCCAGCACGCGTGCCGCGCGCAGCGTTAGCAAGTCGATCTCGCCCGGTCCGGTGCCGAGCAAGGTGACACGCCCGCGACGGCCAGCGTCTGTGAGGGAAGTACGATCGATGGTCATGGCAAAATTCCGTACCGCGTATTCGTTCGATTGTGCATGCAAGCAGCGCGGAGGTCGTGCCGTTCACTCTTTTGGTTGCATAAGGAATGTGAAATGCGTGGCATGGCCTCTCAGGCAATGCCAAACAGAAAGGCAAACGGCGTCCGCTCGCGGTGATGCGAGGGGACGCCGTTGTCCTGTCCTGCTTGTCCTGATGATTTTCGCCGACGCACGCGATCGATCCTTATGTCGATAAGGCGCGCCGGTATCACCCGCGGTGTTATGCAAAAGGCAGGCCATGTGAATCAGTACGGCCAGTCGGGGTCATATCGGGAAGACAGGTCTTATCTTCCGACACATAAAGGTGCATCGCACAGGCGCTTGCACTATCGCAGTGCGCGCGTGCATCGAAAAGGGGGCTGTCGCCGTGGTGCAAACCATCTGAAGTCGCCGCGACAAAGCGCGGCAATCATTTGCAACGGCAGCGGCAAACCCCCGTCCCGCCGGACTTTGTATGTCTTTACAGGAGAAAAGTGTTCTCGCTGGCACACACTGTGCATAGGGGTAATCGCGGATCAACGGCGATCTCGCGGAAAAGTTTCTTCATCGGTGGCAGCGACGCGTGCTGACATCGATAAAGACTGAAGACAGTCAGACGCGTTACGCGTCTTCGGACAAAGGCGTCCCACGGAACAGCAAGCTTGCTTGCGCGGTTCCGGGGACGCCTTTTTGTTTTGGTGTTGCGAGAACAGGGCATAGGAGCGATCCGGCATGAGGATCATCGTTATCGGGAACGGCATGGTGGGCCACAAGTTCGTCGAGTCATTGATGGCCGCCGAACACCAGGGACCGCGTGCAAAGGGTCCGTTGCGGGTCACGGTGCTCGGCGAGGAGACGCGCGCCGCTTACGATCGCGTGCAACTCTCGTCTTTCTTCAGTGGCACGACCGCCGACGAATTGTCGCTGGTGACGCCGGGCTATTACGATGCGACGCACGCTGCCGGTACGGCGACGTTGCATTTGAATGCCCGGGTTGCACGCATCGATACCGCATCACGCCAGGTATTTCTGGAAGATGGTACGGCGTTGCAGTATGACAAGCTGGTATTGGCAACCGGCTCCTATCCTTTCGTGCCGCCTATTCCCGGAAAGGACGCAGGCGATTGCTTCGTCTATCGTACGATCGATGACTTGGAGGCGATGCAAGCGTGCGGTGCTCGTTCCCGCACCGGTGTGGTCATTGGTGGCGGCTTGTTGGGTCTGGAGTGTGCGAAGGCGTTGCGCGACATGGGTCTGCAGACCCATGTGGTTGAATTTGCACCGCGGCTCATGGCGGCGCAACTTGACGATGCCGGCGCCCGGATGCTGCGCGGCAAGATCGAAGCGCTGGGCGTAACCGTGCATACCGGCAAGCAGACGATGTCGATCGACGCATTGGACGTCGAGCAGATCGCGGACGCAACCGGATCGTCGGTGGCAACGCCCCGTCGACGGATGAGGTTCGCGGACGGCACGTCCCTGGACACCGACATGATCGTGTTCTCCGCCGGGATCCGGCCACGCGACGAGCTGGCGCGCGACGCAGGCTTGACAATGGGCGCGCGCGGGGGTGTCGCGATCGACGACCAGTGCCGTACCAGTGATGCCGACATCTATGCCGTTGGCGAATGCGCCGCGTGGCAGGATCGTGTGTACGGTCTTGTCGCGCCGGGGTATCAGATGGCACGTGTGGCTGCCGCGCATTTGCATGCGCTGGCCGCCGATCTCGATGACACGTCCCGCCTTGAAGTGTCGCCAGCGATGGCATTCGCGGGTGCCGACATGAGCACGAAGCTCAAGCTGCTCGGCGTTGATGTGGCGAGCATAGGCGATGCCCACGGCGCCATGCCGGGCGTGCGCAGCTATCAATACAGTAACGAACGCAGCGAAATCTACAAGAAGATCGTCGTCTCCGAATGCGGGCGTTATCTGGAAGGCGCGATCCTGGTGGGGGACACTGCCGAATACGGCGCTTTGCTGCAAATGATGTTGAACCGCATTGCATTGCCGGAGGCGCCGGAATGGTTGATCCTGCCGGCGGCCGATGGTGTGTCCCCCGTAGGAGGCATTGGCGTGGACGCGCTGCCCGACACGGCGCAGGTGTGCTCTTGCAACGACGTATCGAAGGGAGCGATCTGCGCGGTGGTGCGCGATGGCGCGACGACGATCGGTGCGGTGAAGTCGGCGTGCAAGGCGGGCACGACGTGCGGTGGTTGCGTGGCGCTGACGACGCAAGTCATGAAGGCCGAGATGAAACGTCTCGGCCTGGAAGTGAATAATCACCTCTGCGAACATTTCGCATTTTCGCGACAGCAGTTGTATCACATCGTGCGTGTGGAGGGCATTCGGACGTTCAGCGCCTTGTTGGCACGGCATGGCAAGGGCTTGGGCTGTGATATCTGCAAGCCGACCGCGGCAAGCATCTTTGCGTCGTGCTGGAACGATTTTGTGCTGCAGCCTGACCATGCGCCGCTACAGGATTCGAACGACTACTACCTGGCGAACATTCAGCGTGACGGTACGTATTCGGTCGTGCCGCGTATGCCGGGCGGCGAAGTGACGCCGGACGGCCTGATCGCGGTGGGGCAGGTTGCCAAGCGATATGGCCTTTATACGAAGATCACCGGGGGGCAGCGCGTCGACCTGTTCGGCGCACGTGTCGAACAATTGCCGGTGATTTGGGAAGAACTGATCGCGGCGGGATTCGAGTCCGGCCATGCCTACGGCAAATCGTTGCGTACCGTCAAATCATGTGTGGGCGCGACATGGTGTCGCTATGGCGTGGGCGACTCGGTGGGCCTCGCGATCGAATTGGAAAATCGCTACAAGGGGTTGCGTGCGCCCCATAAGATCAAGTTCGGCGTTTCCGGCTGCACCCGGGAATGCGCGGAGGCACAAGGTAAGGATATCGGCGTTATCGCAACGGAACGCGGGTGGAATCTGTACGTGTGCGGCAATGGCGGCATGAAACCGCGTCATGCAGAGCTGCTGGCCTCGGATCTCGACAAGGAAACCCTGATTCGCTACATCGACCGTGTGCTGATGTTCTATGTGAAAACGGCGGATCGCCTGCAACGTACGAGCGTATGGCGCGATAACCTGGAAGGTGGCTTGCCGTATCTGGTGGATGTCGTCGTCAACGATGCGTTGGGTGTTGGCGCGGAACTGGAAGCGCAGATGGCCCATGTCGTGGACACATACGAATGCGAGTGGCGCAAGGCGGTCACGGACCCGCAGACGCGCAAACGCTTCCGGCATTTCGTCAACAGTGATGTCGCCGATGACCGCGTGCTGTTCGTGGAGGAGCGTGGCCAGATTCGTCCGGCCACGGCGCAGGAACGCGCCGGCCGCTCGACCGCCTTGCAGGGACAGGACGAAAACGCTGACGATCTGGCAAGCAGCGTGGTTTGAGCCGCCTTGCATGTCACTTACCGAAAGATACGCCATACGCGCAAGTCGATACAGGAGTCGCCCATGCAGATGAACGAAACCGCCCAACACGCAAATGCCTTCGCGGTGCCCGGGACCGTCGGCACCGAAGTCGCCGCCGCTGCATGGCAACCGGTTTGTTCGCTCGATGCCATCGTACCGGATACCGGTGTCTGCGCACTTATCGGCCGGGAGCAAGTCGCCGTGTTCCGTGTGCAGTTGCGTGGCGCGGCAGCCGATGCAGGGTGTCCCGTCATCGATGCCGTTGATGCGTCGGCCGTGGCGCAGACCGGCGGTGAGGCGTTGTTCGCCATCGGCAACGTGGATCCCCACTCCGGTGCGTCGGTGTTGTCACGTGGGGTAGTGGGAAGCCTCGGCGAGCGTATCGTCGTGGCGTCGCCGCTATACAAACAGCATTTCGATCTGCGCACCGGTGAATGCATCGAGTCGCCCGAGCATCGGGTGGCGGCGTATCGCGTTGCACTGAAAGACGGTCAAATCTGGATTGCCGCGTAAGTTTCGCCGACGCGTTGTCGCCTCACTACGAGGCACGCTAACCATGCCACGGTGGCATCGATTTCGGAGTCCTTATTGGATAACGAATAGGTACACCTTTTCCGACAGGTCCGATGAACGATTCATTGAACGCGCCGATGGCGTCCGTGAACGGCGCCGCAGATAACGCGCAGAGCGTGCGCCATGTGCGGGGTGCCTGTCCGTATTGCGGCGTGGGCTGCGGCATCGTCATGCAAGTAAAGGGCGAGAAGATCGTCCGTATCACAGGCGATGCCGAACACCCAACCAATCGCGGACGTCTCTGCACAAAGGGGCAGACCGCGCACATGGTGATGGGTGACGGTGGGCGTCTTGCGCATGCCTATGTACGGCACGAGCGCAGCGCGGATCCGACGCCGTTGCCAATGTCGCGCGCCGTGGCCGAAACGGCGCGGCGCCTGCGCGCGATCATTGATCGTGACGGACCGGGCGCGGTGGCGTTCTACCTTTCCGGGCAGATGTCGATCGAAGCGCAATATCTGGCAACCAAGCTGGCGAAGGGTTTTATCCAGACCCCGCATGTCGAGGCGAATTCCCGACTCTGCATGGCGAGCGCGGCGACCGGTTACAAGCAGTCGCTGGGCGCCGATGGGCCGCCGGGATCGTATGACGACATCGATCATGCCGATGTGTTCCTGGTAACCGGTGCGAATATGGCTGATTGCCATCCGATCCTGTTTCTGCGGATGATGGATCGGGTAAAGGCCGGTGCCAAGCTGATCGTTGTCGATCCACGGCGTACGGCCACCGCCGAGAAGGCGAACCTTTATCTTCGGCTTCGTCCCGGCACGGATCTGGCCTTGTTCAACGGGCTGCTCCATCTGCTCCATCGCAACGGCCATACGGACAGCGCGTTTATTGCTGCGCACACGGAGGGCTGGGACGCCATGCCGGCCTTCCTCGCGGATTACACGCCGCGCCATGTGGCCAGCGTCACGGGTATAACCGAAGCGGATTTGCTTCAGGCGGCACTTTGGATTGGCGAGGCGGGCGAGTGGAGCAGTTTCTGGACAATGGGGTTGAACCAGAGCACGCATGGCGCCGATCACACCACGGCGTTGTGCAACCTGCATCTCGCCACCGGGAAGATCTGTCGTCGTGGCAGCGGGCCGTTCTCGCTGACCGGCCAGCCCAATGCCATGGGGGGGCGTGAGATGGGCTATATGGGGCCTGGCCTGCCGGGACAACGTGCGCTGCAGGAGGGTCGCGACCGGGCCTTCGTCGAAACGTTGTGGGGTCTTGCGCCGGGCACGCTGCAGGCCCTGCCCGAGACGTCAATGCCACCGTCCGGCGGCACCATCGATCTGTTCGAACGGATGGGAACCGGCGAGATCAAGGCCATCTGGATCATCTGCACGAATCCGGTGGCGTCGGTACCGAATCGTCAGACGGTGATCGATGGATTGCGCCGCGCCGAATGCGTGATCACGCAAGATGCTTTCATGGATACGGAGACAAACCACTATGCCGATATCCTGCTGCCGGGGGCGCTCTGGGCGGAAGGCGATGGCGTGATGATCAACTCCGAGCGCACCTTGACGCTGACACCGAAGACGGTGCCGGCGCCCGGCGATGCGCAACCCGATTGGCACATCATCGCCAGCGTGGCGCAAGCGATGGGATATGGCGCGGCTTTCGCGTACGCCAGCGCTGCCGATGTGTTCGACGAAATCCGTCGCAGCACGAACCCCACCACCGGTTATGACCTGCGCGGTGCCGATCATGCGCGACTGCAATCAGGGCCGGTGCAATGGCCCTGTCCACCGTCGGCATCGACGGATCGTCATCCCATCCGTTATCTCAACGATGGCGTCAGCCAGCCTTTGAAGCGCGACCCTGATGGCACGTCCCCGGCCCTGGTTTTCCCGACGCCGACCGGAAAAGCACGTTTTCATACGCGTTCGTATCGCGCGCCGGCGGAGCATCTGGATGCGGAATTCGGATTTGTTTTGAATACCGGCCGCGTACAGCATCAATGGCACACGATGACGAAGACGGGAAAGATCGCGACGCTGAACAAGCTGAACGCCGCACCGTTCATCGAAGTGCATCCCAAGGACGCCATCGCGGCGGGTATCGTCGACGACGACCTGGTCGAAATCCGGTCACGGCGTGGACGCGCGACCCTGCCCGCGGTGGTGACGGATCGCGTGGCTCCTGGGGAATGTTTCGCCCCCATTCATTGGAACGATGTCTTCGGCGATGGATTGTGTATCAACGCACTCACGCACGATGCGGTTGATCCTGTCTCACTGCAGCCGGAAATGAAATACAGCGCGGTGGCAATCAAGCGCGTGGTCACGCCACAAGCCGGACCCGGAAACAATGCGACGTCGTCGGCAAGCGGGGAAGCGGCTCGGCAGGCGACGGGTGACGGCGCGTCCGCGTGGGAAAAAATCATCGCGGAGGGCGGTGCGTTGGCCGGAACAGATGCGCCCAGCCCAGGCGTGGCGGCGCTGGCCGCGGCCTGTGGCCTGACGTCGATGCTGGCGGCGAGTGGCCCGCCGATATTGAGCGATATGGAGCAGCGCTACCTGGGCGGTTTTCTGGCCGGCTTGGATGCTCGACTGGCTTTGCAGCATGGGGGTGGCACTGCACCTGCGCATGCCGCGTGGGGGGCTCCCGCTGATCAGAACGCGCGGCGATTGCCGCCGATGTTGCCGCCAAACGCACCGCTTGATCCACTGCACCGCGCGTGGGTGGATGGCATGTTGGCCGGTGGCTTCGGTGCATGGTCGCGTGACGCTGATACGCCGTCGGATACGTCGGCGCCGATGTCCTCAGGCGTGGTGCAGGCCACGGGCATCACCGCGCGGCCACGTCCGAAAGTGACGTTGTTGTGGGCATCGCAGACCGGCACCGTCGAAGGCCTGGTCGAGCCTTTCGCCATGCGATTGATGGGCGCGGGCTGCGAAATCCGTACCGCTTGCATGAGCGATGTCATGCCCGCCTCGTTTGCCGGCAACGTCGCGGGATCCGGCGGATTGACATCGGTCGAATCGGGGCGTTACCTGCTGGTGATGAGCAGCACGTTTGGCGATGGCGAGGCACCCGATAACGGCCAGGCATTCTGGGAAGGGCTGAACGGAATGGCCGACGGCAGTTTCGCGCATGTCGGCTTTTCGGTGCTGGCATTTGGCGATCGGCATTATGACCAGTTTTGTGGTCATGGCGTACGCCTGGATGCACGGCTCGATGCGTTGGGCGCACGACGGCTGCACGCTCGCATCGAATGCGAGTCCGACGACCTTGCACTGGCCGACCAATGGCTGGATCAGGTGATCATCGCAATCAAGCGGGATCATGCGTCCCCGGCGAGCGCGGCCACCGATGCCGCGGAGGGTGTGGAGGGTGCGGCGGGGGCTCCGGCGATCAACGCCGTGCCAGCGGGTGCATCTGGCGTCGTAAAAACGGCGCCTGCCACGGGGCGGGCGCCGGCGCCGATATCGCTCGTGCCCACCAAGCTGCGCCCCGTCACGGTGCCCGTGAGCGCGAACATCCGCTTGAACGGAGAAGGCGCGACAAAGGACACCCGCCGCATCGCGTTGTCCATCGCCGGTACCGGGCTCCAATACGAAGCGGGCGATGCGCTCGGTATCTGGCCGACGAATTGTCCGGCCCTGGTCGATGAGATCCTGGCGCTCACCGGCGCCGATCCCGATGCAATCGTCGCGGTGACGGGGCCGATGCCGATGCCGATGCTCGCGTATGGCGCGCCCACGTCGGTGCGCTTCGCGGATGCACTGCTGCGCTATTTCGAGATCGGGCGGCCGCATGCGGCGCTGCTGGAGGTGATCGCCGAACACACATCGGAGCCGGGCCGTACGGTGTTGCGCAAGATGCTCGAGCCGGGCTGCAAGACTGAATTGCAGGCCTGGTTGTGGGGCCGGCAACTGGCGGATGTATTGGATGCGTTTCCGGTTCGCCTGGAGGCATCCGCGCTTGCCGCGGTGTTGAAACGATTGCAGCCGCGTCTGTATTCGATTGCGTCGAGCCCGCTCGCACATCCCGATGAAATCCACCTGACAGTGGGCACGGTGCGGTATTTGAGTCAGCCGCACGGCATGCGGCCAGTGCGCGACGAACAGTTGATATTCGATGGTGGCGGGCACGCGCACGCGACCGCTTTTACTGCCGCAATTTCCACGGCCCCGCTCGTCGAGGGAGGGCGCGATGCGAGTGGAGCGGCGGGACACAACGGCACCGACGAGCGCGTGAGCGGCGGCGGTATTGATAACGTCTCTTCCGGCGTGCGTTGGCGTAAAGGGGTGTCGTCAACGTTCCTGGCCGACCGCGCGGCGGACAGCGGCGTGCCTGTATTCGTCCAGTCGTCGCCGCATTTCCGTCCGCCGCGCGATGCGTCGGTGCCGATGATCATGGTAGGTCCGGGCACCGGCATCGCCCCATTCCGAGGCTTCCTGCAGGAGCGTCGTGCAAGGGGGCATACCGGACGCAATTGGCTTTTCTTCGGGGAACGGAATGCCGAGACCGATTTCTACTACCGGGATGAACTCCAGGCGTGGCGGGACGAAGGGTTGTTGACGCGATTGGATACGGCGTTCTCCAGGGACCAGGCCGAGAAGTGCTACGTCCAGGATCGCTTGCGCGAGCACGGCGCGATGCTGTGGTCATGGCTCTGTGACGGCGCCGTGTTCTACGTCTGCGGCGATGCGAGCCGAATGGCGAAGGACGTGGAGGCGGCACTGCGCGATGTGGCGATGCGGCATGGCGGTATGGATGAAACGCAAGCAGGTGCCTTTCTCCGTGACCTGATGCGCGATAAGCGGTATTTGCGTGACGTGTATTGATATCCGTTGGCGGATGACCCGCTCGGGAAGCGATTTCCCTAGGGCATCCGGGAACGGACGCGGTGAGCGTTGACGTGTTGCTTGCAAGGGCACGGTGGCGGGAAGGGCGGTAATGCGAGTCGAGCGGAACGAGGTAGGCAGACGTGAACGGGTGGGGATGTGGGGATGCGTGTTTCAACACCTTCCGCGATTGTTTTTAAGACATTAATGTGAGATACGGCGATGAAAAATGTCCTGGCGTCCTTGCGCTCGGGTGACTGGCGAGCGTTGCTGGCCTGTTTTCTGTACTTCGATACCGGCTTCACGGTGTGGGTCTTGTATGGGCCGCTGGCACCTTACATCGGCAAGAGTATTACGATGACTCCCTCGCAGCAGGGCTTTCTGGTGGCTGTGCCGGTGTTGGCTGCAGCCATTCTGCGGGTAACCTTGGGCAATTTGTACCAGAGCGCGCCGGGCAAGCAGGTGGCGTTGCTGGGGGTGGCGTTGTCGGCGATTCCGGTGGTGATATTGCCGATGATGGGCGCGATGGGGATCACCGCGACGGTACCGGTCTTGATGGTGCTCGGCGTCTTTCTTGGCGTAGGTGGCGCGAGCTTTGCCGTCGCGCTGCCGATGGCAGGCAGCAACTATCCGCCGCGTGTACAGGGTCTCGTCCTGGGACTGGCTGCCGCCGGGAATATCGGTGCGGTGCTGGACGGTTTCCTGTTTCCGCGATTGGCCAACGCCTATGGTTGGCAATTGGCCGTGGGCGGTGCGTTGCCATTGCTCGCCATCGCCGCGCTTGCCCTCTACGCCTGGGCAAATGACGGAAGCGCGAAGTCCGGCAGCCCGAGGCGCGCGCTGATGGGCTTTGCGGTCACTGTCGTGGGGTTGATCGCGCTGGTGCTGCTCGTGGAAGAGGGGGCGTTTGGCTCGGGCAAGGCAGGCGTGCTGCTATTGCCAGTCATGGGGGCCGCGCTGGCTATCGCCGTGTTGCCGCAACGTTATCGTGCCGTATTGGCCGAGCGTGATACCTGGGTGGTGATGCTGGTCTATAGCATCACGTTCGGCGGTTTTGTCGGCATGTCGTCGTATGTGGCGTTGCTGTTGACGAACCTGTATCAGATGTCGAAGGTCGACGCCGGTCTGTTCATGGCCCTGCTGGCGGCAATAGGCGCGCTGGTCCGCCCGATCGGTGGCCTGATCGCCGATCGCGTGTCTGGGGTGCGGGCGTTGACGGTATTGCTCGCGGTGATTTGTTGCGCCGACATGGTGTTCGCCTTGACCATGCCGGGCGTGACCGCCGGCATTGCCGTGTTGATCGTGTTGTATGTGGCCTTCGGTTTGGGCAACGGCGCCACGTTTCAGCTCGTGCCGCATCGCTGGGCGGGCCGTACCGGTTTGTTGTCGGGCATCGTCGGTGCCGCGGGCGGGATCGGCGGCTTCTACCTGCCGGTCGTGATGGGGATCGCGAAGGAAAGCACGGGCAGCTATCAGATGGGCTTTGCGACTTTCGCGGTGTTGGCGGGCCTGGCTTTCCTTGCCGTGGTCGCGCTGCGCCGCGCCTGGTTGGGCTGGTCGATGCGTGCGCATGAAAGCGGCGCGCCGCACGTTCACGCCACCGAGTAACGATGCGACGTCGCCCGCGCGGCGTTGATGCGACCCCTCTGGCGAAAAACAACGAGGCCTTGCTGAAAGTGACACGGATCGGAGTGTGTCGGAATGCTATCCTCTCGGTCGCGCATCGCTGTGACCGCGCATTGCCCTGTTCCGCCCGAGAGGTCTTGTACCGCATGAATCCCCTGATCAAACGCGCGTCCGCCGAAGCACGCGCCTTCTCCCGCGCCGGGCGCAAGCCCCGCAAAGCGATGCCTGACGATCTCGCGCGCGCCGACCTGTCGATGCGCCACGCCACGCCGCGCACCGAGCCGCGTTTCGCCCCGGTGACGTTCTCGGAAATGGCCGGCGTGCGCTTTCTCCATTTCGGTACCGAATGGGTGCAGGGCGCGATGCGGCTGCGCAAACCGTACGATCTCGAGCTGGAATACGCGCAGCAGATGATGGCCTGGCTGTTGTTCCTCGACGCACCGGCGCACATTACCCAGCTCGGACTCGGCGCGGCGTCCCTGACCAAATGGTGTCATCGGTTTCTACCGGCGTCGCGGGTGGAAGCCGTCGAGTTGAACGCCTCGGTCGTGGTGGCCACGCGCAGCATGTTCGGCCTGCCTGACGAGGACGACCGGCTGCACGTCGTGCATGCCGATGCCTGGGATTACGTTCATGACGCCCGTAACGGCGGCCGTATCGGGGTGATGCAGGTCGATCTTTACGACGCCACGGCGCGCGGCCCGGTGCTGGATACCGCCGCGTTCTACCGTGCGTGCCGTCTCTCGCTGTCATCGCCGGGTATGTTGACGGTGAACCTCTTCGGCGACCATCCGAGTTTCGCGCGCAACATGCGCAACTTGTCGGCCGCGTTCGACGGACGCGTCATCGCCTTGCCGATCATCCATGATGGCAATCGCATCGCGCTGGCGTTTTCCGGGCCGCCGTTGTCGTTTCCGTGGGCTTTTCTCGAGGAAAGGGCGAAACTGTTGCAAAAAACCTATCGTTTGCCCGCTATCTCGTGGGTCCGAGCATTACGGGAAGCGTCTGGCGACAGTCAGGGTATCGAAAGTTTCTCGATTTGATTTAGAATGCATCCCCGATAGGGATGCTTCACAAAACTGTCCCGCCCCGTCGTTTCCCCGCCGCGCGGGGCGCCACCTTACCGGTAGGCGTTTCGCGCCCAACTGGCACCGGATCGGCACCGAACCGGTGTCGGCCTCGTTGTCGGCTGGCTGGTTTTGCGCCCTCGACACCCAGGCCACGAGCCCCGGCAAAAGTGCGCCATGATCGTGGGCAAACCGATCCCCGCTGATTGTCGCGTTGCGATGAGGACCGGTGAAGCGGCGCGCTAGTCGATTGCCACGCGCCCGTGCCCAGATGACGATCTCGATCGTCGATCGGCTCATTTTCATACTGTTTTGCGGTCTCGACGCTGCCGCGCCACGCGGCTGCCCTGCGTCGTTGCCGTTGGAGAATTCCATGTCGCGCCCGGACCCGTCCGCTGCACGAGCCAAGCATTGGCTGTGGCTTCTGCTGGTGCCCTATATCGCATTGATGTGGGTGCCGTTCTACAACAAGATCGAACCCACGCTGTGGGGCTTTCCTTATTTCTACTGGTATCAACTGCTGTGGGTGGTGCTGAGCGCGACCATCACCGCCATTGTGTATTTCAAGACGAAGCGCTATTTCCTGAGCCGGCGTCAAAAGGGAGAAGGCGCATGAATGTCATTGCAACCGCGGTATTCGTGCTGTTCTTCGTCGGCGTCACCATCGTCGGTTTCATGGCCGCGCGGTGGCGTCGCGGGGATCTGGCGCTGCTCGATGAATGGGGTCTGGGCGGTCGCCGTTTCGGGACCATCGTCACCTGGTTTTTGCTGGGCGGGGATCTCTACACCGCCTATACCTTTGTCGCGGTGCCCGCCTTGGTATTCGGTGCCGGCGCGATGGGTTTCTTCGCGATCCCGTATTCGGTCCTGATCTATCCGTTTGCCTTCGTCGTTTTTCCGAAGTTGTGGGCTGTCGCCAAGAAGCATGGCTACATCACCGCAGCGGACTTTGTCCATGCGCGCTTCGGTAGCCGCACGCTGGCAATGCTGGTTGCCGTCACCGGGATTGTGGCGACAATGCCGTACATTGCGTTGCAACTGGTCGGGATCGAAGTCGTCATCGGCGGCCTCGGCTTGCCCACGCATGGCTGGGTGGGTGAATTGCCGTTGTTGATCGCCTTCCTGATCCTGGCGGCGTACACCTATACCAGTGGCCTGCGCGCGCCGGCGATGATCGCCGTGGTGAAGGATGTGTTGATCTATATCGTGATTGCCGCGGCGATTATCGTGATTCCGGCGCAATTGGGCGGTTTCGGGCATATCTTTGCCGCGGTTCCGGTTGAAAAGCTGATCATGAAGGCGCCGGACACGACGAGCTTGAATGGCTATAGCGCGTATTCAACGTTGATGATCGGCTCGGCCGTGGCGGTATTCCTGTATCCTCACTCTGTCACGGCACTGTTGAGCGCCTCGTCCGGTGGTGCGATTCGCCGTAACATGGCGATGTTGCCGGCGTACTCGATCGTACTCGGTCTACTGGGCTTGCTGGGTTTCATGGCTCTGGCATCCGGTGTCAAGGATATGCCGGAATTCGCGCCGTACTTCAAGGTCTACGGGCCGAACTTCGCCGTGCCGGCGCTGTTCCTGCATTATTTCCCCTCGTGGTTCGTAGGCGTGGCATTCGCGGCAATCGGTATCGGCGCGCTGGTGCCGGCCGCCATCATGTCGATCGCGGCGGCAAACCTGTACACGCGTAACATCCATCGTGTGTTCATCAATCGGAACATGACGGGCAAGCAGGAGACCGACGTGGCGAAGCTGGTGTCACTGGTCGTCAAGATCGGTGCGGTCGCCTTCATCGTTTTCCTGCCACTGCAATTCGCGATTCAATTGCAGTTGCTCGGCGGTATCTGGATCATCCAGACCTTGCCGTCGATCGCGCTGGGCTTGTTCACGCGTCTGCTCGACTATCGTGGTTTGATTCTCGGCTGGCTCGCCGGCATCGTGACCGGTACGTCAATGGCCGCGTCGCTTCATTTCAAGAGTACGACGTTTATATTGCATATCGGCGGCATGGATGTCCCGGGCTATGCCGCGGTATGGGCGCTGATTGTCAATCTGGTCGTCTCGATTGTCGCCAGCATCGTGATTCGCGCATTGAAGCTGAAGGGTCCAGAGGATCGGACCCGCCCGGAAGACTATCTCGAAATGGCGGAGCATTAAGCCAAAAAAAACCCCGATGCGTGGATTGCGGTCCAACGCTCGGGGTGTCGTGCAATCGCCGGCGCCACGCTAGCGATTGCAGGCATCACTTCTGGAGTTCGACAATCAGCTTTTCCAGTTTGACCGCGTCGGCGGCGAACTGACGGATGCCTTCAGCCAGTTTTTCCGTTGCCATCGCGTCGTCATTCAGTGCAAAGCGAAACGATGCTTCGTCGACTTTGACGCGAGCGATATCGGCCGATTTCGACGCCGCCGGGTCCAGCTTACGCGCCACGGGCTCGTTCGAATCCTGCAGTTTCTGCAACAAGTCCGGGCTAATCGTCAGCAAGTCACAGCCTGCGAGTTCGGTGATTTGCGAGACGGTACGGAAGCTGGCGCCCATCACCTCGGTCGGATGGCCGAACTTCTTGTAATAGCCATAGATGCTCTTTACCGAGCGCACGCCCGGATCGTTCTCACCGCCGTCGCGTGCTTCATCCCAGTTCGAACCGGCGCTCTTCTTGTACCAGTCATAGATCCGGCCGACGAACGGCGAAATCAGCTTGGCCTTTGCCTCGGCGCAGGCAACCGCTTGCGGGAGCGAGAATAGCAGGGTCATATTGCAGTCGATGCCTTCGGCCTGCAGCTTTTCCGCCGCGCGGATGCCTTCCCAGGTCGAGGCGATCTTGATCAACACGCGCTTGGGATCAACCCCATAACCCTTGTACGATTCGATCAGCGAATGCGCCTTTTTAATGGTCCCTTCGGTATCGAACGACAGGCGCGCATCTACTTCGGTCGACACACGGCCCGGAATGATCTTCAGGATTTCCTGCCCGAATGCAAGGATGAGCTCGTCGATGATTTCCGGCAGCGGCTTGTTCCGATGGTCGCGCACGGTTTTTTCGAGTAGCGGCCGGTATTCTTCCTTCTGCACGGACTTCAGGATCAGCGACGGGTTGGTCGTGGCGTCCTGGGGTTGGTACTTTTCGAGCAACCGGAAGTCCCCTGTGTCGGCGACCACCGTGGTGTACTGCTTGAGCTGGTCTAACGATGTCATGATCAGGCCTCCTTGTTCAGTGCTGGCGGGTGCGCCGGACAACGGCACACCGGATGATGTTCTACTGGCGTAGGCGCGTCGTCGGTATTCAACGACGCGCGGTGATCTGCTGCGCGGTCCGGCCGGTGGCCTACGCCACCGACATGGCTGGATGACCACGATCTACTCCCACTATTGTATGCCGCAACGGAGGCTGGCGCATGACGGGCCGTCCGAAGGGATTTTCAGGGTCCCGCTCCGGCGTAGCGCGTAAGGTCATCCAAGCGCCGCGCCGCGCGCTCAGTGCCGGCTGGCGCGTCTATGGATGCGCTGGAGGTAGGCGGCGGCGTCCATTTCCGTGCGGTTGCGCTGTGCTTCCCAAATCGTCTCGCCCAGGCAGTCGATGATCTCGTGCTGCGCCGCGTGGGGATCGTCCAGACGCGAGGTCAAGGCGTTGTAGGCGGCGCGGATTCCCGGCGGCTGGTCAATCGATAACTGCTCGGATACGGCCAGATGCAGCGACAAATGCAGGAAAGGGTTGGCTGCCCCGTTTTCCGGCGTATAGTCGCGCGACACGGCCTCTGGATCTTCAAGCGCGGGGTGTGTCTCCGGGTGGTCGAGAATCCAATCGGCGGCGATCGCCTCCATGGGCGTGAGGATTTCGCCTGCGCGGCGCTTACGCCAGGTTTCGCAGAAAAAACGGCGAACATCGTCTCGGCTGGGGTCGAACATGGTGGTACCCAGGATCAAACCGATATTTTACGCTTCGCGGCGATTTGCCGCGCCTTTGCGCCGGCTTCTCCGGAAATGCTGATTGCTTGGCGTGGCACCGCTGATTTTTTGGGCGCCGCTTGCTTGGGTTTTACCGTTTTCGCGGTTGGGGTTCCCGCTGTTGCGGCGGTTGTCGTTTTCCCGGCACCGGTCGTGGCGGTCTTCGCGGTTTTCTTTAAAAGCTTGTCGCCCTCCAGGGCGGCCGCCATTTGTTCCGGGAGGGTCAGGCGCGGCAATGTCTTGGCCTGATTGGCCACTTTCATTACCTGACGCATGTTTGCTTCGTCAGATGGGGCAGGGGTCTTGTCGCGATATTCGCAGAGAGGCTCGATTGCACAGTGCCAGCATTCCGGCCTGCGCGCCTTGCAGACGTAACGGCCGTGAAGCAGCAGCCAATGATGCGCGTCGTGCAGGAATTCGTCCGGCGTGAATTTGACCAGCTTGGTCTCCACGACAGTGACGTCCTTGCCGGGTGCCATGCCGGTACGGTTGGCGACACGGAAAATATGGGTATCGACGGCAATGAGCGGATGCCCGAACGCCGTGTTCAGGATCACATTCGCCGTCTTGCGTCCTACGCCGGGCAGCGCTTCCAGCGCTTCACGGTCTTGCGGTACCTGCCCACCGTGCTTTTCCAGAAGCAAATTGCACAGCGCGATCAGATTGCGCGCTTTCGTCTTATACAGACCAATTGTCTTGATGTATTGCGTCACGCCGGCTTCACCCAGGGCGAGTATCGTGGCCGGCGTGTTTGCCACGGGGAACATCTGGCGCATGGCCTTGTTGACGGAGACGTCCGTTGCTTGCGCGGAGAGCATCACCGCCGTCAGCAACTCGAACGGCGTGTTGAATTCCAGCTCGGTCGTCGGATGGGGATTCAGTTCGCGCAGGGTTTCGTAGATTGCACGGCGCTTGTCGGCGTTCATTCTGATGGTTCCTGAAGGGCGAGGCAGACAGGGGTAAGCAGCGGGAGTCGGCAGGTAAGAACGGCGGTCCGGCGCGAAAGCTAGGCGCCGGGAGGTTTGGGCGTCGTTGCGGCGGCGTCGGGTTGTCCCGACGTACGCCGGGCACGGGCGCGCTCCAATGCCGCCTGAATGATTGCCTGCTTGCGGGCCCGTTCGTGTGCTTCTGCCGCGGCGTTCTCATCGGCCGCAGCGTTTCCGGATCGGTCCGGGTCGGCGGACGCCGACAGGTTGCCACTCACGGCGGGTGGGGACCCTGCCGCGAGCCGTGCCTGCTGTAGCCGCCTTGCCGCGCGGTCATCGGCGGCTTGCTGCTCGGTCACCAGGCGCGCATTGCGCCGCGCATGCTGATCGCGTGCCGCGCGCGCTTGCGGTGCGGACCATGCATCCCAGCCAGTTGCCTCGCCGGTTACCGGAATCATCGCGATACAGTCGACGGGACAGGGCGCGACGCAGAGGTCGCAACCGGTGCAGGCCGCATCGAGGACCGTGTGCATGAGCTTTGCCGCACCGACGATGGCGTCCACGGGGCAGGCCTTCGCGCAGAGCGTGCAGCCGATGCACAACGATTCGTCGATGATGGCGCGGGGCCGGGGCCGCTCAACGCCGTGCGAGGTATCGAGCGGCTTTTCAGGGCGGCCGAGCAATCGCGCCAGCCGTGCGACGCCTTCCTGACCACCCGGGGGGCATTGGTTGAAGTCCGCGCGGCCTTCGGCGATCGCGCGTGCATATGGCATGCAGCCGTCAAAGCCGCATTTCGTGCATTGGGTTTGCGGCAGCAGGTCGTCGATGCGCTGCGCCAACTCGGGTATCACGGGGTCTGTCCTGGAAATTATCGGCGTGCGCGTCGTACGGTCGCGCGACGGGGGTCGCTTTTATCGCGGCCTTCCTGCGCCGCCTGTTTATGGGCATATTATCCGCTATTTGTGGGACCCCATGCAAAAAGCCATACGTTCCTCCGGGTGCGCGGCTTGGGAGTGCAGCATTGTCGCTTCATGCCGCATCGGCGCAGCAAATCATCTCTGTTGCGCGATCCCAGGACGCCTGGTGCATGGGTCGAAACGGCCGAAACCGGATCATGCATAAGGCTAGTCCTAACCGTGCATGCCATAATCGGCTCTTCATGATGAAGATAAGTGATACGAACGAATGGTTTTCGGGAAAGCGGGCGAAGCAATGATCGATGCTGCGGCTGCGAGAATGGGCTTTGCGTGCTTTTAGGCATCAACTTGCTAAAAAGGAGGAGACCATGACGCATGGGCTTGCGTTACACAATAATAGCCGGCGCGACCCGGCCGGAACGCGACATCGCATTCTGACAGCCGCGATCGAAGAGTTTCGCTGTGGTGGCCTGGCGGGTGCAAGGGTGGATAGCATTGCGCGGCGGGCGCAGACCAATGAAAGAATGCTGTATTACTACTTCGGCAATAAAGAGCAACTGTTCGTTGCCGTCGTGGAAGATGTGTACCGGAAATTCGCCGAAGCGCAGGCCGGCATGGATCTCGGCCATGAGGCGCCAGAACGCGCGATGCGGCGTTTCGCGCGATTTGTTTGGGAGTACTGTTATTCTCATCCAGAGGTGGTGCGGGTCATCAACAACGAGAACCTGCAGGAGGGCGTCCATTTGCGCGCGTCCGGCGCACGCAATGCGATGCGGCCGGTCATCACGGCGTTGCGGGCCTTGCTGGATCGGGGCGCCGCGGCAGGCGTATTTCGTCCTGGGGTCGATGCACTGCATTGCTATCTTGCGATCTCGGGACTCGGTTATTACCTCGTTTCAAACCGTTTTACGCTGCACGCGGCCTTTGATCGAGACCCCGCCGATCCGGTGGAGCGCGAGCATTTGTTGACACTGCATCTCGACATGCTGCTGGCCTATCTTCGCTGCGGTGTCGAGGCGTCTTTCGAGCGTGCGACAGGTCAAGCGCTGGATCCAACATATCATGTGCCGCCACGTGCGACGCCGCTCGCAAATGCCGATGACGAGAGGTCGTCCATCGCCCATACCGCCATGCCGGCAGGCGATGCGCCAGCGATGGTGGCGGAGCAAGGAATGGGGATCACCACGGCGGCTGCGTCCAGGTCGTCGAGTGCGTCTTTTTTCCCGGGTATTGCACAACGTGGAGAAATGATGGGCGTGGGAAATGGCGATGTATCGCGCGTTGCCATGATCGGGCGGGCGTCTGGCGCCTTATCCCCTTCCGCGCATGCCGATAGGGCGGCGCCAGCGGATTCGACGATGATGAAGGAGGCCGGGGGTATGACCGGGCCGACCGCCACGGCGTCATCTATTCCAGCGGGTGATGCGACTTGCCAGGCACCGTCACCCTCTCAGCCGCCGGCAGAGCCGGCGTCCGTTGCAGACGCCGCGGCGGGGGGCCGAACCGGGGTGTTCTGGCCTAAGAGTCGCTTCCCTTCGTTGTAGCACGGGGGGGCTTGCCATTGCCTGACGCAACGGCGGTCGACCCATTCGAGGGACGTGTCGTCTTGCGTGCCGTACGAGCGGGCGCCACCGCCACGTCGCCTTCATCGTCGATGCTGGAAGACCGATGGCCGCCTGACTGGGGCGGCGTGCCCTCATCGTGCGCCTCGTCTTTGCGGCGCTGGATTTCCGCTTCCGCGATGAAGTCTCGAATACGGGGATAGACTTGGCTACGCCAGCGTCGTCCGGAAAAGATGCCGTAATGTCCGGCCCCTTCGGCGGTGTAATGATGCTTCCGCGAAGCGGGGATGCCGCTGCAGAGTTCATGCGCCGCGCGCGTCTGGCCGTCGCCGGATATATCATCGAGCGCCCCCTCGATGGTCAGCAAGGACGTGTGCCGGATTGCTGCAGGCCTTACGTGCTCTCCGTCGACATCCCATGTTCCCTCGGCAAGCCCGTATTCCTGGAACACCACCCGGATGGTCTCCAGATAGTATTCGGCGGCCATGTCGAGCACGGCGTTGTATTCGTCGTAAAAGCGGCGGTGGGACTCGGCGTCCTGCTCGTCTCCCCGCACGAGGTCCAGATAAAAGTCCCAGTGTGATGCCAGGTGTCGTTGCGGATTCATTGCGACGAATCCGGTGTGCTGGAGGAATCCCGGATACACTTGCCGCCCGATGCCGGGGTAATGTGCCGGCACGGTCCAGATCACATTCGTTTCAAACCATTCGAGGCTGTGCTGGACGGCCAGCGAATTGACGGCGGTGGGGGATTTGCGTGCATCGATCGGACCGCCCATCATCGTCATTGTCAGCGGCGTGTCCTCGCCGCGTGCCGCCATCAGCGAAATAGCGCCCAGAACGGGCACGGTGGGCTGGCACACCGAAATCACATGCAGCTTGCGTGCGCCGATGAAACGGATGAAATGCTCGATGTAGTGGACATAATCACTGAGATCAAAACGGCCTTCGGACAATGGCACCATCCGTGCATCGGTCCAATCAGTGATGTAGACCTTGTGGTCGGCGAGCAGTGTCAGCACCGTATCGCGCAGCAGGGTCGCATGATGGCCTGATAACGGCGCACAGACCAGCACCGAAGGATCATCCTTCAGCTCGACGATGGTGTCGTGATCGTCCGTGTAACGCTTGAACCGCAACAGTCGGCAGAACGGCAATTCAAGGACCGTCTGCTGCACGACGGGGATCGCCCGGCCATCGCGCATAATATGATCGATACCGAAAGCCGGTTTTTCATACTCCTTGCCGAGGCGGTGCAGCAGCTCGAAACCGGCTGATGATCGACTGGCACCTGGTACGAAAGCCAACGGATTGGCCGGATCGGCGAAAGCCTTTGACGCCATGTCTGCCCATGAACTGAGCGGTGTCAGCAGCGCGCGCTGCCATTCAACGAGTTGATACAGCATCGTTCGGCCCTCCCTGATCCAGCGCGGGCCGGCCGAGGCTTGCGCGCAGTGTTGATTTCACACCGCAACGGGCGGCGTGTGCCGGATAATCCGGCGAGATTCCGGCAGCCATGCAGCATGGCTAGGCCGCCGACGTTTCCTTATCCGATGAATCGCGATGCGCCGGCGCGTCCGTGGACGCTCTCGTTTCCGCGCGCTCGGCGGTTGTTCCTTCTGTCGCGGCGTGCTGGCCCGTGACGGCTTGCACGAATGCTTCGTTATGCTGCATTAAATTCATGCCGGTATGCACGAGCGCCACGTGCGAAAACGCTTGTGGGAAATTGCCGACCTGGCGTTGGGTTTTCGGGTCGAACTCCTCGGCCAGCAGGCCGACGTCATTGCATAGCGATAATAAGCGTTCATAGAGCGCGACGGCTTCTTTATCGCGGCCCTGCAAATGATAGTTGTCCGCAAGCCAGAAGCTGCAAGCCAGAAAGGTGCCTTCGCCCGGTGGCAAGCCATCGGCGGTTTCATGTGTGCGATAGCGCTGTACCAAGCCGTCCACCGTCAGGTCACGCGCGATGGCGTCTACGGTCGAGACGATCCGCGGATCGTCCGAAGGGAGGAAGCCAAGGGTAGCCATCAACAGCAGGCTCGCGTCCAATGCTTCGCCACCATAGACCTGCGTAAAACTTCCCACCTTCGGGTTATACCCTTTCTCGCATACATCGGCATGTACCTGGGCGCGCGCCGCGCGCCATGTATCGAGCGGACCTTCCAGTTGGAATTCCTCCGCGGAACGAATCGCGCGATCGAACGCGACCCACGCCATCACCTTGGAGAAGGTGAAGTGCTGGCGACCACCGCGCACTTCCCAAATTCCTTCATCCGGTTCGCGCCATACCAGTACCAGGTGGTCGACCAAGGCCCGTTCGACAGCCCAGGCGGTATCGTCGGCAGGCAGGCCGCCCACGCGGGCAACGTGCAAGGCGCTGATCACTTCACCGAATACGTCGAGTTGCAATTGGTCCACGGCCCCATTGCCCACTCTCACCGGTTTGGCGCCTTGATAGCCTGGCAGCCAATCCACTTCCCATTCCGGCAGGCGGCGTTCACCGGCAATGCCATACATGATCTGTAATTGTTCCGGAGAGCCGGCAATCGCACGCGTCAGCCAGGCGCGCCAGGCCGATGCTTCGTCATAGTAGCCGGCACGCATCAACGCCAACAGGGTAATCGTCGCGTCGCGCAGCCAGCAATACCGATAGTCCCAATTACGTACGCCGCCGAGTTCTTCCGGCAGCGACGTGGTGGCGGCGGCGACGATCCCGCCGGTGGGCTCGTACGCAAGCGCCTTCAATGTGATCAGCGAGCGTCTGACGTGTGCGGCCCAGGGCCCCGTCACATTGCATTGCGCGGCCCAGTCGCGCCAATACGTCTGCGTCCGGGCCAGCGTCGAGCGTGGATCGCTTGCCGGGGGGAGCGGATGGTGCGATGGCGCGTACGCCATCACGAACGGCACGGTGTCGCCCTCAGTGACCGTAAACGTCGCACGGGTCCGCAGACCTTCACCGTTCATCTCGACCGGGGTGCGCAGGACGACCATGTCCGGTCCGGATATGGCGCGCACGCCGCTACCGTCTTCCAAACGACTCATCCATGGAACCGCATAGCCGTAGTCGAAACGCAGGGTCAGATCCATCTGCATGTCGACCGAGCCGGATTGTCCGACCACCAGACGCACGATCTCCGACCAGCCATTGTGCATCGGCATGTAGTCGATGACGATCACGCTGCCCGAAGGGGTGTGATATTCGGTCTCCAGGATCAAGGTGTCGTCACGGTAACGGCGGGAGTGTGCACGCAGCGTTTCCTTCTGCCCGGCTACGGCATTGTCTTGTGTGATGGCGTGGCCCGATATCGCGGCAAGTGGCGCGATCTGCCACCGGCCGTGCCGTGGCTCGCCCAGCAGGGCGGCAAAGCAGGCAGCGGAGTCAAAACGCGGCCAGCACAGCCAGTCGATCGACCCGGTGCGATCCACCAGCGCGGCGGTCTGGCCGTCGCCGATCAGCGCGTAATCTTCAATATTGGATGGCATTCAATATCCCAATGTCAGAAAGGTGGATGCCTTTGTCGTACGGGCAGCACCATGCTCCTACAATCGTGGAACGTGATGACGCCGCTATGATGCATTCCTCTCAGAATACGCTTTTGCTGCAATGCAGTGTCGGTTGCGTGTGCGTTTCCGCAACGGCTGTAAGGAATGCTTTGGGCAAAAAAAACGGCCCGCATCGGTTTCGATGCGGGCCAACGGCCGCCGTCTCACGGGGGCTTGACGGCGGTAAACCTGAAAAACCACCACACAGATCGCAATGGGGGTTGCGCATCATGTGGTGTAAGGCATAGGCGCTTTCCAGGGAGAAAAGCGCCTGTGCCCACGGTTACAACAGCAATCTGTGTGCCAACGTAATGCCTTGCAACGATTGGAAAGAAATGGGGCGCGTGAATTATTGTTTATGGCGGCGCGTTGGCGGTCCTGGCGGCGATTATCAAGGGAAAGTGACTAAATTTTGCATGGGCCGCGCACTTTTTACCTGCCTGGGCTGTCTTTTGTTCCAAGAATGAGCGGGTACATGTCACGTCTGTAACGGAACATCCTTTCGGGTTCCACTGTTCACGTTCATCTATGCAGCCGTGCGCGGCACGATCGGGGAGCGGCTGGGCCCCACAACCAGCCGACTGCGACCACGTGGCTGACAATGCGCTTGCAAACAAAAGTCCCGCTATTCTGGTGATGAAAATCATGCAGGCGCCAACAGGCGCGTCGAAAGGTAAAGGAAAGCAAGTATTCATGGAACAACGGGAAGAACAGCGTCAGCGTGCCACCGGCATGTCGTCGCAACCTGAGCTGCAGGTGCATTCCGCTCCGGAGGGGTATGTCTGCGGCTATATTTTCGAACAGGGCCGGGCCACGGCAATGCAATGGCCGGAAACGCACATTTTGCCGGGTACCCCGGATAAGCCGGTATGGATGCATTTATCCGCGGCCGACGACGCCGTCAACGGATGGTTGCAATGCCGAGAGGCCTTGCCGATGTCGGTCCGCGAGTTTCTCTGCGGGCGCGATCGCCGGCCGCGAGTGCACGTAGGGAGCGCTTACTTTTTTGGTGTCATATCTGACTTTGAATTGGGCGGCGGCGCCGATATCGATAAGGGCACCAGCGCGCTTCGGTTCTATATCGACGGATCGCGATTGATCACTGTGCGTACGGTCCGGATGCAATCGACCGACAAGCTGCGTCATGCGGTGTTGGACGGTGATACGTTTCGCGATACCACCGAGCTGTTCGCAACGTTGATCCGAGGCCTGAATGAGACTTTTGCGGAAAAGGTCAATGACCTTGGCGACCGGCTGGATGATGTGGAAGAGGGGGTGCTCGATGGGCGTCATTCCGATCAGCGCGCCGGGTTGGGCGCCATTCGCCGGGATCTTGTGGAGTTGAAACGTTACGTCGATCCAGAGCGAACGGCGTTGGCGCAGTTGATCGCGCCGCGATTGGATTGGGCCGATCCGCGTTCCGCGGAAGCCTTGGTGCAGGCCGTGCAGACGATGAACAGCATCGGCGCATCACTGGAGGCGTTGTACGAGCGCGCCAAGCTCCTTCAGGACGAACTGGCGTCACTGCTGGCGGAGGACATCAATCGCAAGCTGTTGGCACTGGCCATCATGTCGGCACTGCTGTTACCCGCCTCACTGATCTCGGGCATCTTTGGGATGAACGTGGCCGGCCTGCCGGGCATTCATGAAAAGTATGCATTCTGGATCGTGACCTCGGCCATGGTGATCCTTGCCGGATTGACGATAGCGGTCCTGAAGCGTCTACGCCTCTGGTGACCCTGCGCCAACCATAGAAAAAGGCCCTTTCAGTTTCCTGAAAGGGCCTTTCTTGCTACTTATTCTTTGGCTCCTCGACCTGGGCTCGAACCAGGGACCTACGGATTAACAGTCCGGCGCTCTACCGACTGAGCTATCGAGGAACAGCAGAGAAGAAAGATTGTAGAGACGACATCTTCTTCTGTCAAACTATTTCTGCAGCGTTATCGGCGTTCTTACGATAACTACGTGAAATGAACGGCTTCTCACGTGTACTGCTTCATCATCGGCCAGATACTTATCCGTTTCCGCGACAAGTGTCAGCCGCGCCGATAACGAAATCTGGACGTGCGAGATCACTTTCTCCTACGCCCGCGGCGAGTAAAAAAAGGATCTTGGCTGACCAGGGCGACAATATTATCGGCGTTCCAGACAAGGCGCAAGCAATTTTTAGCGCTCGAGCAAATCGAGTTTGCCTTCCTTGTCTTTCCAGTCGTCGGCGTCGGGCAGCGCTGCCTTGGTCTTGGTGATGCTTGGCCAGATGGCGGCCAGTTCGGCATTCAGTTGGACAAAAGCTTGCTGGTCGCCCGGCACGTCTTCTTCCGCATAAATGGCGTTGGCAGGGCACTCCGCCACGCAGACGGCGCAGTCGATGCACTCGTCCGGATCGATAGCGAGGAAATTCGGGCCTTCACGGAAGCAATCGACTGGACAGACGTCGACGCAATCGGTGTAGCGGCACTTGATGCAATTTTCGGTCACGACGTGCGTCATGTACTCACTCCTACGTCTTTGCGCCAAACGGCTGTATACGAAAGGCGTTATTGTAACCGAAGGCCACCGCCGCCGCGATGATCACTGAGCGGGTCGATCAGATAGATGTGTAATGTCGATATGACGCGACGTTGTCCGTATGGTCGGATATCCGCCTTGAGTACCGTACTTTGGGCTCCATTGGCGAATTTCGGGTACCATCGACGCCACGCCGCGAGGTAGGGCAAATTGACGCGGTGGCGCGGTTGCATCGCCGGGGCGCGCTGGTGGCCCGCTTTGCATCGTGCGGATAGCCGGAGCCCATTCCTGGCGTAACGCGACGTCCCATGCGTTCATATCCTTGGGAAGATGGCGGCTGAGACGAAACGTCCACGCGACATGTGGTCCATATAGTGCCTTCGATGATCATCACCTCGCTACTCGACACCGACCTCTATAAATTCACGATGATGCAAGTGGTGCTGCACCACTTTCCCGCCGCGGAGGTCGAATACCGTTTTCGTTGCCGTACCCCTGGCGTCATGCTGGCGCCGTATGTCGAGGAGATCCGGCAGGAGATCGATCACCTCTGCGCATTGCGTTTTACGCAGGCAGAGCAACAGTGGTTGCGCAAGCTGCGCTTTCTCAAAAGCGACTTCGTGGATTTCCTGGACTTGTTCCATTTGAACCAGAAGTACATTTCGGTGATGCCGTCGGGCGAGCATCACGGTGAAATCGAGATCACCATCAAGGGGCCGTGGCTGCACACGATCCTGTTCGAGATCCCCGTGCTGGCGATCGTCAACGAAGTCTATTTTCGCAATACGCAGCGCGTGCCGGACTATCGCGAAGGGCGCGACCGTCTCAAGAGCAAGATCGCGATGCTGGGTGCAAGCCCCGAATACGCCGAATGCAAGATTGCGGATTACGGCACGCGGCGGCGTTTTTCCAAGCGCTGGCACGAGGAAGTACTGCTGTCGCTGAAAGATAACCTCGGGCCGCAATTTGCCGGCACCAGCAACGTCCTGTTCGCGATGCAGCACGATGTCCTGCCGCTCGGCACGATGGCGCACGAGTATCTGCAAGCGTGCCAGGGGCTTGGGCCGCGTCTGCGCGACTCCCAGATATATGGCTTCGAGATGTGGGCAAAGGAATACCGTGGCGATCTCGGGATTGCGCTGTCCGATGTGTACGGCATGACGTCCTTCCTCAAGGACTTCGACATGTACTTTTGCAAGCTGTTCGACGGCGCGCGCCACGATTCCGGCGATCCGTTCGAGTGGGGCGAGCGCTTGTTGAAGCACTATGAAGACAATCGCGTGGACCCGCGTACGAAGATCATGGTGTTCAGCGATGCGCTGGATATCCCGAAGGTGTTGCAACTGTATGAACGCTTCCAGGGGCGTTGTCGCCTCGCGTTTGGCGTGGGCACGAACCTGACCAATGACCTCGGCTATACGCCTTTGCAGGTCGTGATCAAGATGGTCCGTTGCAACGGACAGCCGGTAGCGAAGCTGTCGGATTCGCCAGGCAAGAATATGTGCGACGACGAAGCGTATCTCACCTATTTGCGGCAGGTGTTTGGTATCAAACATTTGCCCAGTTGAGCGTGGCGCATGCGTCGTTGTCCGATTTCTCCGGGCGCGGCGCATCCGCGTTATGCCAAACGGCCAACGCGCGTCCGGGAAGGGTGATGCGCCGCTATAATTCCAAGGCTACTGTCCCCTTGGAATCCTATGCAAAGTCAAACAGTTATGCGGCGGCTGCCGGTCGGTCCGCAGGGTATGCAATGGTGCCCGGCAGGCGATATTTTGCCGCGTGGCATGGGACGCCTGAGTTTCCTACTCTTCTTCTTGATGGTACCCGGCATGGCGCACGCCGCATCGGCGGTGCCGTCGTTGGCCTTGATATGGGGGCTGCCGTTTGCGGGCCTGCTGCTGTCGATCGCCGTGTTCCCTTTGGTCGCGGGCGCGTTTTGGCATCACCACTTCGGCAAGGTTGCCGCTGCTTGGGCCGTGGTCTTCCTGTTGCCGTATGCCTGGCAGTATGGCGCAAGCAGCGCGATTGGCCTGGTCATCCACGCCATGGTGGCCGAATACCTGCCGTTCATCGCCTTGCTAGCGGCGTTATATACCGTCTCGGGCGGCATCTGCCTGCATGGGCGTCTGCCGGCGACGGCACTCAGCAATACCGGGTTTTTGCTGCTCGGTTCCGCATTGGCGAGCGTGATGGGCACGACCGGAGCCGCGATGCTGTTGATCCGACCGCTATTGCGCGCCAATGAAGGGCGGCGGCATCGTGTGCATCTTGTTGTGTTTTTCATCTTCCTGGTGGCGAACGCGGGCGGCTCGCTGACGCCGTTAGGTGATCCGCCGCTGTTCCTTGGCTTCCTCAAAGGTGTCAGTTTCTCGTGGACGACGCAGCATCTGCTGCTGCCGATGCTGTTCCTTTGCGGGGTACTGTGCGTCGTCTTTTTCATGGTCGACCGTCATCTGCTACGTCGTGAGGCCGCGGAGGCCAATCGATTGACCGTGCCGGGCGCGGCGCGCCAGGCGGCGGTGCTTGACAGGGCATCGGGCGTGGACGGCATTGCAATAATGCCGCCACTGGATACCGCCATCGAGGTGCCCCCAGCTGGCGCGCGCGTCGCGGGCGCGGTGGACGCTGCCGCCGGACCGCTGCGAATCGATGGCAAGCGCAATTTCTTCTTGCTGTTTGCCATTATCGGTCTGGTGCTGATGAGTGGCTTCTGGCGACCCGGTATTACGTTTGATATCGCCGGCACCCCCCTGACGTTGCAGGACGCCGTACGTGATGTGCTGCTCGTGGTGGTTGTGGGGCTGTCGCTATGGATCACACCGGCGTCGGCGCGGCGGGGCAATCAATTTGACTGGGGGCCCATCGTCGAGGTTGGCAAATTATTCGCTGCCATTTTCGTCACGATCGCCCCGGTGATCGCGATGCTGTCGATGGGCGACGATGGACCGTTTGCGAAAATGCTGGCGCTCGTCACCCATGCCAACGGCACCCCGCGCGACGCGGTGTATTTCTGGGCCACCGGCCTGTTATCCGGGTTCCTGGATAACGCACCGACTTATCTGGTGTTTTTCAATACGGCGGGCGGCGACGCGCGTCTGCTGATGACCGACTACGCCTCCACCTTGCTGGCGATCTCGGCGGGTTCCGTTTTCATGGGTGCGCTAAGCTATATCGGCAATGCACCGAACTTCATGGTCAAGGCGATCGCCGAGGAGCGGGGTGTGGCGATGCCCAGTTTCTTCGGATACATGCTATGGTCGGTGCCGATCTTGCTGCCGCTGTTCGTGGTGATGACCTGGCTCTTCTTCTGATGCCCCTGTGACGTCCGCATTTGTGCGTCACAGGCGTCAGGGCCAGCTTGTCGACGGCAGCGCGGAGCGGGACGGATCGGGCACACGACAGCCGGGCACCGGCGCGGGCTTGGCGAACGTGTCACCGGAGCCGCCAGAGAGAGGAAAGGCAGGATGACGATGATGGAAGTCGCCGTCGTATTGGTTGCGATGGCGTTGGTGACAATGACGGCCTTGATCGTGGCAGGCGTGGTGATCGTACGCGGGCGCACGGGCGGCGACGCAGCTGATGGATACACGCGAGCCGCCTTCGACGAGCGCTTCGATGCGGTGGGAGACGCGTTGCACGGATCGAGCGAACTGTTGAAGCGCGAGCTTGAACGGGTCGAGCGCACATTGCGAGGTGATGCGGCGGAGACCGCGCGCATCGCGCGCACGGAATCGCACGGGGTACTGACACAGTTTCAACAAGCGGTGGCCGCACAATTAAGCAGCGTGGCCACTTTGCAGAACCAGAAAGTCGATGGTTTCGCGCACGACCTCGCGCAACTGACGCAAAGCAATGCGACGCAGTTGGAAGCCGTGCGCGCGACATTCGCCGATCAGGCGAGAATCGCCCGCGAAGAACAGACGGTGGGATTACGTCATGTCAGCGAGACGCTGGAGCGCCGTTTGCACGACCTGGCGATTGGCAACGATCTCCGGCTTGCGGAAATGCGTACGATGTTGGAGCGCAAGTTGCAAGATCTGGAGAAGGGCAATGCCGCAAAGCTCGAGGAGATGCGTCAGACCGTCGACGAGAAGCTGCATGCCACGCTGGAACATCGGTTGGGCGAATCATTCAAGCTGGTGTCGGATCGGTTGGAGCAGGTGCATCGTGGCTTGGGTGAGATGCAGTCGCTGGCGGCGGGTGTCGGCGATTTGAAGCGGGTGCTGACGAACGTCAAGACCCGCGGGACCTGGGGCGAAGTGCAACTGGGCGGCCTGCTGGAGCAGATGTTGACCGTGGAGCAGTTTGCCCGCAATGTGGCTACGGTCCCCGGCAGCAACGACCGGGTTGAGTTCGCGATACGCTTGCCGGGTCGCGCCGCGCTGGCCTCGGCTGAACGCCATACCCTGGTCGCGTCCGAACGCAGCCCTACCGATCGATCGGAGAGCGACGGCTCAGTCGTCTGGCTGCCGATCGACGCAAAATTTCCGCGTGAGGATTACGAACGGCTGGTGGAGGCACAGGACCGTGCCGATCCCGTTGCCGTCGAGGAGGCGGGGAAAGCCCTGGACGCGCGCGTTCGGACCGAAGCACGGCGCATTGCCGAGAAATACGTCGCACCACCGCATACGACCGACTTCGCGTTGCTGTTCCTGCCTACCGAGGGGCTGTATGCGGAAGTATTGCGGCGACCAGGGCTCAGCGATGCACTACAACGTGATTTCCGTATCACGATCACCGGGCCCACCACACTGACCGCGTTGTTGAACAGCTTGCAGATGGGGTTTCGAACGCTGGCTATCGAGCAGCGCTCCAGCGAGGTCTGGCAAGTGCTTGGCGCCGTGAAGACTGAGTTTACGAAGTTCGGTGGCGTACTGGCGAAGACGCGGGCGCAGTTGGAGACCGTGACGCGTTCGATCGATCTCGCGGAACAGCGTACACGGGTCATGCATCAGAAATTGCGTCAGGTGGAGGCACTACCCGGTGACGCGGCGGCGGCGGCGCTGGGCCCGTTGCCAAGTCTGGACATGCAGTACGCTCCAGCAGAGTCCGGCACGCCAAACCACGCGAATGCCGATACCGCCGATGCAGCCGCACCGTCCGTCAGCGGTGATCGTGCTGTAGACGAGGCGGGAGGCGCCGAGAAATAAACGACTACACGTCCTTTGGCGGATCGGACAACGTGATCTCGATACCGCCGAAGCGCGAGGCCACCCAGTTATAGGCGCGGCAGGCGATCCACAGCAACACGAAGCCAACGATGCCATTCAGGATCAAGGCACCGAACAACGCGCCGAATGCGCCACGGACATCCATTTCGCCGCCGTTGCGAACCAGGCCGAGTATCAACGCCAACAACACCAGCGGAACACTGAACGTCAGATAGGCGAACATCAACGCCTTCACGGTCTGGCCCGGCGCGATATAGGAGATCTGCTTCTTGACCTCGGTGCCCGGTACCGAATGGGCGAACAGCATATGCGATAAATCGTGTCGATGATGGCCCTGGGCGCCTGCCACCGGCCCCATGGGTCCGGGCGTCGCCCCCGGCACGGCGGTGCCGCCGTCCGTTGTTGTCCCCGTGGCCCCGGTGTTCCCCGATGGCGTCCCCGTCTCTTCGACGAGTGGCGCCGATGCCCGCGCGGACTCCTTCGACGCATCGTCGGAGTGCGGAGTCGTTGTCATATCTCTCCCTCAAAGAAAACAATATCCACCCAGTCGCCCGTCTGCAGGTCAGCGCGCTCGTGCGGCAGGATGATAAAACAATTGCCCTTGCTCATCGAGCTCAGTACGCCCGATCCTTGCGCCCCGGTCAGGGTAACCTGCCATTCGTCATCCCCCGGCATGGCTGCCGGGGTGTCGTCGCTCGACGCATCGACGAAGGGCGCGAGCGTGTTGCCCCGGACCATGGACGTTTCGTGGCGGTGCGCGATCCCGCGGGCGAACTCCGTTCGGCCGGGCCGCTTTCGTATTGGCATCGTGACGCGGGCGCGCACGTGTGGTGGACGGCTAGGCGCGGCACCCATCGCGGCAAGCAACGCATCGCGGACGATGTGATGGAAGCTGGCCACGACCGCTACCGGATTACCCGGAAGACCAAAAAACGGGATCGCGGTATCGGTGTCGGCGTTCGACGGGCCGGTCAGCAGGCCGAACGCGAAGGGACGCCCCGGTCGCATTGCAAGCTTCCAGAATACGATATCGCCGACCGACTTGAATACATCGCGTACAAAATCCGCATCACCGGCGGAGACGCCGCCGGAACTGATGACGGCGTCCGCACATTCGGCGGCGCGCGCCAAGGCTTGCGCGAGCGCGGCGGGATCGTCGCGCACGACACCCAGGTCGATAGGCTCGGCGCCGAGCCGTGTCAACATGCCATATAACGTGTATCGATTACTGTCATACAAGCCGCCCGGCGGTAACGCGTCTCCAACCGGATGGAGTTCGTCACCCGTGGAAAAAAAAGCGACGCGCAGCTTGGCACGGACCTGCACCGTGGCAATGCCCAGCGATGCGAGGATGCCGAGATCGGGGGCGCGCAATATACGGCCTGCTTCGAATACGACCTGGCCACATCGCACATCCTCGCCGATCAATCGACGGTTCGCGCCTTTGCGGAAGTCCGCCGTCGACAACATGACCTGGGGCAAGCCCGATGCCGCGGCCGGGGACTTGATTGCGTGGCCGGAGACCGCCAACGACGACATTGACTCCGACGTCGCCGGGGTGGCGTATTCGTGCGGGATCAGCGTGTCGGTGCCCGGCGGCATCGGTGCACCGGTCATGACACGGGCACATTCGCCAGTCGACACCGTCCGTGAGAGCGGATGGCCCGCATGGACGTTTCCTATGACCGTCAATGTCAGCGTCCCGGGTGTCGGCGTTGCTTCGAGCAGCGTCCCGTCGAACGCATAGCCGTCCATCGCGGCGTTATCGAACCGCGGTACGTCCATGGGCGCGAGGATGGGCGCGAAAAGCGTGCGGCCGAGGGCCTGCAACAGCGGTACCGTGTCGATCCGTGCCACCGGCCGCATCAGGTCGCGCAGCAGCTCGCGCGCGGCATCGACGTGCAATGCATCGGCGTCTTCCGCGCTCAGGCAACTGGCGACATACGTCGCCAACGTACCGGACGCGCTGGCCTTCAGCGCGGCGATGGGGTCAGGGACGGGGAGAGCAGAAGGCACGTCGGATCGCAAGAAGGAGGCGAGGGAGGTAGCAGTTACGCAGCATGCATCGTGCCGCATGTTTATCCGGTACCGCGGCCGGCGGCGTCCAAGGCATCGCGCGTATTGATATTGTAAAACGCCGCGAAATCGGCAAAGTCGACGGTTCGCGCATTGTGGCGTGCGAGCCACGACATCATACGACGTTCGCCTTGATGCAGCCATGCCTCGCTGCTGTCGAGGATGCACCGGTCCATTAATGCGCATACCGGATGTACCCGCCGCATGCCCTCTTCGACCGTGGCCGCGACGGACAAGACCGCGTGTGCGCCAGGCGCGTGTCTCGCCGTGGACCGGTCGTCCATGCGTTCTCGCATCGGTATCGAGGTCGCGTCCGCGTCAAAAGCCGTACCCGCGGTGTCGACATCCGGGCGCATCAGCCCGTGGGATAGGCGCTCGACCAAGTCCTCCGGCAGTGCGGGAACATCGCATGGAACGCAGGCAAGGTAACGCGTCTTTGTTGCCCGCAGCGCCGCGACCACGCCCGCCAGAGGGCCGGGATAGTCAGGTAGTGCATCGGTCACGACCGGGGCCAGCGCCGCATAGCGCGTGATATGTCGGTTTGCGCTGATGATCAGTGATCCGACTTGCGGGGCGAGTCGGGCGCGGGCGTGCTCGACCAGCGGCTGTCCATTGAGCATCACCCAGCCCTTGTCGATGCCGCCCATCCGGCTGGCGCGTCCGCCACAGAGAATCACGCCGGTGATGTCGTCGCGTGGAATGGACAGCGTCGGACCCGCCATCGCTTATCCGCCGATGTAGGACATTTCGACGCGGCGAGCATCGGTGGGTCCGCCAGCGGACGGCGCATGTTGACCGCCACGCAATTCCGAGTAGCGATCGTCACGATCTTGCCAGAGGCCCGCCATCACGGCGGTCAACTGCGCATCATCCACCATGGTGTCGCGCAACAGTGCCCGCAGGTCGTGTCCGTGGGTGGCAAACAGGCAGTGGTAGAGCTTGCCCTCGGTGGAGAGTCTCGCGCGGGTGCAGTCGCCGCAGAAGGCATGCGTGACGCTGGAGATCACGCCAATCTCACCACCACCATCCACGTAGCGCCAGCGCTCTGCCGGCTCGGACGCATGATGCCGCCCAATCGGCATCAGGGGCAGGACGGCGCCGACCATGTCGATGATGTCGCGTGAGGCAACCGTATGCGCACGCTGCCAGCCATTGGTTTCGCCCACGTCCATGTATTCGATGAAACGCAGTATGGTGCCACTGCCTTGGAAATAGCGTGCCATCGGGATAATCTGTGCCTCATTGACGCCGCGCTTGACCACCATGTTCACTTTTAACGGCGCGAGACCCGCCTTGCATGCGGCCTCGATACCGTCCAGCACGTCCGCCACTGGGAAATCGACGTCGTTCATCCCGCGGAACGTTGCATCGTCCAGCGCGTCCAGGCTCACGGTGATCCGGTTCAAGCCCGCATCGGCCAGACTGCGCGCCTTGCGGCGCAGTAACGCGCCATTGGTCGTCATCGCCAATTCAAGGGCGCGACCATCGGGCGTGCGAATGGCTGCAAGCTTTTCGATCAGACGCTCGATGTGCTTGCGCAGCAGCGGTTCACCGCCAGTCAGCCGGATCTTGCGCACGCCCAACGCTGCCCCGGCGCGTGCGATTCGCTCGATTTCCTCGAAACGCAATAACGAATGCTGCGGCAGGAAAGCAAAATTCTTGTCAAACGTGGCTTTCGGCATGCAGTAGACACAGCGGAAGTTGCAGCGATCGGTGACCGAGATTCGTAAATCGCGCATGGGCCGATCCCGGCGGTCCCGTGCACCCTGTTGTGCGATGGCGACCGACAACGGCACGGCGCGGTCCAGCAGCGCCGTAGACGATGCCTTCGTTGTATCGCCGGCGTGTCGCGAAGGCGATTCGCCAGAGGAAATCGGTTGGATCGGAATAACCTTCTGCACTGTCTGTCTCGGCTGTCTGACGCCCGGCTAGCATACGTACTGCAATCATTCATTCTACGGTAAGCATTTCCGCAGCGGGTTTCGACGGTTTGCACGGGAAACTGTATATGACGAAAAGCCCGATACAGCAGGGCGCTGTATCGGGCTTTTTAGACCGCTGCCTACGTCGCGATCCTAGGCGGATCCGCCGACGTGGTGGCGCGCGTACGCGCCGTCAGGGGTTGTCATTTATCAACTGAATGGATCTCACTCGCTCACGGTCCCGCGGGTTTCAACTTGCACCAGCGGTTCGGTGGAAACCGGCGCCTGCGGCTTGCGCAGACGTGGAGGGTGTACGACTGGCGGCACACTCGCCGCCGCGTCCGCGGCTGCACGCCACTTGTCCGCATCAGTATTGACCCAGGTCAGACCGGCCTCGGCCAACATCGGCGCGAAGTGCTGCGGATCGATGCTGACCGGCGTTGCCGTGCGCGCGCCGTGCGCAACCGTGTCCGGCAGCGCGGTGGCCGCGCCAGCCGGTTGCGGCGCAAGGGCCTCGACTGGCACGGGGGACGTCGGGGCGGGATCTGTCACCACCGCTTCGGTCTCGGCGCGGATGATGGCCTCACCAGCCGGTGTTGCCGGCAATGGTGCCGCTGCGGGCACCGATGCGGCATCGGACGATTGCACGTCCCGCGACGGTGCCGAGACGATCGGGGCAGCGTGCGACGGCGCAACGATATCGATGACCGGTGGCGTCGGCGGCGCGTCGGCGTGTTGCGTGGCAGGCGTTGCCACGGTGTACGCCGACGTGTCAGGGATAACCGGTGCCACGGGCGTCTGGGGTGTCGCAAGCGCCTCACCAACCGCCGCGGACGCCGGGTTCTCGGTTTCGGCAGCGTGCGCTGACGCCGTGACCGCTGCCGCTGTCTCCATCGGCGTCGCACGGGTCGATGCCGCGTGCGTCTGAACCGGTGACGTCGGCACCAGATAGCCGTCGCCCTCCGCGACATCGGCCGCGTGGTTGACGTTTACGGGTACACCCTCTTCGGAGCCGGCTTGACCGCTCTGGCCATCCCGCTCGGCCTGATCTTCTTCCCGCTCACGGCGCCCGCCACGTCTGCCACGGCGACGACGGCGACGCTCTTCACCATCGCGTGCGCCGTCGGTACGTTCGCCTTGCACTGCTTGGGGATCGCCCGAGACGGATGTCGGATCAAGCAAGCCGTCAGCCGCGATGGCCACCGCACCCAATGCTTCCACCGGTTCGGCCACGACATTTGGCGTACGGGACGCAATAGCCGGGTCGTGCGCGGTATGCGCCGCCACGCCTGGTTGCGTGAGTGCCTCGACGGTTGCTTCGGCGCCTGATTCGGCGCGTTCCGCCGCCACCGCATCGGACGACCGGCGTTCGCGACGTTCCCCGCGTTCGCCACGCCCCGATGCCGAACGTTCGCCGCGTTCCGGACGTTCGGTCTTCTCGGCGCGCTCGCCTTGTTCGCCACGCTCCTGGCGTTCACGGCGCGGCCGTTCCGCCGGCGCACCTTGGGTGGCCGAGCGTTGTTCGCGACTTTCCCGGCTGTCGCGATTGTCACGACCTTCGCGAGCTTCACGCCCTTCACGCGGTTCCCGGTTTTCCTTGGTGTCGGCCGCGACCACGTTGCTGTTCGGCGCGGCGCCCGCCGTGCGCTCATCGCGGCGGCCGTTACGCGGCTTCTGGCCGTCGCGCGCGACGCCATTGGCCCCGTTTGCCGACGCACGGTCGCCGCGCTCGGTGCGCTCGCCGTTACGGGCCGTGACGCGCTCAGCGCCGTCGGCGCGATTGTTGCCGCGCGCACCGCGCTCGCCGCGCGCGCTACGGTCGCCCCTTGCATTGGCACCCGCCGCCGATACCGACTTGCTCGCCGATGTGGACGAGCGCGAGGCGTCGGTCGCCGCGGTCGAACCGGGTGCGGTGCCGTCGGCACCGGCCGAGGTGCCCAAGCCGAGCACGCGCTTGATCCAGCCGAAGAAACCGGCTTCGGCCGGGGCTTGCTTGGACGTGGCCGATGTCGGCGCACTTGCCTGAGCCGATTGTTCGAGGCTTTCGCGACGCGTCGAAATCGGTGCCGGCTGGTCCGGCGTGATGCCCTTGACGGCGGCTTCCTGGCGTGGCTTGGTTTCCGCCGTGCGGCGGCTGACCGTGCTTTCTGCTTCCAGCGCCTGTGCGGCTTCCATCGCCATCTTGTAGCTGCTGCGGGGTTCGTCGAGTCGCGCGTCGTCATGACGCAGGCGCTCCAGCTTATAGTGCGGCGTATCCAGATGCTTGTTCGGGATCATCAGCACGGCAACCTTGAACCGCGACTCGATCTTGTGGATTTCCGAGCGCTTCTCGTTCAGCAGGAAAGCCGCCACGTCCACTGGTACTTCGGTGTGGATCGCGGCGGTGTTTTCCTTCATCGCCTCTTCCTGGATGATGCGCAGGACTTGCAGTGCCGATGACTCCGTATCACGGATGTGGCCGGTGCCGTTGCAACGCGGGCAGGTCACATGGCTGCCTTCGGACAAGGCTGGACGCAGCCGCTGACGCGACAGTTCCATCAGGCCGAAACGCGAAATCTTGCCCATCTGCACCCGCGCGCGATCGTGGCGCAGTGCATCCTTCAGGCGTTGCTCGACTTCACGCTGGCTCTTCGACGACTCCATGTCGATGAAGTCGATCACGATCAGCCCGCCAAGGTCGCGCAGGCGCAGTTGCCGGGCAACTTCGTCGGCGGCTTCCAGGTTCGTGCGGGTCGCGGTTTCCTCGATGTCCGCTCCCTTGGTGGCGCGGGCCGAGTTGACATCGATCGAGACAAGGGCCTCGGTATGGTCGATGACGATCGCGCCGCCGGACGGCAGCGTTACCGTGCGCGAGTACGCGGTTTCGATCTGATGTTCGATCTGGAACCGGGAAAACAACGGCACATCGTCGTGATAGCGCTTGACCTTGCCCATGCTGCCGGGCATGACCACGCTCATGAAGGCACGGGCCTGTTCCTCGATTTCCTGCGTATCGATCAGGATTTCGCCGATATCCGGCTGGAAGTAGTCGCGTATCGCACGAATCACCAGGCTGGACTCGAGATAGATCAGCAACGGTGCCTTCATGCTTTCGGCGGCACCTTCCACGGCGCGCCACAGTTGCAGCAGGTAGTTCAGGTCCCACTGCAATTCCTCGGCGCTGCGACCGATGCCTGCCGTGCGCGCGATCATGCTCATGCCTTCCGGGCAGACCAGTTGCGCCATCGTCTCCCGCAATTCCTGCCGGTCGTCGCCCTCGATGCGACGCGACACGCCGCCGCCGCGCGGGTTGTTCGGCATGAGCACCAGGTAGCGCCCGGCCAGCGAGATGAATGTCGTCAGCGCCGCGCCCTTGTTGCCGCGTTCTTCTTTCTCGACCTGGACGATCAGCTCCTGTCCCTCACGCAATGCGTCCTGGATACGCGCGGTGCGCATATCCACGCCTTCCCGGAAGTACTGACGGGCCACTTCCTTGAAGGGCAGGAAACCATGGCGGTCCTCGCCGTAGTTCACGAAGCAGGCTTCCAGAGACGGCTCGACGCGGGTAATGACACCCTTGTAGATATTCCCCTTGCGTTGTTCGCGACCAGCGGTCTCGATGTCGATGTCGATCAGTTTCTGGCCATCGACGATCGCGACGCGCAGTTCTTCCTGCTGCGTCGCATTAAACAACATGCGTTTCATAAACGACTCCAGTGCGGCACTGCGGGCTGGTGTCCGAATAACGGACAGCCGCGTGCCGCGCTTTTTAAACTGCAATACACGCGGGAGTCGAAGCGATGGCGGAGAATGGCGCCGGCGCCGGGGACGGTGCCCCGGACAGGCCCGGTGCAGTCCGCCGGAGGAGGCGGTGCACGCGGGGCCTGCCACGGCCGAAGCGCACGTGAAGTGGGAACCGTACCGGTGTCGTGGGCTGCTGCGCCGCGGTGTCTTGCGAACGCGCGGCATGCGCCGACAACGGCCGCCGATGGGCGACGCGATGCCGGGTGCGGCTGTACACGGTCAAGATGCACGGGCCGCGCGCGATGAAACCGGCGCGGCGGCGCGGAAGGGGAAGCCGTCGCGTGCCACCACGTCATTTCGCGGCGGAACGGACTGCCGCACATTGTCACGCGGACACTGGGTGGCTGACCACCTCGCGTCATGCGGTACACGGATGCGGCTGCCCTGATCCGGGCAGGCGTCGCCGGCGGCCACCGCGTACAGGGCGGGCGTTCCGGCGCCGCAAGGGCGAAGAGGAGCGAGCGGAAGCAGGGGCGCCGTCGTGACGTTCGCGGCCGCATGGCGACCTGTCCGGGAGCGCTTCCCCCTTTACCGCATGGCGTCCGACCCGAAGATTCGGGGCCGGTGCTTTCGCTCGATCGACCTGGTGGGCCGCTCTCCGCTAGCGCATTCGTGTACCGTTGCGTACTTCGTGTACAACGGCAACACCTTCCATTGCAACTTGTTCGCCGGCGGCGATGCGCTCGAAGAGGCGCGTCGGCCACCGGTCCCAATCACTTCACAACCGGCCAGCGTGCCGTCATTGATCGCCGAAGTCGGGGCGAGACGTCACGCTGGCCGGGAAAATTCTTTCATGCCACAACCCAACGCCCATCGGCGCGAGACGATGACCGAACCTGCCTGTGGGCAAAGTCCTTGCCGGTCTCTTGCGACGTGCGTGCTACGTGTTACCCGGTATTGACGGGTGGGTAACCCCCCGTGGTGCGGTAAAATGCCGATTGGTCGCACCAGGGCAAGTCCGGTCAGGGATGTATGCCGGACAGACGCCGTCTGGGTCGGGAAAGACCTCGGGCCGTGAGATAGTACCTCTATTCCACGCAGCGTCTGCACCGTCAGGTCTCCGCAGACGCGACTTGCTGGGCAAATTATAGGCAGAATGAAAGAGTTAGGCAAAATGTCCCGGCAACAGGCTTTCGCGGATCGTGTCGCGATGATTGAAATCGACGACGAGGATGCGGGCCAGCGCATCGATAATTTCTTGCTGCGCGTCTGTAAAGGCGTGCCGAAGAGCCACGTTTACCGCATTTTGCGTTCCGGCGAGGTCAGGGTAAACAAGGGACGCATTGACGCAACATATCGTCTGGTCTGTGGCGATATCGTGCGCGTGCCTCCCGTGCGCACGGCCACGAACGGCGGGCAGGACGAAGTCGACGCGACACTGCGTAATGCGTACGTCCCCCCTGCGCAGTTTCCTATCCTGTTCGAGGACCCGCACCTGCTCGTCATTGATAAACCGGCCGGCGTGGCAGTGCACGGCGGCAGTGGCGTCAGTCACGGTGTGATCGAGCAACTGCGCGCGGCGCGGCCCGATGCCCGCTTCCTCGAGCTGGTACACCGGCTGGACCGGGAAACGTCGGGCATTCTGATGCTGGCCAAGAAGCGGGCCGCGTTGACGCATCTGCACGCGCAATTGCGCGAGAATCAGACCGACAAGCGTTATCTGGCATGCGTCCGCGCTCCCGAAGGCGGCTGGCGCGATATGAAGCGCGTGGTGAAGGCCCCCCTGCACAAATACGTGAATGCCGAGGGCGAGCGCCGTGTCAGCGTGGATCCAGAGGGGCAGGCCGCGCATACCGTTTTCACGCTGATGGAGCGCTTCCGGGGTCCTGACACCCGGACGGGCGACGCTGATGTACGCCTGCCGGCGATAGCGGGCGCCCCAGACGGTTTCGTGCTGATGGAGCGCTTCCGGGGTCCTGACACCCGGACGGGCGACGCTGATGTACGCCTGCCGGCGATAGCGGGCGCCCCAGACGGTTTCGTGCTGGTGGAGGCGCAGTTGAAAACCGGACGGACGCACCAGATTCGCGTGCATCTGGCGCATCTGGACGCGCCCATCGCCGGCGACGACAAATACGGGGATTTTGCGTTGAACAAGGCATTGGCACGGGCGAATGCCACCCCGGGCCTCAAGCGTATGTTTTTGCATGCGGCAAAATTGCGCATTACGCATCCGGCCAGCGGCGAAATGCTCCAGTTGGAGGCGGCGTTGCCCGCCGAATGCCAACGATTTCTGGTCCAATTACGGGCTGCAGACTGATTTTTATTTATACGCCGATGGCCAGAGACCGATACGATCTACTTGTGTTCGACTGGGATGGAACGCTCAGCGATTCGACCGCCCATATCGCGCATTGTCTGCAATCCGCCTGCCGTGACCTGCGTCTACCGGTGCCGGGCGGCGATGCCGCGCGTTATGTGATCGGCCTCGGGCTGCGCGATGCGCTGGAAACGGTCGCACCGACGCTCGACCCGTCCGACTATCCTCGGCTTGTCGAACGATACAAATATCACTTCGTCACTGGTGAGCCGCATCTGGCCTTGTTCCCCGGTGCGCGTGACATGCTCGAAGGTTTACGCGAAGCAGGCTATTTCATTGCTGTGGCAACAGGAAAAAGTCGTGTCGGCTTGACGCGCGCTTTGGCGCAGACGCGGCTGGCGACGTTATTTGACGCCACGCGCTGTGCCGACGAGACGTTTTCTAAGCCGCATCCGGCGATGCTGCAGGAATTGATGCGCGAGTTGGGACAGGATGTGGATCGTACCGTCATGATCGGCGATACCACGCATGACCTGCAAATGGCGATCAATGCCGGCGTGGCCGGTATCGGTGTGACCTATGGGGCGCATCGGCCGGAGCCGTTGCGGGCGCTTGCGCCGGTTTTCTGCGCCGATTCGGTCACGCAACTGCACGAATGGCTGGCGTCGAACGGATGAGGGCTTGCCACGCTTGTCACGCATACACGATGTAATCGAGCAGGAATCGATCCGGATTGGATCAGACTAGGGGCGCCAAAGAAGATGAATGTGGATGACAACGGCCGGACCACGGCCGAGCAGGAACCCGTCTGGCGTGCAGGCGGCGAGGTAGTGACCTCAACATCGGCAGGCGGGTCGACAGCGGGCGGAAACGGTGGTGCCGGGCATGGCGGTAGCGGGGGGTCGGGGCCGCGAGACAGCGGTCCGACGGGACCACAGGGGCCGTCCGGGCCCCGCGGCGAAGGCTGGGCCTGCGAGGCGTTGGCCAAGGCGGCGATGGCGGCAATTCGTGAGCAGCGCGCCGCGCGGCGCTGGCGCATTTTCTTCCGTTTTCTGTGGTTGGCAATCGTGCTTGGCGTGATCGTCGGTGTTGTAAGGTTACGTGGGCCAGGCAAGCCGGTTGTCGATGCCGATGCGAAATTCACGGCGGTGGTCACGTTGAGCGGCGTCATCGCCGCGAATACGCAAGCCAGCTCTGACAATATCAACGCGTCGCTCAACGCCGCGTTCAAGAATCCGAGCACGGCGGGGATCGTGCTGAAGATCAATAGCCCGGGTGGCAGTCCGGTGGAGGCGGGGATCATCTATCGCAATCTTCAGCGCATGCGCAAGGACCATCCGACCATTCCCGTCTATGCCGTGATCGGTGATGTGGGTGCATCGGGTGCGTACTATGTGGCGGCGGCGGCGGATAAGATTTACGTGGATCCGGCCAGCATCGTCGGTTCCATCGGCGTGATCATGGAGGGGTTCGGTTTCCCGGGCCTGCTCGAAAAGCTGGGCGTGGAGCGACGGGTCCAGACCGCCGGCGTCAACAAGGCGATCGGCGACCCGTTCTCGCCGCAAACGGACGATCAGAAGCAACGTCTGCAGGTGCTCCTCGATTCGATCCACCAGCAATTTATCGCGGCCGTCAAGAACGGACGCGGGAATCGCTTGCATGAAACGCCGGATATGTTCTCCGGCGCGTTCTGGAATGGCGAGCAAGCAGTGCAGATGGGTTTGGCCGATGCGACCGGCGACACCGGCGATGTGGCGCGTAACGTATTCAAGGCGCCGCGCATCCGTGACTTCACTGTCAAGGACAGCCTTGCCGATCGCGTGGCGCGTCGACTCGGAACATCCTTGGGGGCATCGATGGGTGCCGCCGCCGTCGGTGAATTGATCGACAGTTCCAATAGCGTGCGTTGAACGCCAAGGCGCATGGAACCGCGGGGCGCACGTGCAGACGTTGCCCTCTCGGCGTTTGATCCGCGGCACGTGTCGCGGCGGTGCCCGCTAGCGGGCCAACATCAAAAAGATGGCGGGGCGCTTGCCCATGTCTGGTCGTTGCGCGGCCGGCAACGCGCGCCACTGTGCGAGCGTCAGCGTGACGATCTGCTCGCCCGGCAGGGTCAGGTCGGCGGCAAAACACAGATGCGTCTGTGGCGCGCAGGCCGCCAGCAAGGCATCCATCATCGCAGCGTTGCGGTACGGCGTTTCGATAAAAAGCTGCGTCTGTTTCTGCGCCCGCGACTGTTTCTCCAGTTCTCGCAGGCGTTGCGTCCGTTCGCCGGCGTCGGTTGGCAGGTAACCGTGAAACGCGAAACGCTGGCCATCCAGACCGGATGCCATCAGCGCGAGCAGGATCGCGCTCGGCCCCACCAGTGGCACTACCCGGATACCACGGGCGTGCGCGCGCCTGACCAGCACGGCGCCCGGATCGGCGACCGCTGGACAGCCCGCGTCCGACACGAGGCCGCCGTCGTGGCCATCGAGCAGGGGCGCGAGCATTGCGTCGAGAACGGCATCCGAGGGGGTCGCTTGCGTTCGGATATTCAGTTCGCTGATCTGAATCTCCTGGATGGGAACATCGGTCCCCACCCGTTTCAGGAAGGCGCGCGTCGCCTTTGCATTCTCGCCGACGACATACCGCAGGCGTCGTGCGACGGCCCGTACCGGATCAGGCAGGACCTGGCGCAATGCATCGTCGCCGCCCTCGCCAAGGGTATTCGGGATGAGGTACAAGGTGCCCGGTTGGGTCATGACAGTTCTCGTGCGTAAATACGGATGCGGCCCGAATATTAGCCGCAAGCGGCCGATGCGAACAATGGCGCGCCGGCCTGGCGTAGCCAATGACTGACGGTGATCAGCGGCAGGCCGATCAAGGCGGTCGGGTCGTCGCTGCGAACATTTTCCAGCAGGGCGATGCCCAGGCCTTCGACTTTGGCGCTGCCAGCCACGTCATACGGTTGCTCCGCGCGCAAATAGGCGTCGAGCGTCGCATCGTCGACATCGCGCATCGTGACCGAGGTCAGGACGTCGGAGGTAAGGCAAGCCGTTGAAGTCTGGGAGCCATCCGTTCGTGCATCGGTGGATGGCCGCGCCGTGACCCGGCCATCCAGCAAGCAGACGGCAGTATGAAAGACGATGCGTTGACCCCGCATTCTCTGCAATTGCGCGAGCGCCCGGGCGTGATTGCCTGGTTTGCCCAGTTGCACGCCGTTGCAGACCGCGACCTGATCGGAGCCAATGACCAGTGCGTCAGGATGCCGCACCGCTACCGCGTGGGCCTTGGCGATGGCAAGACGCATCGCCGTCTCAGCCGGTGCTTCGCCCGCGCGCGGCGTTTCGTCTACATCGGGAACGTCGCAGATAAACGGCAGGCGCAAGCGGGATAACAGCTCGGCCCGGTAGCGGGAACTGCTCGCCAGGACGAGCGTCGGCGGGGCGGCGTACAACGGATTGGACATGATAAGTACTTGACGGGAAACAACTCGCATCTTACTATTTTCTGTTTTTCGCCGGGCAGGGCAGGCGCGGGAGGCTGTGATGAATGCGAACGGCACGGGAAACGGGGCAGCAGGTGTCGGTGGCGGATCGGGGGAAGCCGGCGCTGAGCAGGGCTCCGGCCAAGCGGTCAGCCACGTCGATGAAACAGCGGTTGGCCGGTCTCGCGCGGACGCCTTGCACGCCTTCGACCTCGACGGTTTTATCCGTACTGCCCGGGAAACGCGCGGCGTGATCCACTTGGGTGAATTGTTGCGCGTGCGCGATCTGGTTCCCGCCGATGCGCCGGCAACGGCCGCCGATTCGCCGTTGCGCTGGCAGGCACGAGGAGAGATGCGCAAAGTCATGCGCCGGCGCGATGCGCTGCTGCCGGCGTCGAGCGCTGCGGCGCGGCCAGCGGGGCGTGAGGAGGCCAACCAATCGCGCGGCGCGTTTCAATCGGTGCAACCGCATTTGACGCTGTCGATCGACGGCGCGGTGTGGCTGGAGTGCCAGCGTTGCATGCAGCCGTTTTCCTGGCCTGTATCCGTGGAGGCGGGTTACCGCGTTGCGCGCGACGAATACCAGGCGGATGCGTTGGCAGGGGACGATGCGGACGAGGATGTGATTGTGGGATCACCCGCCTTCGATCTGCTGGATCTGATCGACGAGGAAATCGTCCTGTCGCTGCCGATGGTGCCTAAGCATCGTGTATGTCCTGCCGTGCATGTGAGCGTCGTCAGCGGGGCCGATGGGGCGTTGGGCGTCGATCGTGTCGAGGATATCGAGGCGCGTCTGGCGGATGAGGCGGGCAGCGATCCCGCTCCGTTGCCGGGTGAGCGCGCGGCCGATGTCGAGACGGACGCGGATGAGGCGCCTGCCATGACGGGGGTGCCTGTCGCCGGGGCGGCGTCGCCCACGCGCAAGCCGTTCGCGGCGGCGCTGGCCGGCTGGCAGCCGGCCAGCAAGCATAATGCATCCGCAAACGCCGATGCATCGGCGGCCCACGACGTCGACAAGGCTGATCGTACCGGCAAAGCACGCGAATCAGACAAGTCCGACGCTGCTGAGTAAGACAAGAAAGTGATGTAAGAGGGTGGATGACCGCGCGATTTCGGGCAATCGGCAGGGTTGATCACGCCGAGTCGGCCTGGAGATCGCCGGTGATCCACACGGAATACGAGGCGGCCGCACGTGCGACCGCGTTGTCGCCATGTTGCATCGATGCAGCATTGGTTATCCCGATACGGCGTGGTCGACTGGCAGGTCGCCAGCGGCGCGCCGAGTTGTGTTAGAATTCGCACCCTATTTAGGAGCATTTCATGGCAGTCCAGCAAAACAAGAAGTCGCCGTCGAAGCGCGGCATGCACCGTTCGCACGATTTCATCGACGCCGCACCGCTGGCTGTCGAGGCAACGTCGGGTGAAACGCATCGCCGTCACCACATCAGCCCGAACGGTTTCTACCGTGGCAAGAAAGTCGTCAAGACCAAGAACGACTGATTGTCTTGAAGGCGCGAACCCGCGTTCGTCCGCGTCGGCCCGCGCCGTGGTGCAGTACCACACAGGTCCGGGCGGATGTGCCGCAGGGCTTTGCGTGCGGCCTGTCAATGGCTGATGCCTGTTGTTTCATGCCCGCGGCGTGGCGGGTGCCTGCGGACACGGCATGCATTACGCGACGTTGGAATAATTTTTCTATTCCGTCGGCATTGTCCAGTGCGATGATGCTCTTGATGCCTTCATTTCGATCGAAGGAGCGTGTAGGCGATGCTGCGTGCTGTCGTCGAGTCGCGTATCGTAATTGGCAGGCTTCCCCGATTTTTCGTAACGTCTCCCGTTGGTTGTGCGGGCGGCCCGTCAGGTCCCTGACCGGCTGCACCCTGCTTTCGGGCACGATGTCCGTACCGTTGTGTGCGGTATCGCGCTTGACGTGGTCCGGTAATTCCTCGCGCTTTTCCTCCGGCGCGGTGCACGCATGACCGTAAAAATCACCATCGATTGCATGGGCGGCGACTTTGGTCCGTCCGTTACCGTTCCGGCTGCGGTTGAATTTGCCCGTAGCCACGAAGATGTCGAGCTGATCCTGGTTGGCCTGGAGTCGGCGCTTCAGACACAGCTGGCGAAATGCAAGGCGGTTGACGCACCGCGTTTGCGCGTGGTGAATGCGACCGAGGTAGTGGGCTCCGACGATCCGGTCGAGGTTGCGCTACGGCGCAAGAAAGATTCGTCTATGCGCGTGGCGTTGAATCTCGTCAAGGAAGGGCAGGCGCAGGCCTGTATTTCGGCGGGCAATACCGGTGCGCTGATGGCCGTCTCGCGGTACGTGTTAAAGACGCTGGCCGGTATCGAGCGGCCGGCGCTTGCCACCTTGATGCCGAACGAGAGGGGTTTTACGACGGTGCTGGATTTGGGTGCCAACGTCGACTGCGAACCGCAGCATTTGTTGCAGTTTGCCGAAATGGGCCATGCGCTCGTGTCGGCTACCGAGAACAAGGATCGACCCACGGTCGGCTTGTTGAATATCGGCGAGGAAGTGATCAAGGGCAATGATGTGATCAAGCGTGCCGGCGAGCTGTTGCGCGCCAGCACCTTGAACTTCTACGGCAATGTCGAAGGCAACGATATCTTCAAGGGCACGACCGACATCGTGGTCTGCGATGGCTTTGTCGGCAATGTCGCGTTGAAGACATCGGAAGGCCTGGCGCAAATGCTCTCCCGTATAATAAAGGAAGAGTTCAGTCGTACAATTTTTACGAAACTACTGGCGATGCTGGCATGGCCGGTATTGTCCCAGGTGCGCAAGCGCGTGGATCACCGCCGCTACAGCGGCGCCGCGTTGCTCGGACTGCGGGGCATCGTGATCAAGAGCCACGGCTCGGCCGACGCTTACGCTTTCGGCTGGGCGCTAAAACGCGGGTATGATGCGGTAAAGAACGGCGTGCAGGCACGGCTTGAGAAAGCGCTAGAGGAAAATGTCGATCCGCTCGGTCTGCAAGGCCAGGCGTCGGCTGCTCAGGCGCCCGCCAACGCCATACCCGCCGCCGTGACTGACCCGCTTGCCATACCCGGCGAAACGCTTTCCGCAAAGGCATGATGGCCTCAACCAGCGATTTTCTTCATTCGTCCCCTCGTTATGCCCGCGTGGTCGGTACGGGCAGTTATCTACCTGCGAACCGCGTCTCGAATCAGGCGTTGACGGAACAACTGGCGGCGCGCGACATTGAGACCAGCGACGAGTGGATTGTCGCTCGCACCGGCATTCGCGCGCGTTACTTCGCCGCGTCGGAGCAGCGCACCAGCGATCTGGCCGTCGAGGCCGCGAGGCGCGCCATTGCCGCGTCGGGTATGGATGCCAACCAGATTGATTTAATCATCGTGGCAACGTCCACGCCCGATTTCGTGTTTCCGAGCACCGCCTGTCTGGTGCAACACAAACTCGGCCTCACGAACGGATGTGCCGCTTTCGATGTGCAGGCAGTCTGTTCCGGCTTTGTCTATGCCTTGTCCACGGCGGATAGTTATATTCGCAGCGGTATGCATAAGAACGTGCTCGTGATTGGCGCGGAAACGTTCTCGCGCCTTCTGGACTTCAACGACCGCACCACGTGCGTGCTTTTTGGCGACGGCGCCGGTGCCGTGGTGCTATCCGCGTCGGCCGAGCCGGGCATTCTCGCCAATGCACTGCATGCGGATGGGAGCCAGTCAGACATTTTGTGCGTACCGGGGCACGTCAGCGGGGGCGCTGTTGCCGGTAATGCCTTCCTGCACATGGATGGTCAGGCCGTATTCAAATTGGCGGTCAACGTGCTGGGCAAGGTCGCGGTGGAGGTGCTCGAGAAGGCCAACGCGACCGCCGCCGATATTGACTGGTTGATTCCACACCAAGCCAATATACGCATCATGGAAGGCACATGCCGCAAGCTGCGCCTACCGCTCGACAAGATGGTCGTCACGGTCGATGAGCATGGCAATACCTCCGCCGCATCAATTCCGCTTGCACTCGATGTGGCGGTGCGCGACGGCCGGGTAAAGCCGGGTCAACTGGTGATGGTCGAGGGCGTGGGCGGCGGATTTACCTGGGGTGCCTCCCTGTTACGCATGTAACTGTCTACAATGGCGTCGACGACGTTCGGTCGCGCTTGATGTCGCCGTTTTTGTTCGACCATGTCGCACCTCTCGCGGTTGTTGTATGGTGCCAGTAGCCTGAAAGAAGCGAGCGGCGTGCCGACGTTTGCGCGGATCCACCCACTTACAGACGCATATGACTTTCGCCTTTGTTTTTCCTGGCCAGGGATCGCAATCCGTTGGCATGCTCGACGCGTTCGCCGATCACGCCGTGGTACGTGAGACGCTGCAGGAAGCTTCCGACGCGTTGGGTTTCGACATGGCGACGATGATCGCCACCGGCCCCGCCGATGCATTGAACTTGACGACGAACACACAGCCCGTCATGTTGAGCGCGGCCTATGCGATCTATCGCGTATGGCAAACGGCGGGCGGTCCGGCGCCGAGCGTCGTGGCCGGACACAGCCTCGGCGAATATACGGCGCTGGTCGTTGCCGGTGCCTTGAACTTCGCCGATGCGGTTCAGCTTGTGCGCTTCCGGGCCGATGCAATGCAATCGGCGGTACCAGTGGGCGTAGGCGGCATGGCGGCGATCCTGGGTCTCGACGATGAGACCGTTCGTACCGTATGTGACGAAGCCGCGCAGGCGGCCGGTGCCGGTGAGGTGGTCGAGGCGGTCAATTTCAATGCGCCTGCGCAAGTGGTGATCGCCGGGTCGAAAGCGGGCGTGGAAAAGGCCTGTGAAATCGCCAAGGCACGGGGCGCCAAGCGTGCGTTGCCACTGCCCGTTTCAGCGCCATTCCACTCGTCATTGCTGAAACCTGCGTCGGATCGCTTGCGCGAGCGGCTTTCTGACGTTACGATCCGCACGCCGGCCATTCCTGTCGTCAATAATATCGACGTCGCGGTGGCCAGCGACCCGGATGCCATCCGTGATGCGCTGGTCCGCCAGGCATCCGGGCCCGTGCAATGGGTTCGATGCGTGCAGGCGATTGCGCGGATGGATGTAAGTACGATCATCGAGTGTGGTCCGGGCAAGGTATTGAGCGGGCTGACCAAACGCATCGACGCGGAGCGTGCAGGTGCGGGGATCAGCGATCCGGCCTCGTTGAGCGAGATGTTGGCGGCGTTCGGCGCGCAAGCCTGATTGCGGTCCGACGGCACGCTGTTGGGGCTAAAAACGAGTCACGGAAGGGTTCAGGCGAATTTTCATGGAAAAGATGCTCGATAATCAGATCGCATTGGTCACCGGCGCATCACGCGGCATCGGTCGGGCCGTCGCGCTGGGGTTGGCCAAGGCCGGTGCCACCGTGATTGGCACCGCGACCTCGCAGGCAGGCGCGGACGGTATCTCGGCGGCGCTTGCCGAAGCGGGCCTCAAAGGCCGTGGCGTCGTTCTGAATGTCAATGATGCGCCGGCTGCCGACGCGTTGATCGATACGATCGTCAAGCAGGATGGGCGTCTCGACGTGTTGGTGAATAACGCCGGCATTACCCGCGATCAATTGATCATGCGGATGAAGGACGAGGACTGGGACGACGTCATCGATACCAACATGAAGGCGGTGTTTCGTTTGTCGCGTGCGGTGATCCGACCGATGATGAAGGCCCGGACCGGTCGTATCATCAACATCACATCCGTCGTGGGTGCCGCGGGCAATGCCGGTCAGGTCAATTATTCGGCCGCCAAGGCGGGCGTTGCCGGCCTGACCCGCTCGTTGGCGCGCGAGGTGGGTAGCCGTGGCATCACGGTCAATTGCGTGGCGCCGGGCTTTATTGAAACAGATATGACCGCGGAACTCGGCGAGGCGCAGCAGACCGCGCTGAAGGCGCAGATTCCGTTGGGGCGACTGGGCAGTACCGACGACATCGCGCATGCGGTGGCGTTCCTGGCATCGCCGCAGGCGGCATATATCACTGGTACCACGTTACACGTCAACGGCGGTATGTTTATGGGGTAGGGAGTCCGATTGGCATACGTCTTCTGGCCGGGGGCTCGCCTTGAAGACGTAGTTCGATCGCCCGTCACGCGCACGCGATGCTTTCAGTGGGGACAAACCTGCTAAAATGCGCGCACTCGCAATTTGAACTTATATTTCCTCTTGGAGGCCTGAATGGACAACATCGAACAGCGCGTCAAAAAGATCTGCGTCGAGCAACTCGGCGTTGCGGAGCCAGAAGTCAAGAACGAGGCTTCGTTCGTCAACGACCTGGGCGCGGACTCGCTGGACACGGTGGAACTGGTGATGGCACTGGAAGACGAATTCGGAATGGAAATTCCGGACGAAGATGCCGAGAAGATCACGACCGTGCAACAAGCGATCGATTACGCTCGCGCGCACGTGAAGGCCTGATTTCCGGCAAGTTGGCATTCCGGATCTATCGGGAATGCCACACGTTTCGATCGATGATCGGCGTGTGGCACCCCGGAGCGAGCCGCCAGAGGGATGTTACGGCAACGGAACGCCGTGTCGCACGGGTCTTGATTTGAGGGCCGCAGTGTCAGCGGAAAACACGTTCCGGGCCGGATCGAACAGGGCCACGATAGTGACAGGGCGTGTCCTGTTACCGTCGTGGCTTTTGTTTTTATCACGTGTCATGAAACGCAAGAGGTCAATGTGAGTCGCCGTGTCGTTGTTACGGGCCTTGGGCACATTTCCCCAGTCGGCAATACGGTTGCCGACGGATGGGCCAATCTGGTCGCCGGCAAGACCGGCATCGCCAATATCACCAAATTCGACGCGGAAGCCGTCGATGCGAATGGGAACAAGAAGTACAAAACCCGCTTTGCAGGTGAAGTGAAAAATTTCAACGCCGAGGATTACATCCCGTCGAAGGAATTGAAGATGATGGACACCTTCATCCATTACGGCATTGCCGCCGGGATGCAGGCGATGCAAGACAGCGGTCTGGTGGTTACGGAAGCCAACGCTGAGCGCATCGGTGTCATCGTGGGCTCCGGTATCGGCGGTTTGCCGCGGATCGAGGAAACCCAGATGGTGCTGGCCGAGAAGGGGCCCGGCCGGATTTCGCCTTTCTTCGTGCCGGGCTCGATCATCAATATGGCCTCGGGTCACCTGTCGATCAAGTTTGGCCTGAAGGGGCCCAACATGGCCGTGGTCACCGCCTGCACGACCGGTACGCATGCCATTGGCGACGCGTTCCGCGCGATCGTCTACGGTGAAGTGGACGCGATGCTGGCCGGCGGTACCGAAGCCACCGTGTCACCTCTCGGAATCGGCGGTTTTGCGGCGGCGCGCGCCCTGTCGCAACGCAATGACGATCCGGCGACGGCGAGCCGTCCCTGGGATAAGGACCGCGACGGTTTTGTGCTGGGTGAGGGTGCCGGTGTGCTGATGCTCGAAGAGTATGAGCACGCGAAGGCGCGGGGCGCGAAGATCTATTGCGAGGTTGTTGGTTATGGCCGCAGTGGTGATGCGCATCATATGACGGCACCGCCGGAAGATGGCGATGGTGCGCGGCGAGCGATGGTTGCGGCGCTGCGCGATGCAAAACTCGATCCGAGCAAGATCGACTATATCAATGCCCACGGTACCTCCACCGGACTGGGCGATGTTGCCGAGACAATCGCGATCAAGCGCGCGTTGGGTGACCATGCAAAGAAGGTTGTCGTCAATTCGACGAAGTCGATGACAGGTCACTTGCTGGGTGCCGCCGGCGGTATCGAGGCCGTGTTTTCGGCCCTGGCGGTACACCATCAGGTATCGCCGCCGACCATCAATATCCTCAACCAGGATATCGAAGGTGGCTGTGATCTCGATTACTGCGCGAACACCGCGCGGCAACTGCAGATCACCTATGCAATGTCGAATTCGTTCGGCTTTGGCGGAACGAACGGGACACTCGTCTTCGCGAAGATCTGACGAATGGTCAGATCGCGTTCCGGCATGGAACGCGATATCGTCCGTGCTGTCTGACACCGGCGTTCCGCCCAAGCGGACGCCGGTGTTCGCATTTTGGCGAACGGCACGGAGCAAAGCGAATGCGGGTGGATATCGGATCGTCACGCATGATGCAAGCGGGGACGGTTGCGGGTTGGATGCTGGGTGCCGCAGGGTGGGTGCAGATCGGAGTGTTGCGGGGTGAGAGCCTGCTATGGGGGTGCGCTGCCGGGCTGGGGTTTATCGTGCTAGCCGGGATCATGACGCGGTTGCTTGCCGATGGGGCGGTGCGGGCGTCGCGTGACCGGTGGGGCCGTGTCGTCCGGCGTCGAGGCAGGCGCCGTGTCGCCCGCCTGGTCTTGCTGGGGCATGCCGACGCGCGGCTGTACTGGTGTACCGAACCGTTCTGGCGATGGCACAGTGCGCGCCGCCGTTGCACCGCCCGCCGCCGACGCATGTGGCCCGGATGATATCGACGAGGTGTGCATTGTCGAGGTAGTCCAGTGGGGGGGTGTTTGTCTTTGGCTGACAGTCTGTCCGCGTTATCCTGACCTGTTGCCTGGCGGCCTTCCGCGCGGTGCCGTACGTGTGAAACGTCCGCGGACGAGGCGACTTTGCATTCCCGCCGATGCGGTCGCGTCCGACCGTTTCCATGCGCTGTGCGCGCGTTGCCAAGCGATGCGGCGCGGTGCCGGTTTCCTGTCGCCCTGGTGAATCGGGCGTCCGCGGCGGCGGGCAATCATTAACGGCTACAATTTGCGAGAGCCGCCGGGGCGAACCGGCGGCCGTACAGGACGTGGACGCACGGTGAGTGAAAAAGATATCGATCAGGAACTTGTGGAACGCGTGCAACGCGGCGACAAGGTGGCTTTCGAGCTGCTGGTCGGCAAGTACCAGCGCAAGATCGTGCGTCTGATTTCGCGTCTTGTTCGCGATCCGGCCGAAGTGGAGGATGTCGCCCAGGAAGCGTTCATCAAGGCCTACCGCGCGATTCCGCAATTTCGCGGGGAATCGGCGTTTTATACCTGGTTGTATCGGATCGCGGTAAATACCGCGAAGAATTATTTGGCGAGCCAGGGGCGCCGTACACCGACGTCGACCGAAACAGATAGCGAAGACGCGGAAACTTTTGACGACGCGAGCCTTCTAAGGGATATCAACACGCCCGAGTCGGTGTTGATGAGCAAGCAGATTGCCGAGACGGTCAACGCCGTGATGGCGAGTCTGCCCGAGGAGTTACGCAACGCGATTGCGCTTCGCGAGATTGACGGTTTGAGCTACGAAGAGATTGCCGAACTGATGCAGTGCCCGATCGGCACGGTCCGATCGCGCATCTTCCGCGCACGGGAAGCCATCGCCTCGAAGCTCCGGCCGATGCTGGAGCGGCAAAGCGGAAAGCGTTGGTAGAATAATGGAGCCGTGGGCTGCGGGTTCGTGCACAATGCGCGATAGCTGCCCGCCCGGCGCAATCCGGAGAGTGCGGCCCGGTGCCGCGACCGCGACGTGCTGGCGTGACGTTCGCGGCGTGGCGCCGGGACAGGACACGAGGAGTGTCGATGAAGCAGGATGCGATGAGAGCAACAGGAATGAGCAACGACGGACAGGTCGGACGCACTGAATTCGGTACGACGGATGCGCGCCAAGGCGGTGTAAGTGCCGAGGGCGCGCGGCCGGGCGTTGCGGCCGGCGCTTTTGCCGCGATGCAAGAAGCCGATGCGGATGGCGATGCTGCCGCACGCCGGTTCGCCGAGCGCCTCTCCGCCGCGATCGACGGCGAAGCGCCGTTGTGCGCAGGCGGCAGCGGTGTCGGCGCATCGACCTTCGCGGCCTGGACAACGCGGCAAAAGCAGGATTGGTCTTTGTACCACCTGGTGGGAGACGCGTTACGTTCGGATGATCTGGCACGTTCGCATCATGGCGGCTGGGATTTTGCCGCGCGCTTTGCCGCACGCCTGGCCGACGAGCCAGTAGTGGTTGCGCCACGAAGGCGCGACGACGGTGCCTGGAGCGACGCGAACGGGAGTCGCGCGGCACCTGTTCCCGGCGATGCGTTCCGGCATCTGGAACGGGGGGCCGGACAGCGTGGTGGCCTGGGGCAACTGGCCGGGTGGCTTGGCGGGCGTCGTCGCATGCCTGCCGCGGCGGCCGCGGCGGCTGCCGTCGTCACGCTTGCCTGGGCACTGACGCCGGGTTGGCACGCCGGCACCGAGAACACCAACGCCGCGCCGACGACGCTGGCGTCCGCGGGTAATTGGCAACGGGTCAATATCAGCGGTGATCGGGATCTGGACCCGTACCTTGCCGCGCATCAGGAGTTCGCGTCGGATCGCGGCAGCCTGGGCTATGTAGCGTACGCTGGCGCGGGGCATTGATCGGATGATCGGTAGCGGTCGGGGCTCGCGCGACGGGCTGATTCACCACATGGTCCGTCGGGCCCGCCTGGCCTTCCCGGCGCTGCCTTGTGCATTGGCATTGGTTTTGTCCGGCGCGACCGGGTTGGCGGAGGCGGTGCCGGCGACACCGACCGGCACGACCAATCCACGCAATGCGACGTCGGCAATCGCGCCCGCTTCGGCGAAAACGCGTGCGTTGCTGGCCGGCTTGAACGGCGCGGCGAAGCAGCGTCCTTATGAGGGCACATTCGTCTTCCAGCGTGGCGCGGCGGTTCGATCCTCGCGCATCGTTCACGTGGCCGACAGCCAGGGCCAATTTCAACGTGTCGACAGCCTCGACGGTGAGGCACGCTGGGTCATCGAGCACGATGACGACCTCTATACCTATCTGCCCGGGAGCAAGACGGTGGTCGTCGACCGTCGGCGCAAGGGGCAGGACAATTTTCCGGCGATGCTGTCCACCGACAGCGCCCAGGTGCTTCAACACTACGCGCTCTCCCAGGATGGCACCGACCGCGTTGCTGGCGTTGCGTGTGTTGTCCTGACGCTGACGCCGCGCGATGCGTACCGCTTCGCTTACCGGCTATCCGTCGATCCTGTCACCGGTTTGCTGATCAAGGCACAGACTCTTGATGCACAAGGCCAGGTGCTGGAGCAGGTGGCCTTCTCGCAAATCCAGCAAACCACACCTGACAAGGCGACGATACAGTCTTTGCACGCCGCCGTCGCCGCCATGGCGCAAGGGGACGCCGGTACCGGATGGAAAGTCGTGCGTGCACCCTCGGCGGACGTCGACCTGGCAAAAGCCGGATGGTCGCTCGATCCCGGTGTCGCGGGCTTTCGCAAGATGCTGGAGCTGCGTCGGCCAATGGCAGCGCGCCAGGCCGGCGCACCGCCCGTCCCGGTCGATCAGGCCGTCTTCAGTGACGGCGTTACCGCGGTATCGCTGTTCATCGAACCGGTGGGCACCAGCGACCGCAAGCCGGGGCAAGGGCAATCCGGGGCCACGCACCTGCTGGCGGAGCGCCATGGTGACTTCTGGGTCACATTGATCGGAGAAGTGCCGGCGGAGACACTGCGTCGTTTTGCCGATGCGATTCAATTCACGCCTGTCGCCGTGGGTGGCGCAAAACGCGGCACCGTTGCGCCAGGATGATATGCTGCGACGTTTGCGCGGTCATCAGGACTGCGCGCGCCCGATTCACGTCGCCCTGCAGGCCCCCGGTTCCGGCATTGCTTGTTGCATCCCGTCAGCCGCCCGTTCCCTCGCCGTTCACGACTCGCCGATGAGCTGTACGTCTTCTATCGCCCTTGGGCACCGCCCGAGACCACCGCATGCGTTGCTGTCCCGGAGGCTCGCGTCCTGTCTGTGCGCGTGTCTGCTGGGGCTGTCCTCGTTGCTGTCACAGGGGGTGTTTGCCGCGCCAGAGACGCAATCGGGAATGAGCCCGGCGCCAGGCACGTCCCGGTCCCCTGATGCATCGGGAGCGACGCCCCGAAAACGACAGGCATCGGACAGTGGTACGGCAGTCGTGCCCGACGCGGCAGCGTCACGTACCGGGCGAGGGGCGGTGCGTGCGGCCGCGCCAAGCGCGTCGGCTTCCGGCGCAATTGCCGTGCGTCCCGGTGTGCCCGCCGCTGGTGGCACCGGCGTGCCCCAGGGGACGGTGCTGGTGCGGCCTTTCGTGGCGCCGCCGCCGGCCTTGTCGCCATTCAGTACCGTGGTGCCCCCGCTGGCGGCATCGCAGGCCGGGCAGCAACCTGTGCCGTCGGTCCAGGTCGCGCCCAGCGGTGCCGTATCCCCAACGATCCCCGGAGCCGTTGCCGTGCCGGGCATTGCGGGCGCACGACTGGTGCCGAACGTGATTCCTGGTGCGCCTCCGATGCTGTTGCTGCCGGATTTCGCATCGCTCGTCGACCGCGTTGGTCCGGCAGTCGTCAATATCCGCACGACCCAACGCGTTCCGGTCAATACGACCGCTCGCCGCTCTCGTCGCGGGAGTGCCGATGACGGATCAAGTGGCGACGGCGGCGATAGCGCCGCCCGCACGAGACCGTCGGATGACATGTCGGAATTCTTCAAACGCTTCTTCGGTATTCCTCTGCCGCCGGGCATGTTCGGCAACAATGGCGGGCAGGGCGCTGCGCCGGGCGACAACGCGCCGTCCGAAGTCGAGCGCGATAATGGGGTGGGCTCGGGCTTTATCCTGTCCGCCGACGGCTATGTGATGACCAATGCGCACGTTGTCCAGGGCGCCGACGCGATTTATGTGGCGTTGACCGATCGACGCCAGTACAAGGCGCGACTGATCGGCGTGGACAAATTGACGGACGTTGCAGTGGTCAAGATCGATGCAAAGAACTTGCCGACCGTGGCGATCGGCGATTCATCGCAGGTGCGCGTCGGGGAATGGGTGCTGGCGATCGGTTCACCTTTCGGACTGGAGAACACCGTCACCGCCGGTATTGTCAGCGCGAAAAGCCGTTACACGGGGGAATACCTGCCATTCATCCAGACCGACGTGGCCGTGAATCCCGGCAACTCCGGTGGCCCGTTGATCGATTTGCAAGGCAATGTCATTGGTATCAACTCGCAGATTTACAGCAATAGCGGTGGGTTCATGGGCATCTCGTTCTCGATTCCGATCGATGAAGCGATGCGCGTGGCGAACCAGCTCGAGAAAAGTGGCGTGGTGACCCGCGGGCGCATTGGTGTGATGATCGGTCCGGTGACGTCCGATGTCGCCGAGGCGCTGGGTCTGCCGCGTGCCGAAGGGGCGCTGGTAACCGGCACGGTGCCAGATAGTCCGGCGCGTAAGGGCGGCCTGCTGCCGGGCGACATCATTCTCAATTACGACGGACGGGCCATCGACCAGTACGGTGAGCTGCCGCGCATGGTAGGCGCGGCCACGCCGGGCACCGATGCACCGCTGACCGTCTGGCGCAAGGGCCGTACGCGAACCCTGACTGTGACGGTGGCGCAACAGGAAAACGCGACCGTGGCCGAGGGCGCTGCAACCCGGCCGGACGCCTCGCAGTCCCGCTCCCTGACGTCAAATCCGCTTGGCCTGCGCGTTGCCGATCTCACCGATGCCCAGGCACGTACGATCGGTTCGCACAACGGCGTGCAGGTGTTGTCGAGTGAAGGGCCATCGCTTGCGGCTGGCATCATGAAGGGCGACATCGTGCTGCGCGTGGGCGACACCGATATCACGGACCAGCAGCAGTTCGATGCGCTGGCGCTGCGGCAATCGGGGGATCGCCCGGTGGCGCTGCTGGTGCAACGCGCGGACTTGGCCACCTTCGTCCCGGTTGTGCCGCGCGCGCCCCGTCGCTGATGCCAGGGCGTTTGTCGCATGGCGGCGCTCGCCGCCCTCGCCGGTGGGGGGGAATTGGGCTAGAATGCCGGGATTCCTTCCAGCGCACGCGCGCCCGGCTGTGGTATGCGGTAGCGTGTCCGGGACCGCTCGGCGGCCCACCGCGCTCGGTCGCCCGCTCGCTCCCCGCGATGTGTTTGTAAGCGCGGCGTGCGATGCCCTGTTTGTGACGCCCAGTTTGACGCGTATCAGCCATGTTCGCCCGGCCGACCCGATTTCAGCGCGCTTGCGGACGGATTGCGATGTGCTTACCACGCGCTTGCAATCGGGCCGCCGCGTGCCGGAACGCCTTTCTTTTTGACCCGTCCGAATGGATCATATCCGCAATTTTTCGATCATCGCGCACATCGACCACGGTAAGTCGACGCTCGCGGACCGTATCATCCAGCTGTGCGGTGGCTTGTCCGACCGTGAAATGGAGGCGCAGGTCCTCGACTCGATGGACCTCGAACGCGAACGAGGCATCACGATCAAGGCCCAGACCGCCGCTCTGAGCTATCGCGCACGCGATGGCAAGGTGTACAACCTGAACCTGATCGATACGCCCGGGCACGTTGACTTCTCCTATGAAGTCAGCCGCTCGCTGTCCGCCTGCGAGGGTGCGTTGCTGGTGGTGGACGCCAGTCAGGGCGTGGAAGCGCAGACCGTGGCGAATTGCTACACGGCAATCGAGCTTGGCGTCGAGGTCGTGCCCGTCCTGAACAAGATCGACTTGCCCGCCGCCGATCCGGAGAGCGCGATCGGTGAGATCGAGGATGTCATCGGCATCGAGGCCACGGACGCCGTCCATTGCAGCGCGAAGACCGGCCTCGGGGTCGAGGATGTGCTGGAATCGCTGATCGCGAAGGTGCCGCCGCCGCAGGGTGACCCGGATGCGCCATTGCAAGCGTTGCTGGTGGACTCGTGGTTCGACAACTATGTTGGCGTCGTGATGCTGGTCCGCATCAAGAATGGCACCTTGCGGGCGAAGGACCGTATCGAGTTGATGGCCAACGGGGCGCAGTACCCGGTGGAATCGGTCGGTGTCTTCGCACCGAAGTCGCGGCCGCTCGAATCGCTGTCGGCCGGGCAAGTGGGTTTCATCATCGCCGGTATCAAGGAACTGGCGGTTGCCAAGGTCGGCGATACGATCACGCTGGCCAACCGCCGCGCGGCGGCCCCGCTGCCGGGTTTCAAGGAAGTCAAGCCGCAGGTGTTCGCCGGCCTGTATCCAGTGGAATCGAACCAGTACGATGCATTGCGCGAGTCGCTGACCAAGCTGAAACTGAACGATGCGGCGCTGCAGTTCGAACCGGAAGTCTCGCAGGCGCTAGGATTTGGTTTCCGTTGCGGCTTCCTGGGGCTGCTGCATATGGAAATCGTTCAGGAGCGGCTCGAGCGCGAGTTCGACATGGACTTGATCACCACGGCACCCACGGTGGTCTACGAAGTCTCGAAGCGCGATGGTGAAACGATCATCGTCGAGAATCCTTCGAAAATGCCGGATCCGACGTTTATCGAGGAAATTCGTGAACCGATCGTCACGTTGAATCTGTATCTGCCGCAGGAGTACGTCGGCGCGGTAATCACGCTATGTACCGGCAAGCGCGGCATGCAGATCAATATGGATTATCGCGGCAAGCAGGTCCAGCTGACCTACGAAATGCCGATGGCCGAGGTGGTGTCGAATTTCTTCGATCGGTTGAAGTCCGTGTCGCGCGGCTATGCGTCGATGGACTACGAATTCAAGGAGTATCGTGCCTCGGACGTCGTGAAAGTCGACATGCTGGTCAACGGCGAACGTGTTGATGCGTTGTCAGTCATTGTGCATCGCTCGCAATCGCAGTATCGCGGTCGCGAAGTGGCCGCCAAGATGCGTGAGATCATTCCGCGCCAGATGTACGACGTGGCGTTACAGGCGGCGATCGGACCGAACATCGTGGCCCGGGAAAATATCAAGGCCCTGCGCAAGAACGTCCTGGCCAAGTGCTATGGTGGCGACATCTCGCGAAAGAAGAAGTTGCTGGAGAAGCAGAAAGCCGGCAAGAGGCGGATGAAGCAGGTGGGTAGCGTTGAAATTCCGCAGGAGGCGTTCCTTGCCATCCTGCAGGTGGAAGACAAATAACGGAAACGCCGCATGAATTTCGAGTTGATTTTGCTGTTGTTGGTCGTGCTTACCGGTTTGGCATGGATCGCGGACAAGGTCGTGTTTCAGCCGTCACGTCGTCGACGGGCCGATGCGGCGGTGGTCGAGTTCGACCGCCAGCAGGCCGCTGCGGGTCCGGCGGGTGCCTTGTCCTTGTCGGACGCACCGGCGGAGCGCGCGCGTCGCCATGACGAAAAGTTGCGACAGCCCTGGTGGCTCGAATATTCGGCAAGCTTTTTCCCGGTGATTCTGGCTGTCTTCGTGGTTCGCTCGTTTATCGTCGAGCCTTTCAAGATTCCGTCGGGCTCCATGATCCCGACGCTGCTGGTGGGCGATTTCATCCTCGTCAACAAGTTCGACTATGGTCTGCGGCTCCCGGTATTCGACAAGAAGATCGTACCGTTAGGGGAACCGAAGCGCGGTGATGTCGTGGTCTTCCGCTATCCGAAAGATCCCTCGATCGACTACATCAAGCGCGTGATCGGCGTGCCGGGCGATATCGTGTCGTACGAGAACAAGCGTCTGAAGATCAACGGCCAGCCCATCGTGCAGACCGCCTTGCCGGATTACTTCGATTCCGACCGCGTCTCTTACTCGAAGCAATTCGAGGAAACGATCGATGGCCAGAAGAACGCGATCCTCAATTCGCCGCAGATCCCGCCTTATATCCTGGGCGCCGATGACTTCCCGTTCAAGCAGAACTGCCAGTACGACAGCGCCGGCGTGACCTGCAAGGTGCCGGCCGGGCATTACTTCATGATGGGCGATAACCGCGACGACAGCGCGGACAGTCGTTACTGGGGCTTCGTGCCGGAACGCAACATCGTGGGCAAGGCGTTCTTTGTCTGGATGAATTTTTCGGACTTGAAGCGGATTGGTCCGTTTCATTGATGGATCCGGTGGATGAGATGCGGTGGGGCGGTTGCCCGGCTGCGGGAGACGCGCGATGATTCGGGCATCGTCGCCGCTGGACGCGATGGCGCAGCGGCTTGCGCATGTGTTCGAACAGCCGGCGTTGCTGCGCCAGGCGTTGACGCATCGCAGCTATAGTGCGACCCATAACGAGCGGCTCGAATTTCTCGGGGATTCGGTGCTGAATTGCGTGGTTGCCACCTTGCTGTACCAGCGATTCCCGGAGTTGGACGAAGGCGAACTGTCACGGGTGCGCGCCAATCTGGTGCGGCAGGAAACGCTGCATGGCATCGCGCAACGGCTGGACGTATCGGGTGCGCTGGCGCTCGGCGAAGGCGAGTTGAAAAGCGGCGGCAAGCAACGACCATCGATCCTGGCGGATGCGGTGGAAGCGTTGTTTGGCGCCATCTACCTCGACGGAGGCTTCGTGGCGGCGTTCAACGCGATCGCGCGCGCCTACGACCCCGTGTTTGCGGCACTCGATCCAGACATGCTGGGCAAGGACGCCAACAAGGACGCGAAGACGCTATTGCAGGAACGCCTGCAGGGGCGGCAGATGGCGTTACCGGTGTATACGGTGGTGGCCACCATCGGGGCGGCGCATAATCAGGAGTTCGAGGTGGCTTGCACGGTCGAACCGCTGGGGATCGCGGCGCATGGGCGTGGTACAAGCCGTCGCGCGGCCGAAATGGCTGCCGCGAAAGCGGCACTTGCGCTGATGCCGGCCGAGGTAGCAAAAGGAGCGAAAGCGGCGGCGGTACGCAAGGACTCCGCGCGCGGTCAAGGCCGTCCGACGAAAGCGGGTGCACCTGCTGCCGACGGCAAGCAGATCAACCCGTCGCACAAGACATTACGTGTCCTTCGATCGCGCGCAAGCGGGTCGTCATCGGGTAACGCGGACCGTCCAGGCGCCGCTGCCGAGGAGGCCCTGACGGTCGAGCGTACCGGTGAGACTGCCGGACGTGCCGACCGACCGACCGAGGGCAAGCGGCCTGTGCGCCGCGCCGGTCCTGCCGCAAAATAGGCTGAACCGCAGTAATTTTCGAAATGTGACCACAATGACCGTATCCGCGAGGAACGTCGCCATGACCGCCAGCCCTTCCGATCTTCCCGACGCCGACGGTGTCAAGCAAGGCAACGCCCCGCAATCCGGCACCGAGGACGCGTCCGCTCGCCGGGTTGCACAAGGCGAAACCACCGGTCACGATCATCAGGCCGGGGACGGTGAGGCCGATCATGTCGCGGCCAGCCGGCACGCCGATGTTGGCAAGGACGTGCACGAAGACGCCGACGAGGGTGATGAAGACGACGATGCCGACGGTCTGCCGGCATTCGATTGGTCGCAAGCACCGAAAGAGGCCGTGGCCGGTTTTCGTTGCGGCACCGTGGCGATCATCGGTCGCCCGAACGTCGGCAAGTCCACGCTGATGAACGCGATGGTGGGCCAGAAGGTCAGCATCACGTCGCGCAAGGCGCAGACGACGCGCCATCGGATCACCGGTATCCAGACGTTGAATGACGCGCAGTACATCTTTATCGATACGCCGGGTTTCCAGACGCGTCACAGCAATGCGCTGAACCGCACATTGAACCGGACGGTGACATCGACGCTCGCCACCGTGGACGTGATTTTGCTGGTGGTGGAGGCCGGGCGCTTCCAGCCCGAGGACAAGCAAGTGCTGGACTTGATTCCGCCCGGCGTCAAGGTCGTGCTGGTCACGAACAAGATCGACCGGGTAAAGGACAAGCAACAATTGCTGCCGTTCCTGGCCGAGATCCAGCCGCTGCGCGACTTCACCGAAGTGGTGCCGATGTCGGCAAAAGACCGGGACGATATCAAGCGGCTGCTGGGCGTGCTCCGCGCGCACCTGCCGGAAGGCGAGCCGATCTATGACGAGGAAGCCTTCACTGACCGCAGCGAGCGCTTCATGGCGGCCGAGATCGTTCGCGAGAAAGTGTTCCGTTGGACCGGTGATGAAATCCCTTATACGAGCACGGTCGTCATCGACAAGTTCGAGACTGAAGGGCGTCTGCGCCGGATCTTCGTGACGATCCTGATCGCGCGCGACACGCACAAGCCGATGATCATCGGGCAGAAGGGCGCGAAGCTGAAGCAGATCAGCACCGACGCCCGTCTGGACATGGAAAAGCTGTTCGACGGCCCGGTGTACCTGGAGGTCTGGGTCAAGGTCAAGTCAAACTGGGCCGACAACGAAGCCGGTTTGCGCGCATACGGATATGACTGATGCCGCCTGTGTCCGCGGAGCCGCAACGTAAGGTTACCGACCAACCGGGCTTTGTCCTGCATAGCTACCCTTATCGGGAAACCAGTCTGATCATCGACGTGCTGACACGTGACCACGGTCGTGTGGCCCTGGTCGCGAAGGGTGCGAAGCGGCCGCATTCGGCCTTGCGCGGCGTTCTGCAGACGTTTCAGCCGTTGTCGCTGCGATGGAGCGGGCGCGGCGAAGTCCGTACGTTGACCGGCGCCGAATGGGTGGGCGGCATGCTGCCATTGGCCGGCGACGCGTTGGTCTGCGGCTTCTACGTCAACGAGTTGATCGTGCGCTTCTGCGCGCGCGAGGACCCGCATCCGGCTTTGTTTCACCACTACGCGGTGACGCTGGCGCGGCTGGCGCATGACGAGCCGGCCGCGCTCGTATTGCGGTCCTTCGAACGGATGCTGTTGCGCGAGACCGGTTACGCGGTCACCTTCAATCCCGGCAGCATGGGTGAGCGCGCCGCACCGCCGGACGCAGCCGGTGCCTATGTGTTCGATCCGGAGAGGGGCGCCCGCATTGCACGCGACAGCGATCCGCCGGAGTGGCCGCGCGTGGATGGCCGCACGCTGCTGGATATGGATGCCGACGACTATTCGGCGCCGCGAACGATTGCGCAGAGCAAGACCTTGATGCGTTTTCTGTTGCACTACCATCTGGGAGGCGTGCCTTTGAACACGCGCCAGATCCTGATCGACCTGCAAAAGCTCTAACGGGCTGGAGGCTTGTTTTATGAATCCCCTCGCGGCATTCGGCGCGGCGCCGGCCTTTATCGGACTGGGCGTGAATATCGACCACGTCGCCACGCTGCGCAACGCGCGCGGCACGACCTATCCCGATCCGATCGCCGCTGCGCTGCGTGCCGAGGAAGCGGGGGCCGATGCCATCACATTGCATCTGCGTGAAGACCGGCGCCACATTCGTGACGCGGACGTCCGCGCGATCCGGCCAGCGTTGCGCACGCGGATGAATCTGGAATGCGCGGTGACTTCCGAGATGATCGATATCGCCTGCGAGATCGCCCCGCAGGACGTCTGCCTCGTGCCCGAAAAGCGCGAGGAAGTGACCACGGAAGGGGGGCTGGATGTCGTCGCGCACTTCGACGCGGTACAGAAGGCCTGCGCCACGCTGGCGCGTGCCGGCATTCGCGTGTCCTTATTCATCGATGCGGACCCTGCGCAGATCCGCGCTGCCCGGCAGGTGGGGGCACCGCTGATCGAATTGCATACCGGCCGCTATGCCGAAACGGAAGGCGCCGCACAACAGGTTGAATTGGCACGCGTTGCCGAAGGGGTGGACCTGGGCGTCTCATTAGGTCTGGTCGTCAATGCCGGCCATGGCTTGCATTATCAGAATGTGCAGCCGGTTGCCGCGCTGCAGGGCATCACGGAGCTGAACATCGGCCATGCGATCGTCGCGCATGCGGTCTTCGCGGGTTGGGAAAACGCGGTGCGCGAAATGAAGGCGATCATGGTGTCGGCGCGTTTCGGCGCGCAAGGCATCGGAAGGTAATCCGGCGCGCCAGCGCCGTGCTGGCCGGATATGCGGGTGGCGCCAGGGCGCGCCGCGCGACGATGATAGTATCCTCGATACCTACGTGTGTCCGGCATCGGCGACAACGCACGAAGGAGGGCCAATGATTTTTGGGATCGGCAGCGACATTATCGATATTCGCCGCGTGGCCGCCACGATGGAACGCACGGGCGGGCGCTTCGTCGAGAAAGTGCTGGGTCCGCAGGAGATCGCGATCTACGAAGCACGCCGGGCACGATCCGCCGCGCGGGGCCTGGCGTTTCTTTCCACGCGTTTCGCGGCGAAAGAGGCTTTTTCGAAGGCCATCGGCCTGGGGATCCATATGCCGATGACCTGGCGCGCGATGCAGACCCTCAACCGTCCGGGTGGCGCGCCGATCGTACAGGCGAGCGGCGCGTTGAGCGAATGGGTCGACGCTCGCGGACTGACGTTCCACGTGACGCTTAGCGACGAACGCGATTACGCGATCGCGTATGTGATTGCAGAACAACGAGACAAGGAGCAGACGACACACCGATGACCGAACAACGTACTGGCAGTTGGATTGAACGTAGCCCCCTGGACCTGACACGCCGCGGTCCCGGCCCGGTGATGATCGATGTCCCCGGCCTGGTTCTGGACGAACACGACGCGCGGCGCATTGCACATCCGTTGACGGGTGGCGTGATTCTGTTCGCACGCAACTACCAGAATCGCGCGCAACTGAGCTTGTTGACGCACCAGATCCGGTCACTCCGTCCGGACATCCTGATTGCCGTCGATCAGGAGGGGGGGCGCGTACAGCGCTTCAAGACCGAAGGCTTCACGCCGCTGCCATCGATGGCTCGACTGGGAGCCCGGTGGGACGAGGATGTGCTGGGCGCCATCGAGGACGCTACATCCGTGGGCTTCGTTCTCGGCAGCGAGTTACGCGCAAGCGGCATCGATCTCAGTTTCACGCCGGTGCTGGATCTGCATTATGGCGCGTCGAAGGTTATCGGTGATCGCGCGTTCCATCATGATCCGCGTGTCGTCACGCTGCTGTCGCGTGCACTGACTCACGGGCTGTCCCTGGCAGGCATGGCGAACTGCGGCAAACATTTCCCCGGTCATGGCTTCGTCGCGGCGGATACGCATCTGCACGCCGCAATCGACGATCGCCCGCTGGCGGAAATCATGACCGCGGACCTGCTCCCCTATCTGCGTTCCGGTGCAACGCTCTATGCCGTGATGGCCGCGCATGTGTTGTATCCGCAGGTCGACCCGTCGTTGCCGGCCTGTTTTTCGCGGATCTGGTTGCAGCGGATATTACGTCGGGAAATGGGTTTCCATGGCGCGGTCTTCAGCGACGACTTGTCAATGGAAGGCGCGCGTGTGGCGGGTGATGTCGTGCGCGGCGCACAGATGGCGCTCGATGCGGGATGCGATATGGTGCTCGTCTGCAATGACCCTGAACGGGCGGACCTGGTGCTCAACAACCTGCATCGCAGTGCGACCCGCGCGTCGATGCGTCGTATCAAGCGTTTGCAGGCGCGCGGCAAGCCGGTGATCTGGAGCAAGCTGTTACGGCAGCCGGAGTATCTTGCCGCGAAGGCAAAGGTCGCATGTCTGACGGCCTTGCATACCGGGCAGTAGCAGGCTGGCGCAACGGAGGTATCGCAATAGCGCAAACTGATGGCGATGCGATGCGATGCGATGCGATGCGATACGATACGCTTACGAGACGAGACCGCCACGATTTTCGGAGGGTGCCACGGTGAGGGGAGGTTCAACCCTTGCCGCGGCGTCTCTCGTGCTTAGTCTTCCATCTTCATCCGTTGCAGCTTGTTGTACAACGTCTTGGGACTGATGCCGAGCATCGATGCCGCGCGATGGCGCGTCCCGCCCACCGCTTCCAGCGTGGCGCGGATCAGCAACTCTTCCACATCATCCAACGGCATGCCGACGGTGATCTCGATGCTGCCGGGCCGTATTTTCTGGCCACTGCTGGCGGGCGCTAGCGATTCGATCGTCGTCTCTAGCGGGCCGGTCTGTTTGTAGGCAGCTTCCACAGCGTCCTGCAGTTCGCGTACGTTGCCGGGCCATTGGTACTGTTCAAGCCCGCGCAACGCCAATGAGGCCAAGTACTTTGGCACGCTCGGTGGCGTCGTGCCGTCGGTGTTCTGGGCATTGGTGGAGAGCTCGGACTCGTTGAGCTGGTCGACGAAATGCTGCGCGAGCATCTCGACGTCTCCCAGGCGTTCACGCAATGCCGGCACGGCGATGGCTTGCGGTACGAGCAGGCGGTACAGGTCATCGCGCAAACGCCCTTCGCCGAGGGCCTGCATCGGGTCCTCGTGCGATGCCGCGACCAATCGGAAGTCCGCCGGAATATCGTGTGTGCCGCCGACGCGCCGGAATGTGTGCTGGCTCAGCACAGCAACCAACTGGCGCTGCTGTTCGACCGACAGGTGCGTGATGTCATCGATATACAGCGTGCCGCCGGTTGCACGCTCGCAGGCACCCAACGTACGGCCTTCGCCCATGACGGCTTGCAGCGGCGCGCCGTTGCGCTCCTGGCCGAACAACAGCACGGATGCCGGTCGCGCGTCCGGATCGCCGACAGTACCGCAATCGAACGTGACGAACGGTGCCTTGCGTCGGCGGCTGCCATGATGAATCGCGCGTGCGACCGTTTCCTTGCCTGTCCCCGTTTCGCCGACAAGTAAGACCGGGCCTTCCGTTGCCGCGATTCGTTCGACGTCATCGTACAGACGCTGCATCGCGGGCGAGCGGCCGACCAACGGTCCGTAGCGGCCAAGTTGCCGTAGCGTCAGCTTCAGCGTCTGAACTTCCTCCGTCAACTCGTACGGACGGGGAATGCGTGCGAGCAGGCTGCGAAGGCGCGGGATGCTGACCGGCTTCAGGAGATAGTCCCAGATACCATGACGCAATCCCGCTATCGCACTCTCCACGGTTGCATTGCCGGTCATCACGATGACCGGCACATTGCCGTCGGGCGGCTGCACTGGAAGGCTGGGCAGCAGGTCGAGACCTTTGCCGTCCGGCAGGTTCAAATCAATCAGCACGACGTCCGGAATAAAGCGCGTCAGGGCTTGCCGCGCTTCTGCGAGCGTCATCGCCGTGTCGACGGAAAAGCCGTCGGCATCAAGGATTGCGGCCAGGCCGGACAAACTATTCGGGTCGTCTTCGACGATCAACGCGTGCGGCATTGGGTTACTCGGAGCGAGAAGGTTTGGGGGAATCGGTCTTGGCCGATTCGCTAATGGAAAGCGCGTTCGAACGCGATGCCGAGATCGGACGCAGGTGCAAGTCACTTTGTACCGCCTGAACACCACCGACGGCACGTACCGCCGCCAGCGCATCCGACATTTGCCTGGCGCTATCGACATTGCCCAGCAGTGTCACGCTGCCATGCAGCACCCGAATGCGAATCCTGCCATTCTGCAGTGCCTCGGCAGTGGCGGGATCGACGGACATCGCCTGATGCACCCGATCGGCAATGGCCATATCACTGTCATAGGCCTGCGCACCGTCGCGCGCCGCACCGGTACAGCTTGCCAACGTGGCGGTCATGCAAAGCAGCGTGGCACCCAGGAGCACGCCACCAGGCGCACGCACACGCGACAAAAACGACATGTGGTTTCCCCCGATCAAAATGACATACGTCACACCGATGCGGTGCCTGCAAGAGGCGCTCGCCGTGACGGCCGCTGATACACGTCGGCCAATCGACATCAATCGCTTCGTTGGCGTGACAATCTTACGGTAAGCATAAGCCATGCCATGCGTTTGAATGGCAAAACTGACGAATCAGGCGGAAGAATCGATACCAAAAAACGCGGCTTTTACCGGACAATCTTCACGACGCGCCGCGATTAACCAATCCGGGGTACGAATCGAAATCGGTAAAATGGTAGGACCAAGGTAAATTTTGCGGTAACAAAAAAGAACAAGCCCGTCGTCTCAGCCGAGAGGACGGGCTTTTAGCATCATGTTGCGTGGCCGGTTCGACAGGGACGTCAGCCTATGCCGGCCATGCCTCCCCGTTCGCCTGTAACCGATGGGGGCGGCAGTACGCCGAGCTTACGCCCGGCTACGGTATTCGCCGGTACGGGTATCGATTTCGATCTTGTCGCCAATGTTGCAAAACAACGGCACGGGGATATTTTTGCGATCATTGATCTTGGCCGGCTTCATGACCTTACCCGAGGTGTCGCCCTTGACTGCCGGTTCCGTGTACAGGATTTCACGGACGATGACGGTCGGCATGTCGACGGCGATAGCGCGTTCGTTGTAGAACACGATTTCCACGGCCATCGCATCTTCGAGGTAGTCGAGCGCGTCGCCCATGCTTTCTTCGTCGATTTCGTACTGGTTGTAGTCTGCGTCCATGAATACATACATCGGGTCCGCGAAGTACGAGTACGTGACTTCCTTGCGTTCCAGTACCACGACGTCGAACTTGTCGTCGGCCTTGTAGACGGTTTCCTGCCCCGCGTTCGTCAGCAGATTCTTCATCTTCATCTTGACGACGGCGGAGTTGCGGCCCGACTTGTTGTATTCGGCCTTCAAAATAACCATCGCATCGCTGCCGACCATTACGACGTTACCGACACGGAGTTCTTGAGCTGTCTTCATAAAAAAAATAGTCCTGTGCAAAAAGCGTCGGCCTGTAAGTAAGGCCGGTCCGGTTGCCAACCCGCCTACGCGTCGGGCGCGTCGGCACGCAGACGCCGGCCTGCTGACCTGCACCGTCGCCGGGCGCTGCATTGCCACTGTTTAAAGTGGGCGCAGCGGGGTTCGGCAAACGGGCGTCGGGGCGACAGCATCATACGTGCACCACACGACCAGACGATGACGGCGTTTCGGTCCGAAACCGACGACATCCCGTATCCGCCGTGGCACCGTGAGAGCAAGGGTAAGGCAAACCGTTCATTTTACCCGAGATTTCCGGCGCTGCGGTACCGTTTGCAGGGGCGGCCGCCCTAATGCATGCCACGTTTTCCGGCGTAGAAGCGCACCAGATTGCCGGCCAGATCGCCCGGCGCTTGCAGGTGCTCGGCCCATCGCACGCCACCGTGCCGCAGCATCGACCATTGTCCGACGTAGTCGCGCCACGTTTGAAGCCAGTTTAGATCCATCGCTTGGGTAAGGGAAGGCGCATCCGCGAGGCCACCCAGCCTGTTCCATCGATACCAGATCGCACGCATCGCCGCGGCCGCGCCAGCCGACAGTGCGGCGCCGGTGCAATACGCTGTCAACGCCGCATCGAGTTTCGGCACATGCGCCGCGCCTTCCTGAGGATAGATATGCCAGACAAACGGCCGCCGGGCCCATTGCGCCCGCACGAACGAGTCCTCGCCTCGTACGAAATTGAGATCGGCCAGCCATAGAAGCCGGTCATAGTCGGGCTGGGAGAGGAACGGAATCGCGCGTACCGTCAATGCGCCGCGTTGTAACGTTTCGCCGATACGCAGCGTGTCGCGTTGGAAAAACGCCGCCGCTTGCGAGGTGATCCGGCCGTGCGGCACGAGGACCGTGATGCCGTGCCACGCCGAACCAGGTGTGTCTTTCGCATGCCACCACGGATTCGACCACGCATGCAGCAGGCCATCCAAGGTTGGATTCTCATAAGCGAACAACGTGATGACGAACTGATCGGTAGCCGGGCGATCCAGTCCCAGCGTCCGCCAGAACGTTGTTTGTGCCTCCGGGTCATCCAGGAAGTTGCGCCGATCCGCATCAAGGTCGCGCTCGCGCAGCACGCCGCCGGTTCCCGGCTGGAGGCCTGGAAAGAAAAACGTTTTCTCCAGGCCGTGCCGTGGATGCCGAGACGGCATCAGGTGACAATCCGTCACCCAGTCCTCGGCGCTCAGGTATTCGAGATTCAACCAGACCGGCGGTGTCGCGCGCGCGGCCATTGCGGTCAGCACGGCGTCGGGCAGCTCGCAGGCAAAGGCCTCGATGACGATGTCGCCCGGGTCGGCACCGTCGGGCCAGACGACGCCATCGGGGCGGGGAGCACCATCGATGCCCAGGCCGGGCCAGCACAGGATGGCGACACCGTCGATTGTCGCCAGGGTCGGCAACGCGCTTGCCTCACAGGGATTGCGCGGTAGCGCCGCAGCCGGCCCGTGCATGCCGGTATCGGATGCCTCGCTTTCTCGCTGCGCAAGCGCTTCTCTACCGTGCCCTTCCGCGAACGCCGGCGCATCTGGCAGGAATGCGCGCAAAACCTCGGGTAGGTCGATATAGAGCCGGACGCGCCAGCCGTACTCGCGTCGCAGTTGCCGGGCAAGACGCCAGCAAACACCCGCATCGCCGAAATTGTCGACGACACGGCAGAACAATGCACAGGATGTCTCCGTTGCCGGCGTGATTTGTCGGATGGCGGAAGCGCTGGCGGGATCGGGAACGTTGCACATCGAGTGAGTGGGTGGCGATTGCTCTAGAATCGGGATTTTAGTGCAATCGTCCCGTCCGCTCCGCATGCCTGTTTCCGATCCCCCCGCTTCCGCCGCCGCCGCCGCCGCTGGTACCGCCGGCCATCCGCCGCGCGACCGCGCCGAGGACGCCAACATGCCCGCGTCCACCACCGCATCGCCACCCGGTGCATCGTCGCCGGATGGGGCACCATGCGACGCTGCGCCCTTCGATGCCAAGGCAGCGCTGGCGCAGTTGCCGAATTTACCTGGTGTCTACCGATATTTCGACGCCGGGGGAAACGTGTTGTATGTTGGCAAGGCGCGAGATCTGAAGAAGCGGGTATCCAGCTATTTCGTGAAGACGCTTGCCTCGCCGCGTATCGCGATGATGGTGTCGCGCATCGCCCGACTCGAGACGACGGTCACCCGCTCCGAGGCCGAAGCCTTACTGCTGGAAAACAACCTGATCAAGGCGCTGACGCCGCGGTACAACATTCTGTTCCGTGATGATAAGTCGTACCCCTATCTGAAGCTCACCGGGCACGCCTTTCCGCGGATGGCGTACTACCGCGGCGCGGTGGATCGCAAGAACCAATACTTCGGCCCCTTTCCCAGCGCATGGGCGGTCCGGGAAAGCATCCAGATCCTGCAGCGTGTTTTCCAATTGCGTACGTGCGAGGACTCGGTCTTCAATAACCGCACGCGTCCGTGCCTGCTGCATCCTATCGGCCGTTGCACGGCGCCTTGCGTGGGCGAAATCAACCAGGAGGATTACGCGCGCGACGTACGGAACGCATCGCGCTTTTTGCTAGGGCAACAGGGCGAGGTCATGCGCGACCTCGAAGCAAAGATGCAGGGATTTGCATCGGAGCTGAAATTTGAGCAGGCGGCGATCGTACGCAATCAGATGAGCGCCTTGTCAAAGGTGTTGCATCAACAGACCGTCGAGACCGAGGGTGGCAGCGATGTCGACATCATCGCCGTGGTGGCGCAAGGCGGCCGTGTCTGTGTGAACCTGGCGATGGTTCGCGGCGGCCGTCATCTGGGCGACAAGGCTTATTTCCCGACGCAAGTCGACAGTGGTGTGGCGATGGCCGTGGCGGAGGGCGACGTGCTGGACGTATCGGCACACGCGGAGGGGGCCGACGTGGACGACGTGACGTTGGAAGTGGAGGTATTGGAGGCGTTTATCGGCCAGCATTACACCGGGCAGCCGGTGCCACCGATTCTGATTGTCAGCCATGCACTGGCGAATCGCGAGTTGATCACGATGCTGGGTGAGCAGGCCCAGCGTCGCGTCACGGTGTTGCGCCAGCCCCAGGGACAGCGCAAGGTCTGGCTGACCATGGCCGAGCATAATGCGCGCCTGGCGCTGGCGCGAGTGTTGTCGGAGCAGGGTGCGCAGCGTACCCGCACACAGGCGCTGGTGGATACCTTGAAGATGGGTTTTGACGACCTAGATACGCTGCGCGTCGAATGTTTCGACATCAGCCATACGATGGGCGAGGCCACGCAGGCATCGTGCGTCGTCTATCACCATCACAAGATGCAGAACGGTGAGTACCGAAGATACAACATCACCGGGATTACGCCGGGCGACGATTACGCGGCGATGCGGCAGGTGTTGACGCGCCGCTACGAGAAGATGGTCATGCAGGACCGCGGGGATGAAGACGTTACAGTCGTCGATGACGAGACGCCGCGGCTCGATGCGATCGATGCCGCGGAAGCCGCCGACGGTGATATGCATGACGCCGTATCTGAAGCATCCGATGCCGGCGATGATTGGCGTGCCGGCGAGGACGTCGATGTCGCGCGGGAAGACGTGCCGGGCAGTGCGCCCGCGCGCCCGGCGTCACGGTTCCCGAATATCGTGTTGATCGATGGCGGCAAGGGACAGGTTGAAATGGCGCGACAGGTCTTCAGCGAACTGGGACTCGACATCGGCTTGATCGTCGGTGTCGCGAAAGGCGAGGGCCGGAAGGTCGGCCTTGAAACGTTGGTTTTTGCCGATGGCAGGCCCGCGCTGGAATTGGGCAAGGACAGTGCCGCGTTGATGCTGATTGCGCAGATCCGCGACGAAGCCCACCGTTTCGCGATCACGGGTATGCGTGCAAAGCGGGCGAAAACGCGGCAGCAGAGCCGACTGGAAGAGCTGGATGGCGTCGGCGCGAAACGGCGGCAGCGTCTGCTCGCGCGCTTCGGCGGGCTGCGCGGCGTCATGGCCGCCAGCATTGATGAGATCGCCAGCGTAGAGGGGATATCGCATGCGCTGGCGGAACAGATCTATCAGCAATTGCACTGAACCACGCGCCGCAGCACAATTTGAAGCGCTAAGGTGGAGGCGGGATGCATCCGCTGCGGAAAGGCGACAGCCGCTTGCACCGATGGGTGCCGCCCTCTTGTTCAATCAACGTTATGATTCGCTTGTTCGTGCTCGTTTCGGGTTCCCGCGTGTATTACCTTTCGTCATACTGATGCCGTTCAATCTTCCGATTTTCCTGACCTGGTTGCGCATTGTCGCCATCCCGCTGGTGGTGGGGGTCTTTTATTTGCCAGACAACGTCATGCCGCCGGTGACGCGGGATGTGGTGGCATGCGTGCTGTTCGTCGTGGCGGCATTGACAGATTGGTTTGATGGCTATCTGGCGCGCAAGCTGAATCAGACCTCGGCATTCGGCGCGTTTCTCGATCCGGTCGCCGATAAATTGATGGTGACCGCGTCATTGCTCGTGCTGGTGCATCTGACGCGCGTCGACTCTGCCATCGCGTTGGTTATCGTGGGTCGGGAGATCACGATCTCGGCGCTGCGTGAATGGATGGCGCAGATCGGTGCATCGAAGAGCGTGGCCGTCAACTCGCTGGGCAAGATCAAAACGGCTTGCCAGATGGTGGCGATTCCGATGCTGCTGTTCCATCAGGTGCTGGTAGTGGGGCCGGTGTCGATCGATATCCAGAAGTGGGGTACATGGCTGCTTTATGTGGCCGCGGTGCTGACGATCTGGTCGATGCTCTACTACATGAAGCTGGCATGGCCGCAGATTCGTGAGAAGACGGAAGCGGAAGCGGCGCAGAAACGCTTGTGACCGTGTGCCGTCGATACCGTTGTGATGGCAGCCGCAATGGTTATGACGGGTATCCCGGCGCGTTAGAAATTTTTGCAAAAGCGGTTGACACGCCATAGGCGTTTGGACATAATCTCGTTCTCCCGCAACAACTGCCTGGCAGCGACGGTAGCGGGAAATAAGTGTGGTGAATAATGCGGGAGTAGCTCAGTTGGTAGAGCGCAACCTTGCCAAGGTTGAGGTCGCGAGTTCGAGCCTCGTCTCCCGCTCCAGATTTGAAGTCGTTATCCGATGGTGTGTGTCATCGGGAACGTATGCAGAAAGCGCAGGAGTCATGCCGGCGCAAGTAGGTGCAGTACCTGTTTTGCGGGAGTAGCTCAGTTGGTAGAGCGCAACCTTGCCAAGGTTGAGGTCGCGAGTTCGAGCCTCGTCTCCCGCTCCAAACAAAAAGGGAAGCAGGGCTTCCCTTTTTACTTCCATCACCATCGGTGCAAAAGCAGCTAGATGATGGATCCAATCGGACGCATCACGCTGCTGAAAAGTTCACCGATGACTTGTTGTCTTATGGCGCGGTAGCAAAGCGGTTATGCAGGGGACTGCAAATCCCTCCAGGCCGGTTCGACTCCGGCCCGCGCCTCCATATCTCGTAGTACATGTAGGAATCCGGCCTCGCACCCTGCGACGCTGGATTTTTTCTTTTGGGACGCCAAATCGGTTTTTCGGTAATGTGTGCCATTGCAATGCAACGAATCAGGGTTTGCGATAGCATGACAGTCCATGACGGTGTTGGCGGGGAGCAAGCATGATCGAGTGGTATTGCAAGCGCTTTGACGAAATGACCGTCGAGGAATTGTACGGCGTGTTGGAAGCCCGTTCGACGGTGTTTGTCGTGGAGCAGCGCTGCGTGTACATGGATATCGACGGCCGAGACCGGAAGGCCTGGCATTTATTCGCGCTTGACACCAGCCTGCCGGATGCGCCGCTGGTGGCATACGCTCGCCTGTTTGGCCCCGACGACGAAAGCACCGACGCCCGCATCGGCCGCGTGCTGACCGTGTCCGAATTCCGGGATAGAGGGCTCGGCAAGACGTTGATGCAGAAAGCGTTGCAGCATGTGCAGGATGTGTGGCCTGGCGTGCCGGTGCGCTTGAATGCGCAGCAATACTTGCGCGCCTTCTACGAGTCGTTCGGGTTTTCGAAAGTCAGCGGTCCGTATCTGGAAGACGGCATCCCGCATCTGGATATGCGCCGCGCCTGACGCGGTCGAACGTCTTTTCCCCCACCTTTCATGGTGCACCAGCCGTCCGATCGAGACGCGCTTCGCGATGCATGCATCGCTGCCGGTTTGATCGATACGGTGTCTCCGGCGGACGTGCGCCGCCCCATTGCCTTACTGCAAGCGAGTGGGCGGGCCGACCGTCATCAATACGACGATCGTCTGACCGTCGGCCAGACGCAGTCGCAGTGACACTTGCTGTCCCACCGCGATCGGATGGCTGGGCCGCATCAGCATCCAGTGATAGCCATCCGCCGCGCCTGGCGCCATCCGGACTGTCGCGCCAGCAGGAATCGTCAGCGCTGTTACCGCCGTCATCGTGTCGTGATCGTGCGTGTGGACAGTCTGATGCAACATCACCTCGCCGTAATCAGGACTGCTCGCGCCAATGAGGGTGATGGGGCCACTGCGTCTGTTCGTCACCGTCATGTACCCGGCAGCCGGGAGCGCCCCCGGTAGCCACCTTACCCAAGCATGGTTGACGTCGACCCCCTCGCCGGATCGATATGCCGATTCGGATGCGGCCGAGTGGGTCGCGGAAGGGATGGGGGCTTCCGTGTAAGCCTGCGTAGTCGCCCCAGACGCGGCGTTGGCCGGCATGACCCCCGCCAGGGCTGGCAACGTGCAAAGCGGCCACGGCGTCAATAAGACGCCCAAGGCCATGAACATGCTTGGCCACCGTGCGCGGCGATTGCGGAAGAGAAGGCAGGTTGGGCGCATGAGCGAGAGCGTAGGGTGTGGACGTGGCGTGATGGGGCAGATGACAAGGTAGCGACGCGATGCGCGGAGGCGCCGCCGTGCTGACAGGGATGCATCGTATGCCCGTGTTGTCGCCAAGTGTAACCGTGGAGCCCGCTTGTTACGATCGCGTTACCCATTCGCGGTGCCGATGCCATGGCACCCCTTACACCCCATTGTAAGATGCGAACGATGTGCATGCAGCCGCACGCGCCGTACGCACGGTGGCACGCGGCGCGTGTATGGGGCCCATCCCCATCCCGCACGGACCCGACGGACATGCGATGCCCTACCGGCACGCCCCTTGCCTATGCGGTGTGATTCACCTGTATCCCGGGCGCCCGATCCCCGGACCTATTCTCACGGAGCAATTGCGCGATGCTTGATTCCTCTACGCTGCCGCGTCTTGGCGATACCGCTTTTTTCTTCGACTTCGATGGCACGTTGGCGCCGCTGGCTCCCACGCCTGACGCCGTACGAGTTGCTGATGGTGTGATCGATGCACTCGCGACGCTTCAACGTGCCACTGGAGGGGCGGTAGCGATCGTCAGTGGCCGGCCGATTCATGAGATCGATCGATTCCTGGCGCCGCTGGCGCTTCCGGTCGCCGGGTCACACGGCGCGGAATTGCGCTACGGTGCGAGCGTCGATAGCGAGGTCATTCGAATCGGTTTTGGCGATCCGCGCCTCGAAGCCATGCGGGCGCAACTCGCACCGATCGTCACGGCCCAATCGGGACTGTTGCTCGAGGTCAAGGGTGCCGGCCTGGCCGTGCACTATCGAGCGGCGCCGCACTTGCAATCGTTGGTCGAGCAGGTGACGACGGACGTCGTGCGAGCGGCCAATGCGACGCAGGAGGCGTTTGTACTGCAACCCGGCAAGATGGTCGTAGAGATCAAGCCGCACGGCGTGGACAAGGGCAAGGCCATCGAACGGTTTCTGGAGCACTCGCCATTCGCGGGCCGCAAGCCGTTTTTTGCGGGAGATGACCTGACCGATGAGAAAGGCTTCAAGGTCGTCAACGCGCAGAATGGGGTGGCCGTCAAGATCGGTGACGGTGATACGATCGCGGCACGTCGTGCACCATCCGTCGAGGCGTTTGTCGAGTGGCTGGTTCGGGTTGCCAACCAGTAGAATGCAGGCAGGCAACGGCTATCTCGACAGCCGGACACACGCAAACGAGAGCGGGATGAGGTGATGGGACGTTTGATTATCGTATCGAATCGGGTTGCCCCGATTTCGGAGGGCGGCCCGGCCGCGGGTGGTCTCGCGGTGGGTGTCTACGACGCGCTGCGTGAGACTGGTGGCATGTGGTTCGGATGGAGCGGAGAGGTCATCGAGGAGGACGATCCGGCGCGTTTGCACGTCGGTGTCGAGCAACACGGGCCGGTCACTTTCGCGACGATCGGCCTGACGCGGCGCGACTATGACCAGTATTACCGTGGCTTCTCGAACGCAACCTTGTGGCCCACGCTGCATTACCGGACCGACCTCACCGAATACGATCGCGCCGAGTATGAAGGCTATAAGCGAGTCAATGGCTGGCTCGCGCGCCAACTGCTGCCGCTGCTGCGTGACGACGACGTGATCTGGGTCCACGACTACCATTTGATGCCGTTTGCCGAAACTCTGCGGGCAGCGGGGGTCCGTAACCGTATCGGCTTCTTCCTGCACACACCCTTTCCAGCCGCGCAGGTTTTCGCGACGGTGCCGCCTCATGCGGACCTGGCGCGCGGTCTGTGCGCCTACGATCTGGTCGGCTTGCAGACGGATCCAGACTTGCGTGCCTTCATCGACTATATCGAGCACGAAGCAGATGGTACCGTCGATGCCGACGGGACCGTGCGGGCGCATGGGCGGACCTTGGCCGCCCATGCCTATCCTATTGGCATTTATCCGGACGAATTGGCCGCGCTCGCCGAGGCCGGTAGCCAGAGCGAGGTGCTCGGCAATCTACGCAAGACGCTGCTGGATACCAACTTGATCGTCAGTGTCGATCGACTCGATTATTCGAAAGGGTTGACTGCGCGTTTCCGCGCATTCGAGTCGCTACTGGCGACGCATCCGGAAGAGCGTCAGCGCGTGTCATTCATGCAGATTGCACCGCCCACGCGTAGCGATGTCCATGCCTACCAGAACATCCGCGATCAATTGGAATCGGAGGCCGGGCGGATCAACGGTCGCTACGGCGAGATGCATTGGACGCCGATCCGCTATATCCATCGGCAGTATGATCGACCGGTATTGGCATCCGTATTCCGGCTCGCGCACGTCGGCTTTGTCACGCCTCTGCGCGATGGGATGAATCTGGTGGCGAAGGAGTACGTGGCGGCGCAGGATCCGGAAAATCCGGGCGTGCTGGTCTTGTCACGGTTTGCCGGCGCGGCTCGGCAGATGACCGGCGCGTTGATTGTCAATCCGCTGGATATCGAAGGGATGGCAGATGCACTGGCCCAGGCGCTGCATATGCCACTGGACGAACGTCGTGACCGTTACCAGGACATGATGGACATGATGCGCCGTGAAAGCGTGTCGATCTGGCGGGATACTTTCCTGCGCGATCTGGGACGGGTATAGCGGGAAGGAACCGCCTGCCGCCGTGCGCCCGCGTCACGCCGCGCTGAATCCGTCGTGACCGGCCCGCCCGCGTGGTGCGCCTGGCGCAATCAGCGGCTGATGGCGGCCAGTTCGTTTTCCGGGACTTCGCCATTCAGCGCGCCCGGGTTGCTTTGGCGGCTCAGCAATTCCCGATAGAGGCCAGGACGGGCGCGCAGCTCGCCAGGCGAACCATCATCGATGACCTTGCCCTGATTCATGACGACGATCCGGTCAAAGCCCTGCAAGGTCGACAAGCGGTGTGCGATGGCCACCACTGTACGGCCACGCATCAGGCGATCGAGCGCCTGCTGAATCGCGACTTCCGACTCGCTGTCCAGCGCCGACGTTGCCTCGTCCAACAGCAGGATCGGCGCGTTTTTCAAGATGGCGCGTGCAATGGCGATGCGTTGCCGCTGACCGCCGGACAACTTGACACCGCGATCTCCAACGATCGTGTCGAAGCCTTCGGGCATGGCTTCGATGAATTCGGTGCAGCGGGCTTCGCGCGCGGCCGCGTGCACTTCCTCCGGGGTGGCCTCCGGCCGACCGTACTGGATGTTCTCGTACACGGTGCGGTGGAACAACGAGATGTCCTGCGGCACCAGCGCGATGGCATGGCGCAGGCTCTCCTGGGTCACTCCTGCGATACTCTGACCGTCCACCCGGACTTCACCGCTTTGCGGATCATAGAAACGTTGCAGCAAGGCCAGCACCGTTGATTTGCCCGCGCCGGACCGGCCGATCAGGCCGACCCGTTGGCCCGGCTCGATCGTCAGATTGAAATGTTCCAGGATAGGATCGCGACGAGGATAGGCAAACGACGTATTGACGAAGTCGATGCGGCCGCCTTTTTCCACCAATTGCTTGGCGTCGTCGGTATCCGGCATCCCGTGCGGCTGCAGCAGCGTCTCCACGGCTTCCGCCAAGCGTGCAACGTGTTGTGTGACGTCGACCAGCGCCACCGCCAGATCGCGTGTGCCGTGCAAGATCGTGAACCCGAGCGAACTGACCAGCACGATGTCGCCCGACGTGGCCTGGCCTTTCTGCCACAGGATCAAGGCCCAGCCCAGGAGACCGGCCGACAGCAGGGCGGTCACGACCGCGTGCAGCAGCCGCAGCTTTTCGAGGTAGATCAAGCTGGCCGTACGGGCCGTCATTTCGTCACCGACCGTCGTGGCGAATCGGTTCTGTTCGCGGAATGTCGCGCCAAAGGCGCGGACCAGACCCATATTGCCAATGACATCGACCAGTTCGCCATCGACGGAGGCGGCGCGGCTGGCAAACGCATGGTGACGCTTGGTACCACGCCCGGCAAGCTTGTAGAGCACGATCGACAGAACGGCTGACGAACCGAGCAGGCCGGCGGCCATCAGCGGGTTCACGGCGATGATCATGACGATCGCGCCCACCACCGCGATGCATGGCGGCAACACATTCCAGGAGAACGTGTTCTCGGCAATATAGCTGGCGTTGGACGTGGCAGTGATGCGGCTCGCAAGCATGCCGGGCTGCTTCTCGGCGAAGAAGCTGGGCGAATGACCGCTCAGGTAACGGAACAGGTCGCGCCGCAGGTCGCCGGTAACCTGGACAAAAGTGTGGCCGGCAATCCAGCCTCCCACACGCCAGGACAGGTTATCCGCGGCAATCAGGGCGACCAGAATGCCAAAGGCACCCCAGACGGCCGTATTGTGGGCACGGCCTTGCCCGAGCACGTCGATCAGGTGTTTGATCGCATACTGCGATGCCAGCGCGCAGCCGACGGCGACGAACACGCTGACGAGGACCACCAGGTGAGACACCGGGCGGCGTTTGATATAGCTGAACAAGAACGCCAATGGGCGCTTGGCATAGCTCGCCATGGCCGCAAAGTACGCATTGCGTTCGGCCGGCGAAAGTTGCTCGAAAGCGGTATCGGTCGGACCGTTATAAGAATTCGACATATTTCTGGACCAGGTACGGATCGAGGCGGATCAAAAGTGCAGTTCGAACGGAAAGTTACGTCCGGCGCTTGCGCCAACGGACCGCGGAGCGGGCAGGGGAGCAAAGATATGAAACCCGCTGCAAAAATCGTCTACCGCTCTAAAACAGTCTGCCATCGATCGTTGTCGGCTGCCGAGGGTGCGCTTCGTTTTCCCGAAAAGGGCGAACGGCGCATGCCCCCCGGCAGGCGGACAAGTCACTGTACGCGAGCGTCGTGTACGCGTGATTGTCTTAGTGTTTCATTAATGTAACAACGTAAATAGTTTGAAATTTGCCAAAGACACTACCGAGGTGGACAGGGATAATCCGCCGTGCACACCTGTCAATACCGTTTAATGTGCCGTGCGTCGCTGCCTATGGCACACTTCGGTGAAGCAGGAACCGCATACCAGTCTCGCATTTCCCACGGCGCCTGTTTTATTGGACCAGGACCCATGTCGAGCGTGGTTGTATTGTTGGTTTTTAGCGTATCCCGATATATTCCGAAAGGGGAATTGCAATGCGTATCGCCCAGATCGCCCCGTTGCACGAGGCCGTCCCGCCGAAGCTCTACGGCGGCACGGAACGGGTCGTATCTTATCTCACTGAGGCATTGGTGGAGCTTGGCCATGATGTGACGCTGTTCGCCAGTGGCGACTCCGTGACCACGGCGAAGCTTGATGCAGTCTGGCCGCAGGCGTTGCGCCTCGATCCGACAATTCGGGATACGGTAGCACCGCACATGCTGCTGGTAGAGCACGTCCGCCAACGGGCGGAAGAATTCGATGTGCTGCATTTCCATATCGATTACTACCCATTCGCGTTGATGAGCCGTCAGTCGGTGCCCCATATGACGACAATGCACGGCCGGCTGGATTTGCCGGAACTGCAACCGATCTTTCGGGCGTTCCCGGGCGAGTTTGTCAATTCAATCTCCGATCACCAGCGCCAGCCGCTGCCGCAGGCCAACTGGCTGACGACCGTGTTGCATGGTCTGCCGGAGAAATTACTGATGCCGCGCAAGGACATCAAGCCAAGCTACCTGGCGTTTTTGGGACGGATCTCACCGGAAAAGGGCCTGGACCGGGCGATCCGGATCGCCGCGCGTGCCGGCATGCCGTTGAAAATTGCGGCAAAGCTCGATAACGCCGATCGTGCCTACTACGAGCGCGACATCAAGCCGTTGTTGTCGCAGGCACATGTCGAATTCATTGGTGAAATCGGTGAATCGCAGAAAGCCGAGTTCCTCAGTGGCGCGCATGCACTGGTGTTCCCGATCGATTGGCCGGAACCGTTTGGCCTCGTGATGATCGAAGCCATGTCCTGCGGTACCCCGGTGATCGCGTACAACCGCGGTTCGGTGCCGGAAGTGATCGAGAACGGTAAGTCAGGCTTTATCGTCGAGGATGAGATTGGCGCCGTGGCAGCGATCAATCGCTTGCACTTGCTGCCGCGTGACGGCGTGCGGCGCTGTTTCGAGCAGCGCTTCACGTCTAGGCGGATGGCCATGGAATACGTGGCAGCCTACGAGCAATTGATCGAGTTGCAACGGCAGCAGCGCCCCTCGTTGCGTGAAGTCGGCGGCGCCAAGTAAGCCCTTCGTGGGGCGTGATACCCCTGGATGAAGCAGGGCCGTTGTGTGAAAATACAACGGCCCTGTTTGCATTCCGGTCGTCCTCGGGATCGATACGTCTGCAGTGATCTCCGTGGCGCGATCGGTCTCCGTCGGGCGGGGCTTTCCGGAGAAGGTGGCGATTCCGTCAAGATTGCGCGGCGCAGTGTTGGCTGATCCCTATAATGCACCACAAGGTTCCCGCGATCGATCGGAGAAGGAGCAGTGCTGAGCTCGCAGCAAGAAATAGAAGACGCCGCGCCCGGAAGCGGTGCAATGGTTGCGTTACGCGCGATCGGATTGTTGTTTGCCGCACGCTGGCTGCAGGCCATGTCGGAGACCGGTTTCGCGGACGTGTTGCACGATATCGGTTCGTCGCCGGTCGCGTTGTTGCATCTGTTGTATATCTTCCTGTTGATTGCCTTGCCAGGGGCGCGTCCGGGTCCCGCCCATCCATATCAACCTTTACCGGCCTGGTTGCGGCAAATCCTCCGGGCGCTGTCGTTGTCATGTCTGGCGCTGGCATTGGCGTCGATTATCGTTTTCACCTTGAAGACCGGCTTGGCCGCGTTGGTGGAGGCGGTGAAGACATCGAATGGGTGGCTGGTGATGGCGCCGGTGCTGTATATCCTTGCCAGCTGGTTATGCCGACGTCGCGCGTTATGGCGCACGCGGGCGACGGCGAACCGATTCGCGATAGGCTCGATCGGTATCGCGCTGGATCCCGATGCACGGACGGTGATCGTCTGGGACCAGAATCGGCAGATTGGGCAATATCTGGCAAGTGAACTCGGCCTGCATCAGAAGCGTGCTGGTTTGTTCACTCGGATCGAGCTGATCTGGTCATCGCTGGCGGCGGCTGGACACAATCGCAAGCGCGTGTTCAGGATTCGCACGTGCAGCGCCCGCGACCGTGCATCGGCGCTGGCGCTGGACACCGCTCTCAAGCGACTTTAATCGCGCGACGCGTCCCGGTACACCAGCAGGCGTTCACCGGTGTCGCCTTGTCGTGCGCCATCCCAATAGAGAATCCATTTTTTGTGCCGCGTATCGATGTTCATGTCGGTCGGTGGCGTGTGCGTCCCATGTTGGACGATGACCCAGCGGCAGGCGTTATCGGCGAGTGCCTGCACGCTGCCGGCAGGGTGGGGAGTGCGTCCCGTGAAATATTGCAGCATCGGCGCTTCCGATTCTCCTAGCTTGATTGAGGAGACGCAGTCGCCGGCATGCCAATCATGCTGCCATCGCACGGCTAACGTCCGATAGACCGGCCCATAACCCTTTGCGCGATCGAGCCAGGGCAGTAGCAATGTATTGACAAGACCCCACACCAGCGTCAGGCCGGCACACCAGGACATGACGCCGCGCCAGGCACCAGTGCAGCGGACATGGCGCAGCAACAGCAGCCAGCACACGGTCAACATTATCGCCGCGGCGATGATGCCTGGCGGAATCGCCAATGGAAAATCCAGCGGTAGCCATCGGCCAAGCCATTCGGTGGCATCGACACTTCGGCGGGCCAGGTAGGCGAGCGACGCGTGGCTGCCGATGTGGGTGGGGGCCGCGGTCTGCGCGGGCCCGATCAACCCCATCGCGCTGCCAACGCTCCGCGCTGCCCAGACAAACCATATCAGGATGGCAAAAGCGCCGAAGAGCACGCGGCTCATCCAGTCCCATCCGACCGTCGCGAATTGCGTGGCCACGCGCGCGGCGGCGACGGTGCGATTGGATCGGGGGTGCCAATTGGCTAGGCGATACAGCGCATCGGCCGCCAGCAGAGCCGCCGGCACCGTGAACGGCAGCAAATACAACTGCCGTACCGTGGCCGACTGCCCTAGCATCACGAGACCGACGCCACAAAACAGCGTTGCCACGCCCAATGCCGGTTCGCGCAGTCGCTTCCAGCCGCCGAGCAGGAGGCCGGCGAAGGCTAATGGACCCACCGGAAAGCAAACGCCGAACATTGCTTTCCAAACCAGGCCGGGCTCGTTGTGGGAGCCCAGTTGCGCGACGGAGAAGCCGAGGAAGCGGCCAATGTTGTTATCCCAGAACCAGACCATGAACAATGCGGGCGAGGCACGATACAGCAACGTGGGCCAGATCAGGATGAATGGCGCGCTGGACAGTAGTGCGATGCCGATTGCCGTCCAGTAGCGCCGTGTCCTGCAACCGCGATAGCACAGCGGCAGCGTGAGTGTCGTTAGGAGGAAAATGCCTGGAACGAATACACCTTTCGATAGAAAGGCGATTCCCACGCCGATACCGAACAGCACGGCTTCGCGGTGCCGTGCGCTGTGTGCGGTACTGCCCGCGCACGCCGCGACGATACGGCAAAGCGCGGCGAAGCCGATCGCGGTGCCGGCGATGAGCGCCACATCGGAAAACAGATCGTGCAGATGTTTGACCACCAAGAACGTGCCTGCAAGCAGGGCGATCGTCGCGGGAACGGTGAAGCGCCGTGTGGCGAGCGCGTATGGGCCAGGCAATGCGGGGGATGCTTTCGCGGGAAACGACACGCAGGCCGCGGCGCGCACCGTGAACACCAGCGTCAGCGCGGCGTAGAAGAGCGTTGCAAAACGTGCGGCGTTGTAGAGCGCTAACGGCGGGTGCATGAGCCACGCAAAGAATGCCGCGGTCCACATGAAGAGGGGCGGCTTCTCCATGAATGGCTGGCCGGCGTTCGTCGGAATCAGCCATTCATGCGTGTTCAGAAAGTGGGTGATGATGCCAAACGTATAGGTCTCGTCTTGCTTCCACGGTTCATGCCCCACGATGCCCGGCAGCAAGTAAGCAACCAGCCATGTCGCGCACGCCGCCATAAACCACGCGTACCGCGCGTCGAGGGAATGGAGGCCGGCATTACCCGGCCACCACAACGCCGTGCCGGCGCGTATCGCCAATTTCTGTGCCGACGGGATATCTTCCACATCGCCGCGGCTGCGGCCACCCAGCCAGCGAGGGAACTTTGGCATAACAATAAATGTAGAATTACTGATTACTTTCGATGCGGTAAGGTAGCGCCCTCGGACCACGTTTCATCCTGCCAAACATCGCAGGGGATACGAGCTTACCAGTGCTTCGGGTCGGGATGGGAATCAGCGAGTAAATTTCAGATAGACAGACTTGTTTGGTCGGGGCGATGCCGCTTCAGCCGGCCATTCGTAAGGTGATATTTATGCGTTGACGGCCCCATTCCCGGTGATGAGCGTCCTTGACGGGAAGGATGCCATGAAAGCGGAGTCGATCCACGCCACCCCAGACCACCACGTCGCCGTGCATCAATGGTATGCGCTGCGTCGGGTCCCCCCGTTTCATTCCACCGAACTGGAACACGGCCGGAATGCCGAGCGACACCGAGACAATTGGCCGGCGCATGTCGCGTTCGTCCTTGTCTTGATGCAAGGACATCTTGGTGCCCGGACGGTACTGGTTGATGAGGCAGGCATCGGCAAGAAAATCCGCGAAACCCGCCGCATGCGCGGCATCGTGTCCGAGCGTACGGATCACGTCGGGCATGGACGGCCACGGTTGCCCCGTTTGTGGATCTACTGACGTGTAACGATAGCCGCGCCGGTCCGTGACCCATCCCAATGTGCCGCAATTGGTCAGCGCGACCGACATCGTATAACCCCCGGGTGTCGCCATGCGGCGCAGGGGCGCGCTTTCGATGATCGACGTGACGGCATGCAGCAGTTGGTCGACGACGGGTAACGCAAAGCCACGCAACAAGATCGTTTGCTCACCCACTCGCACCCGTTCGAGGAGCGGAATGGCGGTGCCGTCGTCGGTGAAGAGGTCACGGGTATGCATTCGGATATTCTACGCTGTATGGACGACGTATTTCGCATGCGCCACGCAGTGGAATCGGTATGGCCGATTGATTCCACGCAAGCGCCGGATGCCATGCGCGATATGCTTACGTGGCCGTCGATGGCGTTCCGGACACGTCTCGCCTTCGGAGCATGTATGTCGTCGTACAGATAATCAGGATTGCCATCAAGATCGCTTCAGCAGTCAGTGTCGCGATAATGGCATGCAGGTATTGCCCGTTGCTCGCGTGCAGCGCTTGCGCGAAAACACCTCCCAGCAGCGTTGCGCCTAATGCGAAGGCTGCCTGTTGCAGCGTGCTGAGCATGGCGCTGCCGCCGCCGGCAAGATGCGTCGGGACATCGGAAAGGCCGATTCGGAAAAAGTTGCTGACGATAAATGCCTGGCCGAAGCCGATCAGGATGCTGGCCGGTATCAACTGTAATAGCGTCGGATGTGGCCAAGTATGGGCGAGGGTGTAAATCAGAACGAGCAATCCCAGGATCTGGATGATCGATCCGCCCAACAGGGTTGGCAACTTTCCGAAGCGTTCCACCATCCTCGAGGTCCATAACGCGGAGATGAAATAGGCTGTTCCCAAAGCGATAAACGCATTCCCCGACTGCAAGGCTGTCATGCCCACCCCTACTTGCAGGAATAAGGCCATCGCAAACATGAACCCGGCCCAGCACGAGAAGAACAGGATACCTAGCAGCAAGGCAAAGCGAACGCTGCTCAAGCGCATCAGTGATGGTGGTAACAGGGGAGCCGGAAACGGTGACACGTTGCCCCGTGCATGGGTGTGCAGCACAGCGGCGGGATGCGTTTTGGCAAGATCGGCGACATGCTGCGCACGTCGTTCCTGGCGCATTTCGACGCGCCATAATGCCCAGCCCAGGACGGGGACCAGCAGCAATGGCACGATGCTTTCCCACGGCCAATGATGCACCGGGCCGATCGAAAGCGGTACGAGCAGGCACAGGATGACCAAGGACAACAAGCTCGTGCCCGGCCAGTCGATCCGTGAGGCTTGCGGCGCGAGGGTTTCCGGCAGTGCCCGGCGCATATTCCACAGTACGGCCACGCAGATCGGCAGGTTGATCAGAAACACGTTGCGCCAGCCGAGCCCGGCAATGTCCATTGTCACCAGCAGGCCGCCCAGGACCTGGCCGATCACGAATGCCAGACCGCCGACGCTGCCATACAGTGCCAATGCTCGAGAATGTTCCCGGCCTTTCAGCGTGACGTGAATGATCGCGAGAATCTGCGGCACGATCAGCGCGGCGCCTACGCCTTGCAACACCCGTGCCGCCAGCATCAGGGTTACGGAGCTGGACAAGCCGCACAGCAGCGAGGCTATTCCGAAAAGCGCCACCCCCCCAGCCGAATATGCGACGCCGCCCGAGCCGATCTCCCAGCCGGCTACCCATGGCAAGACAGACGGCAAACGCCACGCCGTAGACGGCGACCACCAGCTCGAGTTGCGCTTGATTCGCGCCCAGTGCGCGGGCGATAGGATCGAGCGCTACGTTGACGATCGAGAAATCGATCAGCGGCAGCAATTGACCGGCCAGGAGGATATACAGGCCGGAGCGGCCAAGCCGCGGGGTATCGTTTTGCATGAGGGAAGTCGTACAGCGAGAAGGCCACTTTTGCGGCAAGGTGGCGGTCGTTTCGGTTGTATTTAAAAGAACGCCATTAATCGGGATGCAGGCGTTGCGCGTTGCAGGCGCATGATATGCCCATTAGGGAAACTGCGTAGGCGACCGTGGCAAAAGGCGTGACCGCAGTACGGGCAAAGGCAGCCGTGTTCGCGTTACGCGGCGGGAATCATCGCGGCGCAGCGCGCCATTTCCCGGGTGACCCAGTCGGCGAAACGCCGGCATTTCGGGTCGTCGTCGAGTGCATAAGTCGATAGAAGGCAATACGCGGAACCGTCCCGTACAAACCCGTGCGGGGCGATGAGATGCTTGCTCGCCAGTTCGTCCTGCACCATGAAAAACGACGACATCGCAACGCCCAGGCCTGCCACCGCCGCCTGGATACACAGGTAGAAATGCTCGTAATCAATGCGTGCATTGCTCCCCAGGGTCATACCGCTGGCGATCGACCAATGCTTCCAGGCGTTCGGTCGCGATTTCGTATGCAGCAACAGCAAGCGTGCCTCCGGCGCGGCAAAGGTCTCGCGGCTTGCCACCGGTCCGACCCATTCATCGCAAATCGTCAGCGCGTGCACGCTGGTGTCCCAGGTGAAGTCGTTTCGTCGCAGTGCGAGATCGACGCCCGTTTTCTGAAAATCGATCGGACCGCCGGCGGCCGATAGATGCAGCTGAATGTCCGGGTGCGCGTGCTGAAACGACGGCAGTCGCGGAATCAGCCATTTCATCGCGATGGTCGGCTCGCACGATAGCACCAGTGTGTTCTCGTGCGCCTGCTGCCGCAGCCGATGCACGGTGCCTTCCAACTGGTCAAAAATAGACGTGGTGGTGGCTTGCAACGCGCGTCCCGCCGCCGTCAAGAACACCGCGCGATTACGTCGCTCGAACAGCGCCACCCCTAGTGCTTCTTCCAACTGCCTGACTTGCCGGCTCACGGCGCCATGCGTGACATGCAACGTTTCCGCGGCTTTTACGAAACTTTCCGTCTGTGCGGCTACGTCGAATACTTTGAATGTGCCTAACGGTGGAAGCCGCATGGTGTGGTCCTTAATCAACCGTTCGTTTGAAATAAGTGTGAGAAATACTATCAGATGACTCACACTATAAATCGCTTTTTTGAATCGTCAAAGGCCCTAATAATCTCCTGGCGCTGCAACGTTCCATTAAACGTTCCGGCAAAACGATACCTACATAATCCAGGGGGCGTAATGATGGAGCAACTGTTTGAACACCGGCCGCGTTCGATACCAGAGCCTCATGCGCAAGTCTCGCTAAATCGCGAGGCGGCCAGTTTGTGCGAATTTATTGCACAGAAAGATTTTTGCTTCCTGCCTGCCGGCAAGACGCGCCGTCTGCTCGGCACGGTTGCCGACGTGGGAGCTGGCGAGTGGCAGCAATTCGCCGAGAGTTGGAATCGTCTCGAGCTCGATACGTTCATGGGCGACGGTGGCCGTTATCGCTATCGTCGCCATGCGGTCTACAGTGCGTTGCCAGGCGGGCGCCGGGCCTATCTGGAAGCCCAGCAGCCTCATTACCAAAGCCTGAACTACAACCATTTGAACGGTGGTATTCCACGCTATTTCGCGCCGCTGGAGCCGGAGATCAGCGGTAGCGATGCGATGAACGCGGTGCTCGCGTTCTGCTGCGAGATTTTTGGCCGCCTGGCGCCGTACTATGCATGGCACATCGAAGTCCACCAGTTCCGCATCAACGCGACGTCAGGGGAAGGTTTGCCCACGCCCGAGGGCATGCATCGCGATGGCGTGAACTTCGTTTTCATGATGTTGATGGATCGGCAGAACGTTTCAAACGGTGAATCGAAAATCGCCGATCGCCATGGCGAGCGGCTTGCCGCATACACGATGGTGTCGCCATTCGACGCGGCGATCCTCAATGACGAGAGGGTGGTGCATGGTGTCACGCCGATCGAACGTATCAAGGCGGATGTGCCCGCGTACCGCGACATGCTCGTAGTCACGTTTTGCAAGAAATAACGCATCGATGGCACGGCCGCATAAGGCGCAGTAAGCTCAAACGACCCGGCGGCAAATCCGTCGCTCCGACCATTTAAAGCGTCCAGAACGACCCGGTAAAGGGTCGAACCAATGCGGAGACAGGCATGAATGAATTGTTCGCAGTAGCGTTAATCACTGTGTTGGCGGTGATCAGTCCGGGACCAGATTTCGCGATGGTGACGCGCAATAGCTATGCGTTTGGCCGCCGCGCGGGCTTGGTCTCCGCATTGGGCATCGCCATTGGCGTTCAGGTGCACGTGATGTACACCGTCTTCGGTGTGGCCGTCATCATCGCCCACTCGCCAATGATGTTTACTGCGATGAAATTTGTCGGTGCCGGGTATTTGATCTACATCGGCTATAAATCACTGACGAATACAAAGAAACTTTCGTTGGACTTGGAGCAGGGAGGGGGCATCTCGATGTTCGCCGCTTTCCGTACCGGCTTTCTGACCAATGCGTTGAATCCGAAGACGATGCTGTTCGTCGTCAGCTCGTACACCCAGGTGGTGAAGCCAGGCAGCCCGTTGTTCGTCGACTTCGGCTATGGACTGTTCATGTCGTTCGCTCACTGGGCGTGGTTCAGTCTCGTCGCGGTGTTCTTTTCGTCCGAAGTATTGCGTCGCACGATGCTCGACAAGCAACGTGCGGTGGACCGGGTGATTGGCACGGCGCTGATGGGCTTGGGGGTGTCACTGGCGCTGTCTGGCGTCGCGCATTGACGGAGATCATGGATGGACAAGATTGCCTGTATCGATCTGGAGGGCGTGCTGATGCCCGAGTTGTGGCCTTTTCTGGCGCAGCAGACCGGCAACGACGCCTTCTTGGAAACGACCCGGGAGACTCCGGACTATGAATGGCTGATGCGCAAACGAATCGACGCATTGCGCAAGCAGGGGCTGCGCTTGAGTGATGTGCAGGCGATTTTCTCTTCGCTCTCGCCGCTTGAAGGGGCTGAGGCTTTTCTGGATACGCTCCGGGCGCGGGATTACGAGATACAAATCGTCTCGGATTGCTTTGTCGAATTGGCGACACCGATTCTTGACCAATTGGGAAGTCCGCCGGCGCAGTGTCACCGGTTGGAGGTCGACGCGGCGGGCTTCGTCACCCGCTGTGCTTTTGCGCCGCGTCGCGGCAAGGAAGATGTCGTCCGGAAATATTTGAATGAGGGTGCGACCGTGCTCGCCGTTGGCGATGCGTTCAACGATCTTGCCATGCTGTCTCTGGCCACTCACGGTTTCCTGGTCCGTCCTTCCGAGTTGACACGTCTCGCGGCGCCGCATCTGCGCACGGTCGAACGACTGGATGAAATCACCGAAGCGCTGTGTGGCGAGGAGTTGATGCACTTCTGTGGTCCACCGCATGCGGTCCGTAATGTCGCGGTAGCGGGCTCCGGCTTGCATGTGGGTTGAACCGATGTGGCATGACGCACAGTCACAGGCCATGCAGCATCGAGCAGTACCTGTTTTTTCAGCACGTTTTACGGCAACGACTTCTCGTTGATCCGGAATGTTGTACTTTTTATTCTGAAGGGGTATGCGATGAGCCATGCGATGAAGATGTTGGATCTGTCCCAGGCAAAGGTAGCCGTCCTCTCCGGTGGCATCGAGTCAGCGATGTTGCGCGCGGACGGTGCGGCGTTCTTTGTAGAACTGGAGACGCGTAATGCGGGAGCGGCTGTACTGGTGACATCGAATCGCCGGCGGCCGCGCGCGTTTCGTAACCCGATGAAGGCGCTGGAAGTCATCATGCGTCTGGGTTTGGAGGTAGGGCAGTTTTCGCTGGGCGGCTGGAAGCCGGAGCAGGCCGAGACGGAGCGACGTAGTCGTCCGGATCGCGCGATGGCTTTACGTCAAACATATGCCAACGCCGCAACCTACGACCGGTGGTTGCGCGAACAGCAACTGGATGACGCGATGAACGAGCCGATCGCTGGCGAACGCGGACATGCGGGTGATCGTTCGGACGTGATGGTGGCCCAGCCGCGCATGGCATCGATGCGTAATGGTTGATGCGCCAGACTGATCGGTCGGTCTATTTTTGAGATGGTACGGAACCGTATGCGAGTGTTGACGGAGCTTTCCGAGACCTTGCGTGCCGTTTCAGTGATGTGCCAGTGTTCTTCTTTTGTGCATCAAAAAGCGTTAAAGAAGTGTGGGATGTGGCCGTAAACAAACGTATGACGATTCGCCCACGCTCCGCCGGTGCGTCGTCTGCAGCGGTCCCCAGCGCAGAGTGTCCCACGCGTAGTCGACATGGAAGGTCAGGACGAGGTCGTTGAAAACGCCGCGGCGCCCGGTGTTGCCGACACTCGCCCATACCCATCCGCATCTGCCGCCGTATCGCTTTCGCCTCAGACCGCGTCGTCCGGGGTGGAGGGTGTGCGTGGTGAGCCAGTGGACGGAGGGGCGGCGACCAAGCCGCACGACGCTAGTGCCGGTGTGGTTGTCGATACCGTGTCGGACGGCGGAATCTATCAGCGGTTGATCCAGGGTATCGCCGAATACGCGATCTACATGTTGGACACCGAGGGGCGAATCCGTACATGGAATGCCGGTGCGCAACGTGCGAAGGGCTATACCGCCGAAGAAATCATAGGCTGCTACTACGGTTGCCTCTACACGCCCGAAGACCAGGTGAACGGCCTTCCCGCATCGAATCTTCGGATCGCACGGGACGAAGGCAAATTCCAGGCCGAGGGTTGGCGCGCGCGTAAGGACGGCTCGAAATTTTGGGCGCACGCGGTCATTGATCCTATTTACGACGCGAATGGCGCGTTGTTCGGTTTCGCCAATGTGACGCGTGATTGCACGGAGTTGCACCATCTGCTCATCCGCGCGCAGGAGCAGGAGCAACGGTTCCGCTTGCTGGCCGAAGGGATCACCGACTACGCGATTTACATGCTCGATCCGAGTGGTATCGTTACGAGCTGGAATGCGGGCGCCGAACGGGCCAACGGCTACGAGGCGGCCGAGATCGTCGGCGAGCATTTTTCAATGTTTTATACGCCGGAGGATCAGGCGAAAGGCATCCCCGCGTTGGGCATAGACACGGCGCGGCACGTTGGCAAATTCGATGCCGAAGGGTGGCGCGTGCGCAAGGACGGCAGCCATTTCTGGGCGCACGTGGTCATCCAGCCGGTCTATGACGATGACGACGCGCTATTCGGCTTCGCCAAGATCACGCGCGATTGCTCCGAACAACGCAAGAATGCCAACGCACTGGCGGCCACTTCCCAGAACCTGAATCTGGCGCTGACGAATATGCGTCAGGGCTTATGCTTGTTCAACCAGCGTGGCGAATTGGTGCTGTCGAACCGCCGTTTCTCCGATATTTTCGAATTGCCTCCCGACGCATTGACGGCGGGCATGTCGCTTGAAACGGTCGTGGAACGGATTTCGCAGATCGTGCCACTGTGGGAGCAGCCCGAGGCCGCCGAGCATCTGCGACAACTGACCGTGTCGTTGTCGGATCGGGACAGCTGGATTCGCGAGACGATGGAGCTGGAGTTGTTGTTCCGGCTGCGCCATATCGCGGTCAGTACGCGGATGCTGGCGCACGGCGGCTGGGTCTCCACGGTCGAGGACGTGACCGAACAGCGGATGACGGAACAACGCATCCAGCATCTGGCGCATCACGACACGCTGACGAACCTGCCCAACCGCACCAGTTTTCAGAATCGTATCCATCATTTGCTGAACGCCACTGGTGTCGAGCGCGCCGGTTTCGCGCTCTTGTATCTGGACCTGGATCGTTTCAAGCCCGTCAATGACTCGCTTGGACACCATATCGGCGATTTGTTACTGAAAGCGGTCAGCCAGCGCTTGCTCAACATCCTCGGCACGGGTGAGCAACTGGCGCGGCTCGGGGGCGATGAATTCACCATCGTCACCACGTCGTGCCGGACGGTGGCGCAGGCGCGGGCGTTGGCGCAACGTTGCATCGATCAACTGGACCATCCTTTTGAGATTGCCAGCAACGAGATCAGCATCGGAGTAAGTGTCGGTGTGGTGCTGCACGCGGACAACGCGACGGATGCCGATCATCTGCTGCAACAGGCGGATTTGGCGTTGTACAAGGCGAAACGCGAAGGGCGCAATCGTTTCTGCCTGTACGAACCAGGCATGAGCGATCCGCTGCGCACCCGTAACGAGATCGAGGACGACCTGCGGCGTGCGCTGCGCGGCGATGAGCTGACGTTGCATTACCAGCCGATCATCGATGCGGTCACGGGGCGCGTGACCGCATGTGAGGCGTTACTGCGTTGGCGTCACCGACGGCGGGGCGTGATGGCGCCCGCGCAATTCATTCCGGTGGCCGAAGAGCGTGGAATGATGCATGAGCTGGGGGCGTGGGTCATGAAGCGCGCCTGCATGGATGCCATGGCCTGGCCTGAGGACGTGCGGTTGAGTCTAAACGTGTCGCCGTCGCAACTGCTGTATCACGAATTTATCGGCGCCTTGTCGATTGCATTGGAGGAGTCGCGCTTTCCCGCGTGTCGGCTGGAACTGGAGATCACCGAGACCGCACTGCTGGAAAATGCGGAGATACCGCGCCAGATTTTGAAGGAAGTGCGGGCGATGGGAATCGGGGTGGCGATGGACGACTTTGGCACCGGTTATTCGTCCCTCAGCTTGCTGCAGAGTTTCCCATTCACGCGGATCAAGGTCGACCGCAGTTTCATCAAGGAACTGGGCCGCAATCCGAAATCGATGGCCATCGTGCGATCGGTCATGAGTCTGTGCCGTAGCCTCGGAATGGCGACGATCGCGGAAGGCGTTGAGACGCAGGCGCAGCGGGAGACCTTGCTGGCAGAGCACTGCACCGAGCTGCAAGGGTTTCTTGTCTGCCGTCCGATGCCGCCAGCGGATGTGCTGCGTTGGCTGAACGCCGTGCGCGTTCCGGGCCACGGTGACGCGACATCCGGCAAGCGTGGGTTTACCGCGTAGCCGAGCCCGGGCTGGGCGTCGGGAAGCGCGTCGGATGCTGACCTGGCGGGCGTGCTGGTGGCCGCTGCATCCAGCGTGGCGTCATGCGCTAGGCGTCGCGTTGGCGCGGCGGTGTCGCAACGGGCGCGTGTACCAATCCCAAGCTTTCCAGCGTCGCGGCTACCCGCAGCACATGATCCTCGCGCCACGGCGCGCCGATGATTTGCACGCCTATCGGCAGCGTAGGATGCGCGTGCCACACCGGCACCGTGCAGACTGGCAGACCGATGCACGAAATAGGTTGCGTCAGGATACCCATGTTTGCACGAACCGGCAGCGTGTGATACCCGACCTCCATCATTTCCTGGCCCACAAGCGTGGCGACCCGCGGCGTGGCCGGCGCCAGCAGGATGTCGTAATCACCAAGCAGTCTTGCGACGGCCTGGGCATACACGCGGCGTACCCGATAGGCGCGATGTATCCAGGCCGCGGGCAATAGCGCGCCGGCAAGGAAGCGATCGCGCGACAGGGGTTCGAACGCATCCGGTTGCGTGCGCAGATCGGGCAGGTGCAGCGCGGCGCCCTCGGCATTCGTGATCAGGAACGCCGCCGCGCGCCCTGCCTCGACCAGGGGCAATGACACGGCGTGATGGACATCCAATGCCTCGGCGATGCGGTCCACGGCGGCGAGGCTTTCCGGCTCGGCGTACTCTCGGAACCAGCCGTTCAACATGGCGATACGCAGATCGCCGCGTCCGATGTCGTTTCCGGCATGGCCGGCAAGTGTCGACAGTACTTGCTCCGCGGTCGTTTCGACCGCGCGTCCGGCGCAGCCACCGTCGCCCGTCGCGGGCGCGCGCTGCATCACGTCGTAACTCAACGCCAGATCGCGCACGCTGCGTGCAAATGGTCCGAGATGGTCGAGGCTGTCGACGAACGGATAGGTGCCGGTGCGAGGGAGACGGCCGAAAGTCGGTTTTAGCGCAAATGTGCCGCAAAGCGACGCAGGCACACGGATCGACCCGTTGGTATCGGACCCCAGCGATAACGGGACTTGGCCTGCCGCGACGGCGGCAGCGGAACCGCCGGACGAGCCGCCGGCAATCCGATCGATATCATGAGGATTGCGTGTGACGCCGTAGTGCGAGTTTTCCGTCGTGAAGCCATACGCGTACTCATCCATGTTGCAGGCGCCAACAAGTATCGCACCGGCCGCTTCCAATGCGGCGACCAGCGGCGCATCGTTGGCGGCGGGGGGGCGAGAGGCTTCGATGCGCGAACCCGAGAGCGTCGTTACACCGGCGATATCGAACAGGTTCTTGACGGCAAAGGGTACGCCGGCGAGGGGGAAGCGTGCTAACGCATCGGGATCGCGTGCGCGCAGGGTGTCGAGTTCGCTCGCGCGCTGTCTGGCGCGTGCATCGACGACCGTCGTGAAAGCGCGTAAGGCGCCATCGGTCTGCGCAATGCGTGTCAGCGCCGTCTCGACAAGATCGCTTGCGCGGATTTCACCTTGTCGTACCGCCGCGGCCATGCCAGTGGCGTCCCCCAGGAACAGTTGGGTCGCGGGAGAAAGCGATGATCCTGTCATGCCGCACCTGTCGGGTCGCGTCTCGCGGGACGAGGTGCCGCGGCGACGGGCTCGAACCGGCTAGCCGGTTCGTCGCGCTCGGAAAGCGGGATGGCGTCGAGTTGCCGTGCCATCGTCGCGGCAATATCGAGATAGCGGAGCACGCCGGGACGAAAGGCGGGATCAATCGGCAGGCCGAGCGTGACAGCGGCAGCTTCCATATATGCCTCAAGCGCTTCGGCAGACAGCACTGCGCGGGGCGGCGGCGTATTCACGTCAGGGGCATGCTCAAGGCGCGCACCGGGTGTGCCGAGTGGCACGGTGGGGTCAGGGGTGACCGTTTCCGTCGGCCAGGAAGATCGGGACGTCGAATGAGGCATCATCGGCATGGGCTTCCGGCAATCGTCGGCGTGACAGGGGTTCCTGCCACGATTTGCTATGCAACCATGGTACGCATCATAGTCGTTGCCGGCCGCGTATCAAAATTCGATGTCGCTGAAGACAAGTCATCGCCGGGAGGAGGCATGTCGCGGTGTGCGTCGGCACAATGAAAAAGGCCCCACGATATGTATCGTGGGGCCTTGTTTCTGCGACGAATCGGTTGTCATCGCTAATTCTGGTGGGTAGTACAGGGTTCGAACCTGTGACCCCTGCCGTGTGAAGGCAGTGCTCTACCGCTGAGCTAACCACCCTGGGTCGTATTCGACAGCACCGCAGAGCGATTGATGCTTGCTTGCGCTGTCGAGGAACGAGATTATAGCAGCGATCTTTCGCTTTGCAAGCGTTTTTCACCGACGCCGGGCCAATGCATGCACGAGCGATGCATCTCGCGACAGCTCACGCCGCTGTTGGCGCGGCTGCTTCTGCGGCGGGCTCGGCCAACCAGACGCATTTCCCTTTTGATGCCTTGTCCAGTTCGGCGAGCAGTGCGCCATGCGACGCCGCTTCGTCGTCGGTTGCCCGCAGGACGGGCAGCGAGAGCGATGCGAAGGTCGCGGCGGCCGTTTTTGCTGCCTGGGCGTGGCCGCTGCTCGCATGATCGGTGTGATCGTCGCCACCGTCGATGACCAGGCTCTCCTGGCCGCGCGTCAGCGACAGATACACTTCCGCCAGCAATTCCGAGTCGAGCAGGGCGCCGTGCAGCGTACGGTGCGCGTTGCTGATGCCGAAACGGTCACACAGCGCATCCAGTGAATTCCGTTTGCCGGGAAACGTGGCCTTCGCCATGGCCAGCGAATCGATGATCTCGCCCACGTGCTCGACGAACGGTGGCCATCCCAGCCGGGCAAATTCGGCTTCCATGAAAGCGACGTCGAACGGCGCGTTATGGATAATCAGGTCGGCGCCTTTCACGTAGTCGCGCAGGGCTTCGGCGATCTCTGCGAACTTTGGCTTGTCCGACAGGAAGTCGGTGGTCAGGCCGTGTACGGCCAACGCACCCGGATCGCTGTCGCGTTCCGGGTTGACATAGAAGTGCAGGTTATTGCCGGTCAACCGACGGTTGACCAGCTCGACCGCACCAATTTCGATAATCCGGTCACCGGTCTTGGGGTTCAGTCCGGTGGTTTCGGTATCGAATACAAGTTGTCGAAGCATCGTCTGTCAATAAATAGTGGGAGGGCGCCGCGAGACGAAGGCTAATCCGCGCGGAATTCACGCCCTTGCATATTTTGCGCTGCGTCGCGTAAGCGCGGTAACGCGCCGTGACCAGGATTTCCGCATATCTTACGCGATCGTGTCGATCGACGAGCCGGCATTTTTCGTCAGGTAAGTGCACCAGCCGGGCAATGCGACATCGATCACGACGGCCACGCTTTCCGGGTCCCGGTTCGTCTGACAAAAGTGCGTCAGGAGTACGTCCGGCAGTGCGTGGGGCCGGCGGGCGTTGTCAGTCAGAAGGGTCGTCACCAAGGCGAAGTGCGATTACACTAGTCATTTTTATGTCGACCATGGGCCGCAGCACACATACCGAACCTCTTGTCGCAGATCTTATCGCCGCCGCGCGAACATGGTATGAGATGCCGAACGGCATTACTGAACGTGCGTTGCGCGTGGCGATCGAGGCATTGCGTCAACCGGATGTGGGAGGCGCCGCGTCGAAAGGTAAGGTTCCAGCGGACAATGCGCCGGGACAGACTGACGCCCCGCTGACCCCTCCGGTGGAGCCCGGTAGCTTTGTCATCTATTCGGACGGTTCGGCATTGCGGAATCCCGGGCCGGCGGGGTGTGGATGGGTGGTCCTGAGTAGCGGAAAAGTTGTCTACCAAGGATTCGAGTCGATCGGGCACGCCACAAATCAGGTTGCCGAGATACTGGCGGCAGCGCACGGGTTGAATAATCTTCCGGCCAACTCGTCCATTGACGTTCACACCGATTCGCTGTACGTGGTGCAAACCATGAAAGGCGCCTTCAAGAAGAAAGCAAACATCGAGCATTGGGTGTTTCTCGATGAAGCCGTTCGCCGCCATGCATCCGTGCGATTTCATCATGTCAAGGGACATGCCGGACATGACATGAACGAACGCGCCGACGTGTTGGCGAACAAGGGCTCGGAATTGTCGCGGAAGCGCCTGGCGGCCGGATCCTGAAGCACGAATGCACAAAGCCGGGCCGCCGGTGCCAAGGATCGGTCCTCGACGCTGTCTCAGGAGCGTGCGATTTTTTGAGGGTACGCCAATCGGGCGAAAGGGCTGCGTGACCACCCTCCCTGTTGTCGGCGACCTTGCATCGGGCCGTTCCTACAATCGCGATGCCGAGGTGGGTGTCGGCGCCGCCGCAGGTGTCAGTGCCGAGGGCACCGCCGCTGTTTTCTTCTTCCAACTCGGACCCACCAGTCGCATGCGTCGTTCGCGCTTGACCGCGGTGATCAAGTACACCGCGCCGAAAATCGGCCACCAGCGGTCGCCCGCCGCCTCCATGAAGCGGCAGCGTTCGAGCCACTTCGCGTTTGTCAACGGCGGGCGGTAGCAGCCAAACCTTCCTCGGCTCAATTCGAATCCGAGCAGCTTGATCCAGTCCTTCAGCCGCGTAAAGGCGATCAGGTCGGTATCCGCCGGCACGAACGGCCGCTGCGTCCGGCGGCCGACCGATTGCCGGACCCCCCACAAACTCAAGGAATTGAACGCGGTAATGACCAGCTTGCCTTCCGGCACCAGCACGCGTTCCGCTTCGCGCAGCAGCGCATGCGGTTCCACCGTGAATTCCAGGGTATGCGGCATCACCAGCAAATCCAGACTTTGACTCTCGTACGGCAATTCGCCGAAGTCGGCCCAGACCGTTGTCCGGTTAGGCGGCGCATGCAGCAGCGGCACGTCCGTCTGCGCATCCAATATCGCATTTCCAGAACGTCGACGCGGTTCGCGGCCACCTACGTGATGTCCGTGCTGGCCATGCAGAGGTGGCTGGCCGGCGTGCATCAAGCGATCGGCGCCGGGACGGGTAGGCGGGAGCAGGTAAGGCGAGCTGAGCGGGCTTTGCGGGTCGAGTGTCAACACGCGGCTAGGCATCCGGTTCTCCCGCAACGCATCAAGTTGCGGCAGTCCCAGTTGCACGGCGCGATAGCCGAACATGTCACTGACGACACGATCCGCCTGGGCTTGCTCCCACGCCAGGACGTATTGCCCCGGCGGGGATTGCGTCCAGTCGGACCAGTCTATAATCGGTCGCTCAGCCATGCGCCCCCAATCAAATACATCGGCAGCCTGTCGCGCTGCCCCCAATTCATGCCCATGATGCCGCCAGCCTCGTCTTCCGTCGCGTCCGCTCCCAGCGAGACATACGACGTTTTCCCATTACCTGCATTCAATGACAACTATATTTGGATGCTGGTGCCGCAATGCGAAGCCGCCCTCCCGGACGCGATCGGCGTGACGGTCGTTGATCCGGGGCAGGCGGCGCCAGTCATCGCTTATCTCGAGGCCGGCAACCGTTATCTGAGCGCTATTCTACTCACGCATCACCATGCGGACCACGTCGGCGGTGTGGCCGAGTTGCTTGCTTACACCGAACGGCAGATCGCCACAGGCAGGGCATCCGCCTTGCCGCCCGTCTACGGGCCCGCTGGCGAGGACATCGCGACGGTCACGCAGCCTATTCGAGGCGGCGATATCGTGGCGACCGCCTCGCCGCGAGCGCATTTTACGGTAATCGACGTCCCCGGCCATACACGTGCGCATATCGCGTACTTCGAGGCGGGGGCAGGCGATGAGGAGGGCACCCCGTCGCGCGCGTCGGATAGCACGTCGTCCCGTGAAGGTCGTGCATCGGGAACAGGGGGGAGCGAACCCACTGCCGCCCCAGCGACTGCGGTTGCCACTATCGATCGGAATCGGCCGCCGCGGGTTTTTTGTGGTGATACGCTCTTCGCCACCGGATGTGGCCGTTTGTTCGAGGGCACGCCAGCGCAGATGTTGGCGTCGCTGGACCGGTTGACGGCATTGCCGGCGGCGACCTTGGTGCATTGCGCACATGAGTACACGCTATCGAATATCCGCTTTGCATTGGCGGCCGATCCGGAAAATGCGGACCTGCAAGCCTGGTCGGTGCAGGCCGACGCGCTGCGCGCGGCGGGTACGCCGACCGTCCCTACAACCTTGGCGCATGAGCGCCGCGTCAACCCGTTTCTGCGTGCCGATGCGCCGGCCATCGCACCGCAACTGCGGGCCGTGATGGCGGCACGGCAGGGTGAACAGGCAGCGGAAGTGCCTCTGACACGGCTCGCCGCTTTCACCCAATTACGCGCTTGGAAGGACCGTTTCTAACACCCGTTACAAGGGGTATCCATGCTGTTACTTTAAAAAAACCTTGCAGCCCCTCGATTTCATTGAGATTTTTTTGTAACGGAGGTTGACGGGAGGGACGGGTTTCCTTACCATCCTGACACTACTTCCGCCCTGGTTACTGGCTATCGAGACGCCTCCTTCATGCGATTGATCCTTTGTGCGCTGCTGGCGCTGATGCTTTCCGCTTGTGCCGGCACGGCGAGCAATATGGCGAATGGCTCCGATGGCTATACCAACGCCTACGCCACCAATCAGGACCAAAACAAGGAAACGGCGCAAAGCAAGGCGCTGCGTCGTTCGACGGCGGGCAAGACGATTGATGTGGACCATGGGTCGGTCGATGCACTGGCGACGCAGGATACGGATCTTTGGGCCCGTATTCGCCGCGGCTTCCAAATGCCCGACCTGACTGGCGATCTGGTCGACTCCCAAACGAACTGGTACGTGACGCGTCCGGACTATGTTCAGCGTATGACCGATCGTTCGCGGCTCTATCTCTATCACATCGTCGAACAGCTCGAAGCGCGTCATATGCCCACCGAGCTGGCATTGCTGCCGTTTATCGAAAGTGCCTACAACCCTCAGGCGTTGTCGGTTGCCAAGGCGGCCGGTATGTGGCAATTCATTCCTGGTACGGGCCGAGACTACAATCTGGCGCAGAACATGTTCCAGGACCAGCGCCGCGATGTGCTGGCGTCGACCGATGCCGCGCTCGATTACCTGTCCCGGCTGCACGATATGTTCGGCGACTGGCAATTGGCACTGGCCGCGTATAACTGGGGGGAGGGCAATGTACAGAAGGCCATCGCTCGCAATGCCGCCAAGGGTTTGCCGACCGATTACGCCAGCTTGAACATGCCGAACGAGACGCGTAACTACGTCCCGAAACTGCAGGCGGTCAAGAACTTGATTGATGACCCGGCGAAGTATGGTCTGACGCTGCCAGAAATTCCGAATCACCCTTATTTCGTGACAGTGACCACGTCGCGGGATATCGACGTCAAGGTGGCGGCGCAATTGGCCGACATGAAACTCGATGACTTCAAGGCGTTGAACCCGTCGTTCACGAAGCCGGTCATCCTGGGTTCGACGCAACCACAGATTCTGTTGCCATTCGACAGTGCCGAAGTCTTCGCGCGTAATCTGAAACACTATACGTTGCCGCTGTCTAGCTGGACCACGTATCAGGTCACCGCACGCGAACGTCCGAAGGACCTTGCCGAGAAAATCGGCGTCGATCCGAAGACGCTGATGGCAGTCAATAAAATTCCGTCCGGAATGCGCCTGAAGCCGGGCTCGACGATCCTGGTGCCGAAATCCGATGATGGCCCTGCGGTGGGCGATATCAGCGCGACTGTCGCGGAGAACGCGGTGCTGGCGATCGAACCGGACAAACCGATCTACCGTCGCGTGTCAGTGCGGGTGCCGCAGCGTGAAACAGCCACGGCATTGGCGTCGCGCCTGGGCGTGTCGGTAGCGGAACTGCGTCGCTGGAATCGCACGCGCGCCACGTCGTTCCGTGCCGGCACGCAGCTGGTCGTGTATGTTCGTGAAGATGTCGATGGCGGTGCCCGTCCGATGCAATTGCAGACCGTATCGCTGCGGGACGACGACGCGTCACCGGGCCGCGTGATCCGCGCCTCTGACAAGGTCGAGCAAGCATCGGAACCGGAACCGAAGTCGTCGCGCAAGATCGTAACCACGCGCGCTCAGGGCAAGGTGCGCCCGGCTGCAGGCAAGCGCGAAGTGATGCGTGAGAGCAAGCCCGCGAAGAATGCGCTGGCTTCCAGTCGCCGCGCCGTGCCCGAAAGGCAAGCCAAGGCCGAAAAAGCGACGCCGAAAGTGGCGTCCAAGGCGGTTGCGAAGCCTGCCAAGACTTCGGGCAAATCGTCCTCGGCCCATCGCGTCGCGTCGCGCTGATCGTGCAAACGTCGCGGCATGCTTGACGGGTTTGCCGGTGAAGCGTGTCGGTGTCCCGCGTTCTGGGATTATGCATCGCGACTGCCGCCCGCGAGCAGCGCGTTAATTCAATGACGCTGTACTTGCTTCCCGGAATTCGATAGTCAGGCCGTGACGGTAATGCATCGTATTGAGCCAGGTGCGGTCAACCCTTGATACGAGATCGGGATTCGCGCGACCCGATGCCCGCACCTCCCTCGGGGCCACGATTGTCAGCAAGCGTAGCGTGGGGAGCCGTTGGGGTGGTATGACCGACGGCGTAATGATCTGTTCGATCCACGCTCGTGTCAGTGGCAGATGCTGAAGTGTCAGTGATTCAAGATGCGGGTTCTGTCCCAGCGCCACTGCCGCCGTTTCGTCGAACGCACCTCCGTCCAGCGTAAGGTTGCGTACGGGCAGGTGCAACAACGCATCGGCGGCATTGTGGCGGTCACTATGGGGCGCATCGACGTCACATTGACAAAGAAAGGTATCGAGCGGTTGTTCGCGCTGCATCAACGGTAGCGTATTGAGGTGCGAGGGGAGCAGGGCACCCCGCACGTCGAGCCGCTGCAAGTGCGGCGAGCCCCTGAGCATCGATATCGCCCCGGACATCAACCCCGCCTTTGCGTAAATCATCGTCTTGATCTTTTGCGCATCCAGGGCCATGGCATCAGGCAGGATCATGTTGGTGTGATAGATCCGCTTGACGGGCAGCAGCATCAAGGCGCGCACGAATGCGAAATTCACGCGCGGCGGAATGTCCACGTGAACCAATTCGAGCGACGCCAGATTGGGAAAGCGCATCAAATTGTGAATCGCTGAATCGTCGAGTTCTCCTCCTTGCAGCGTCATGTGACAGGTATGTGTATCAAGCCGCGACAAAGCGTCCGGGCTCCAATTAGGTTGCCCCTGCCACCGTGTCGTATCGCCAGCGTAGTTGAATGCCGGCGGACCGTTCAGTTGATCGAAAGCTGGCTCCGCGTTAATGCGACTGAGTCGGAGCAACGCGCATGGGTTACTCGAATCGGGGGCGACCGGGGAAAGCATGAGGCGTCTCCAAGAGCGCTGCCGATATCGCAGCGGGTCTTTCTTGGTGACGCACATGCGTGACCGTTCCGCATGGTGCGCGTGGAACGGCATCCATCATCGTCGCGGCGACGGGGGATTCGGATGGATGTCTGTACTTTGGTCACAGGCCGTGCATGGGGTCCATGCCGTCTGTGCCTTGACTCCGGTATCAGTCGGCGGCGGGAGAAATTCAGCGGGAAATACGACTTAGTCTATTTTATTGCGAATACTAAATATGCCATTGCAATATATATACGTTTCGAAAGTCGAAGAAGGTTGCCAAGCCCGCCGCTGAGTCCGACTGCACCGCACCGACGCTGGTCGCCAAGCGCGTTACAAAGCCAAACAAGTCGGTAGCCAAGGCGGCGCCTGCACGTCGGGTCCGCTTCGCGCTGATCTCACCGTACGGTGCGGTGACGGCCCTGTCACCGTAGCCGTGTCGCGCTGCACGGGCGAACCGCGCGCCGTTTGCATTGCCTTACGTATCGCGCGTGGACGCTGGAGTCTAAAGGCGTGCCATGGTCCACCCAAGGTCGATCCGTTTCGTGGCCTTATCCATCACGTCTCTTTCGTGCGCCGTGGACGCGGTTGATGTTGGCGGGTGTGCTGGACTAGGTGCCGTGGGAGTTTTGGCATTGGTCTGTTGTGCGAACGACGGCCCTGCATGGTTTTCCCGCGTCGCCTGCTCGTCGGTCTCTTCGTAGCGGATGTCGATCCAGGTTCCACGACTTACGAAGTCCAGCCAGGACTTGTCGACGAGCGGCGCGCGCATCGACTCCGGGTATCTTGAATGCAAGGCGGCGCGAGGGCGGACAAGGGTCAACGAACGGATTGAATACGATTTCAGGATCGTGAGTGTCCACTCTCTCGTCAATTCAAGATCGACCAGTGTGACGTCCTGCAAAAAGCAGTTCGCCGCAAGTGCGAGCGCCGTATAGTGCGTAAAGTCGCCGCCGACCAATGTCAACTCGCGCACCCGGATGGCTGATAGGCTGCGATTGAATCCGACATAATGCCGCCCGGATGCGGGCGTATCCACAAGATGGAGCGCAATAAGGTCGGTCAGTCCATGCAGAGCGCTGACTAACGATCGGTCCATCGCACAGCGTAGCAAGGTCAGGTGAGCGGTGTCGGTCGGCAGGCGGGTCAATGCGTCGATGACTTGTTCCGACGTCGCGAAGAGGATGAGGGCGTCGCGCTCCGGTCGCTTTACATCAGCGCACGTGGCAGCGACGCCGCGGGAGGCATTGGTTTCAGCAGCCTGCGTCGACGTTGATGAAGGGCAATACGAGAGATCGCTGATACGCGTATCCATGGACAGGTTCCTGTGAGGAGTAGAGGGTGCTTCGGCGTCTCGATCGCGACGGCTGTCTTCGGGTACGAGGATCTCCGCGGTCTTTCCGGGGTTGCGTTGCGCCCTGTCCGGCCAGGCTATGCCCGCTGCGCGCGAAGCCATCTGTTTGGTGACGTCCGGGTATGACGGTTCCATCCGGAAAATGCCGTCGGCAAGCGCTCGTCGTTCCCGCGGCGGGCGATTCGTAGCGTCTCATGCGTCGTGCGACTGTCGTGCCAAAGCCATCGGGGTGTCGCCGGGGTGTCATGAGCAGGCGTCTTAGGCTATAATTTGCAGGTTTAGCCCAATCAACACCTAGCCCTAGCGCCTACCTCCTCCCTCTATCGCCACCCCCCGTCGTTGCCGACTCAGCTTCCAAGTGGTCCGGCAATACGTGTGCCGCCGCAGCGCCGTTGTGTTCAAAAATTGGCCACGACCCGAGCGCGCGATGGTGCAAATGCGGGAGACGGCAGGTCGGCCAGGGCAATCCACCAGGAGCTCCCTGTGCTGCCGTCTTTTCCTCCTGCTTTGCTCGCGCTTGCCGACGGCACGATTTTCCGTGGCTGGTCGATCGGGGCCGAGGGCCATACGATCGGTGAAGTGGTGTTCAACACCGCCTTGACCGGTTATCAGGAAATTCTGACCGATCCTAGCTACGCGCGTCAGATTGTCACACTGACCTATCCGCATATCGGCAATGTCGGCACCAACGACGAGGATGTCGAATCCGCTTCCATCGCGACTGCCGGCCTCGTAATCCGTGACCTGCCATTGGTGGCGTCGAATTTTCGTTCGCAGCAGACGTTGAGCGACTACCTGCGCGGCGGCAATGTCCTCGGTATCGCGGGCATCGACACGCGCCGTCTGACCCGGCTGCTACGGGACAAGGGTGCGCAAAACGGCGCGATCCTGGCCGGGGAGGACAATACCGCCCGAGCAATCGAGCTCGCGCGCTCCTTTCCGGGATTAAGCGGCATGGACCTGGCAAAGGAAGTGTCGACCAAGCAGTCGTATGTGTGGACGCAGCGGGAATGGCGACTCGGCGTCGGGCAGCCCGAGCAGGCGGCACCGCGTTTCCATGTGGTCGCCTTCGACTATGGTGTCAAGTACAACATCCTGCGAATGCTGGCGGAGCGGGGCTGCAAGGTCACCGTCCTGCCGGCGCAAAGCACGATCGACGATGCGATGGCATTGAACCCGGATGGCCTCTTTCTGTCCAATGGCCCGGGAGATCCGGAGCCATGCGACTACGCGATCCGGGCGACGCGCGAGGCGATCGCCCGCGGCATTCCGACGTTTGGTATCTGCCTGGGGCACCAGATCATGGCCTTGGCGGTTGGCGCGAAGACGGTCAAGATGAAGACTGGCCATCATGGCGCAAACCACCCGGTGAAGGATCTCGACGACGGCCGCGTGGTCATCACGTCGCAGAACCATGGTTTCGCGGTCGATACGGATTCACTGCCGGCCAACGCCCGGGTCACGCACGTCTCGCTGTTCGACGGCACGCTGCAGGGGTTCGCACTGACGGACAAGCCGGCATTCTGCTTCCAGGGACACCCGGAAGCGTCGCCGGGCCCGTCGGACCTTGCGTACTTGTTCGATCGCTTCATCGATTCGATGGCCTCGAAGGGGCAGTCAGCGCAGCACGCGCGCTAAGCTCGACGTGGCACCGTCGACGCGGGACGGGTCGCGTGGGGAAACCCGCACCATCGCCCGGCCTGCTTCAACCGGGATGCAGCGTCGCTTGTTGCATCGATTCGATGCACGCGTTCCGCACCTTATTCAGTAAAAAATATCGCCAGACATGCCAAAGCGCACAGACATAAAGAGCATCCTCATCATTGGCGCCGGTCCGATCGTCATCGGCCAGGCCTGCGAGTTCGACTATTCGGGCGCGCAAGCGTGCAAGGCGCTACGCGAGGAAGGCTATCGCGTGATCCTGGTCAACAGCAATCCGGCCACGATCATGACGGACCCGGACACGGCTGACGTGACCTATATCGAGCCGATTACGTGGGAAGTCGTCGAACGCATCATCGCGAAGGAAAAGCCCGATGCGATTCTGCCGACGATGGGTGGCCAGACGGCGCTGAACTGCGCGCTGGAGCTGCATCGCCAGGGCGTACTCGACAAATACAACGTCGAACTGATCGGGGCGAAGCCGAAGGCCATCGACATGGCGGAGGATCGCCTGAAGTTCAAGGAAGCAATGACCCGCATCGGCCTGGGCTCGGCGAAATCCGGCATTGCCCATTCGATGGAAGAAGCGTTGAAGGTACAGGCCGAGATCGCGGTGTTGACCGGCGGTAGCGGTTATCCCACGGTGATCCGTCCGTCATTCACGCTGGGTGGCTCCGGTGGTGGTATCGCCTACAACCGCGAGGAATTCGAGGAAATCTGCAAGCGTGGCCTCGACCTGTCGCCCACGCACGAGTTGTTGATCGAAGAATCGCTGCTCGGCTGGAAGGAATACGAGATGGAGGTCGTGCGTGACACGGCCGACAACTGCATCATTGTCTGCTCGATCGAAAACCTCGATCCAATGGGTATCCACACCGGCGATTCGATCACCGTTGCCCCGGCGCAGACACTGACGGACAAGGAATACCAGTTGCTGCGTAATGCGTCGCTGGCGGTGCTGCGCGAAATTGGCGTGGATACCGGCGGTTCGAATGTCCAGTTCTCGATCAATCCGAAAGATGGTCGGATGATCGTCATCGAAATGAACCCGCGCGTGTCGCGTTCATCGGCGCTGGCGTCGAAGGCCACCGGTTTTCCGATCGCCAAGATCGCCGCGAAGCTGGCCGTGGGCTATACGCTGGATGAGTTGCGCAACGAAATCACCGGTGGTCAAACGCCGGCTTCGTTCGAACCGTCGATCGACTATGTGGTTGTCAAGGTGCCGCGCTTTGCCTTCGAGAAGTTCCGCGAAGCAGATTCGCGCTTGACCACGCAGATGAAGTCGGTGGGCGAAGTGATGGCGATCGGCCGCACCTTTCAGGAGTCGTTCCAAAAGGCCCTGCGCGGGTTGGAAGTGGGCGTGGACGGTCTCGATGAAAAGTCGACGGATCGCGACGAAATCATCCAGGAAATCAGTGACGCCGGTCCGGATCGGATCTGGTATCTGGCCGATGCTTTCCGGATTGGCCTGAGCGTGCAGGAAGTGTACGAGGAAACGGCGGTGGACCCCTGGTTCCTCGCGCAGATCGAAAACATCGTGCAGTTGGAAAAGGGCCTGGCTGGACGTGCGTTGTCCGGGTTGAGCGTGGACGAGCTGCGTTTCCTGAAGCGCGCCGGTTTTTCGGATCGTCGCTTGGCGAAGCTGCTCGGGACCACGCAAACGGACGTCAGGGCACGCCGGATCGCTTTGAACGTGCGTCCGGTGTACAAGCGCGTCGACACCTGCGCGGCGGAGTTCGCAACCGACACCGCCTACCTGTATTCGACCTACGAGGAAGAGTGCGAGGCCGAGCCGACGAACAACAAGAAGATCATGGTGCTGGGCGGCGGCCCGAACCGGATCGGACAAGGCATCGAATTCGACTACTGCTGCGTGCATGCGGCCCTGGCGTTGCGAGAGGATGGCTATGAGACGATCATGGTCAACTGCAACCCTGAAACGGTCTCGACCGACTACGACACGTCCGACCGACTGTATTTCGAGCCGCTGACGCTTGAGGACGTACTCGAGATCGTCGACAAGGAAAAGCCGGTTGGCGTCATCGTGCAGTATGGTGGCCAGACCCCGCTGAAGCTGGCGTTGGATTTGGAGGCGAACGGTGTACCGATTGTCGGCACGTCGCCGGACATGATTGACGCCGCGGAAGACCGTGAGCGTTTCCAGAAACTGCTGCAAGATCTGTCGCTGCGCCAACCGCCGAATCGCACGGCGCGAACCGAGTCTGAAGCGCTCACGCTGGCGAACGAAATCGGTTATCCGCTGGTCGTACGCCCGTCTTACGTGCTAGGCGGGCGCGCCATGGAAATCGTCCATGAGCCCCGTGATCTTGAACGCTATATGCGTGAAGCGGTCAAGGTCTCGCACGATTCGCCGGTATTGCTGGACCGTTTCCTGAACGATGCGATCGAATGTGACGTCGACTGTATCTGTGACGGCGAAGCGGTCTTCATCGGTGGGGTGATGCAGCATATCGAACAGGCCGGCGTCCATTCGGGCGACTCGGCATGCTCGCTGCCGCCGTATTCGCTGTCCGCGGCAACCGTCGAGGAGTTGAAGCGCCAGACCGCGGCCATGGCGCGCGGCCTGAACGTCGTGGGATTGATGAATGTGCAGTTCGCCATTCAGCAGGTCACGGATGCCGAGGGCAAGACTTCCGACGTGATCTACGTGCTGGAAGTGAACCCGCGCGCCTCGCGAACGGTGCCGTATGTGTCGAAGGCAACCGGCCTGCAACTTGCGAAGATCGCCGCGCGGGCGATGGTGGGTCAGACATTGGCGCGGCAGGGTGTGACGAAGGAAGTGATCCCGCCGTACTTCAGCGTCAAGGAAGCGGTGTTCCCATTTACGAAATTCCCGACGGTCGACCCGGTGCTCGGACCGGAAATGCGTTCGACCGGCGAGGTGATGGGCGTGGGCCGCACGTTCGGTGAGGCCTTGTTCAAGTCGCAACTGGCGGCAGGGTCGCGCCTGCCTGCGTCCGGCACGGTGTTGCTGACCGTGATGGACTCGGACAAGCCGGCGGCCGTCGAAATCGCACGTCGTCTCGACCAGTTGGGTTATCAGATCGTCGCGACGAAAGGTACTGCGGCAGCCATTTCTGCCGGCGGTGTTCCCGTCCGCGTGGTCAACAAGGTCAAGGACGGCCGGCCTCATGTGGTGGACATGATAAAGAACGGCGAAATCGCGCTTGTCATGACCACGGTGGATGAAACCCGTACTGCCATTGCGGATTCACGCTCTATCCGGATGAGCGCGCTCGCAAACAATGTGACCTACTACACGACCATCTCCGGCGCGCGTGCGGCGGTCGAAGGTTTGAATTCGTTGCAGCAGCTTGAGGTCTATGATTTACAAGGACTGCATGCTCGCCTAAACTAAACGCTTCGTGTGTGCGTTGGCGCTGCCGGTAACTGGCAGACGCCGACATGCGCCACTGGATGCAATGAGCCGCGGCTGGGCGGTATCGGTGCTGTGTCGTTACGAGCGGCGCTGGTCTTTCCGGCTGCGGCGATTTTTTTGTGCGCGATTTTTATGCGCAAACTTTGTATGGGCAATTTGCTATGAGCACCATTCCTCTGACAAAACGTGGCGCGGAATTATTGAAGGAAGAGTTGCATCGGCTCAAGTCCGTCGAGCGTCCGTCGGTTATCAACGCGATCTCCGAGGCACGCGCGCAGGGCGACCTGTCTGAAAATGCCGAGTACGACGCCGCCAAGGAAAAGCAATCGTTCATCGAAGGACGCATTGCCGAACTGGAAGGCAAGATGTCGGTCGCGCAAATCATCGATCCGAAAACGCTGGAAGACAGCGCCGAGGGCCGGGTCGTGTTCGCGTCCACCGTCGATTTGCAGGATGCGGAAAGTGGTGAGAAGGTTACCTATCAGATCGTTGGCGACGATGAGGCGGACCTGGAGCATGGTCTGGTGTCGATCAGCTCCCCGATCGCCCGTGCCTTGATCGGCAAGTACGAAGGTGACACGGCGGCGGTCGTCGCTCCGGGCGGTACGCGCAAGTATGAGATCATCGGCGTGCGCTACGTGTGACGTAACGTCGTCAGGCCCGTGATGTATTGTCCTGGGTCGATAAAAAAACGGACCGTTATCAACGGTCCGTTTCGTTTTTCTCAGGTAGCGCGTTACGGCGGTGTGCGACGTGGGCGTGGCGTTTGCCGCGCCATTGCGCTCAGTCGCTCTGATGCATGCGCTTGACGCTGACTTTCCGCTTTTTCGCGCGCTTTATGTTACCACCGGCGGTCACGCGTTCGTTGCCGCGTACCAAGACATCCTTGGGACGTGCCCGGCGGCGTTCATTGCCAGTGGGCTTGATCACCTTGACCATGCGCGGCGCGGCGCCCTTGGCCTTGCCAGGTGCGTTGCCCGAGGCGGGCAGTTCGGCGACCGCGCGTGCGGCTGCGGCACGGGACACGGGGCCCGTCGCTCGTTTGGCATCGTGTTGCGGCGTGTCGCGCGACGGTTTTGCCGATGGTGCCGGGCGATACAGCACCAGTAGTTTGCCAATGTGTTGCACCAGCCCCGCGTTGAGTTGATCGCACAGCGTGGTGGCGGTTTCGATCCGCGTTTCGCGTTCGTCACCGAATACACGTACTTTGATCAGTTGATGGGACGTCAGGGCACGGTCTGTTTCTGCCAATACGGCATCGGTCAGGCCTTCACCCCCGATCAGGATGACGGGCTTCAGGGCGTGCGCCTGCGAACGGAATTCGGCACGGGCAGCGGGGGTCAGGGTCAGGGCGGGCATCGCGATACAGATCAGAAACAGACAGGGGCCGCCGGTAGGGCGGAAAAGCAGCGTATTATCCCCCAAAACAGGGGTATTCGATTAGTTTCATGGCAAAGAACCGTTTTAGTCACGCGTGGTTGCACGACCACATCAACGATCCGTACGTGAAGATGGCTCAGCGTGACGGCTATCGCGCACGCGCCGCGTATAAGTTGAAGGAGATCGACGAGCAGGACAAATTGATCCGTCCGGGGATGGTCATCGTCGATCTGGGCGCCGCGCCCGGCAGTTGGAGCCAGTACGCTCGGAACCGGCTCGGCATGCTGTCACGCAAGAAAAGTGATGTGGGCACGCAACAGGATGGGCACGCCGTGGCAACAGATGCGGCGTCAATGCGCAAGACCGCGGAGCGTGCGCAGCCAGCTTCCCCAGCGCTATCTCCGGACCAACCGTCCACGGCATTGAACGGCAGGATCATCGCGCTCGATATGCTGCCGATGGCGCCCATCGCGGATGTCGCGTTCCTGCAAGGTGACTTCCGGGAAGACGATGTGCTCGAAAAGCTGGAAAAAATGTTGGGTGGGTGTAAGGTTGACCTTGTGATCTCGGATATGGCCCCCAACTTGAGTGGAGTTGCGTTGGCCGATGCCGCGCGGATCGAACATGTGTGCGATCTCGCACTGGAATTTTCGCAACGGCATTTGACGCCGGACGGCGCATTGTTGGTGAAATGCTTCCACGGCAGCGGATATAGCCAGATTATCGAAAAGTTCAAGCACCAGTTCCGGGTTGTGGCGCCGCGCAAGCCCAAGGCGTCGCGCGACAAATCGTCGGAGACGTTCATTTTGGGAAAGAAGTTGAAGCATCCGGGATGACGTGCAATGGGTGTTTTGCCTGATTTTCGCGCCAAGCCGCAACATTCTGAAACATATTTTCAGCGTGTATGGGCTTAGGATCGTAATGAAAGGTGCCGCGCGGTTGCAAAGCCGCAGGGGGATGAAGCGGGAAGAGCCGAAACAATGACGGGAAAACCCCCGGAAGGCCATTTCGACGATTACGGACCTGCCTGGTGGATCCGCCCGCGCGTTGCGGTCGCGTCTATGGCGGGGGTTGTCGGAGTGGATTAGAATGCGCTGGAACAGCTTGGACATGGCATTGGTGTCCCGGCAGGCCGGCGATATCAGTGAAGGAGTGGTGCCTTGAACAACAATATGTTCTCGAAAGCGGCAGTGTGGCTGGTCATCGCACTGGTGCTGTTTACGGTGTTCAAGCAGTTCGACAAGCCTCGGGTTCAGGAAGGCGTGCCGTACTCGCAGTTCATGGACGACGCGAAGAACGGCAAGATTAAAGCCGTGACGGTCCAGGGACGCACACTGAACGTGACGCCGACGGACGGTCAGAAATACACGATCGTCCAGCCGGGCGACATCTGGATGGTCGGTGACCTGATGAAGTATGGTGTTCAGGTCAGCGGGAAGCCGGAAGACGAGCCGAATCTGTTGCTTTCGATCCTGACGTATGTAGGGCCTTCCATCCTGTTGATGGTGTTCTGGTTCTATATGATGCGACAGATGCAGGGTGGGGGTAAGGGCGGCGCCTTTTCCTTCGGCAAGTCGCGAGCGCGTCTGATCGACGAAAATAATAACGCTATCAACTTCACCGATGTCGCGGGTTGCGATGAGGCGAAGGAAGAAGTCAGCGAGTTGGTGGACTTCCTGCGCGATCCGCAAAAGTTCCAGAAGCTGGGCGGCCGTATTCCGCGTGGTGTCCTGTTGGTGGGCCCACCGGGAACGGGTAAGACATTGCTGGCGCGGGCGATTGCCGGCGAAGCCAAGGTGCCATTTTTCAGCATCTCCGGTTCGGACTTTGTCGAAATGTTTGTTGGCGTGGGCGCGGCGCGTGTACGCGACATGTTCGAGCAGGCCAAAAAGCATGCGCCTTGTATCGTATTCATCGACGAAATCGACGCCGTGGGTCGCCATCGCGGTGCCGGCATGGGCGGCGGTAACGATGAACGCGAACAGACGTTGAACCAGATGCTGGTCGAGATGGACGGCTTCGAGGCGAATTCAGGCGTCATCGTGATCGCGGCAACGAACCGTTCGGACGTGCTGGACAAGGCATTGCTGCGTCCAGGCCGTTTCGACCGGCAAGTGTATGTCGGCTTGCCGGATATCCGCGGTCGTGAGCAAATCCTGAAGGTTCACTTGCGCAAGGTGCCCATCTCGGGTGATGTCGATGCGGCGGTGATCGCGCGTGGCACCCCGGGTTTCTCCGGCGCCGACCTGGCGAATCTGGTCAACGAATCGGCCTTGTTTGCGGCACGCCGTGGCAAGCGCATCGTCGAGATGCAGGACTTCGAGGATGCGAAGGACAAGATTTTCATGGGTCCGGAACGTCGTTCGGCAGTGATGCGGGAGGAAGAACGGCGCAATACCGCCTACCACGAGTCCGGCCATGCCGTGGTGGCGAAGCTGCTGCCGCTTGCGGACCCGGTGCATAAGGTCTCGATCATGCCGCGTGGCTGGGCCCTGGGCATCACGTGGCAGTTGCCGGAACATGATCGCGTGAACCTGTATCGTGAACGTATGTATGAAGAGATTGCGATTCTGTTCGGTGGTCGTGCGGCGGAAGAAGTGTTCTTGAATTCGATGTCGACCGGTGCGTCGAACGATTTCGAGCGCGCAACAAAGATGGCGCGTGACATGGTGACCCGCTACGGTATGTCCGATGTGCTGGGCACGATGGTCTATGTCGATACCGAGCAGGATGGTGTGTTCGGACGGATGTCCTCGAAGACTGTGTCCGAAGCAACGCAGCAGAAGGTGGATGCGGAAATCCGTCGGATACTCGACGAGCAGTATGCGCGTGCACGAGGTTTGCTCGAAGAACATCGTGCCAAGGTGGAAGTGATGGTGACGGCGCTGCTGGAATGGGAAACCATCGATGCGGATCAAGTCGATGACATCATGTCCGGCAAGAATCCTCGTCCGCCGAAGAATCTGCCGCCGCCGTCAGGGGGTAGCCCGACGAATGGTGGTGGCGGTTCGGACGCAAAGACGCCTACGAGCGTAACGGCGCCAGCTTAATAAGCGGATACACTAACGGGCCGGTGCATATGCACCGGCCTTTTTGTTTAGTGGTGCGTCAACGTTGGTGCGATGCGCAGGCATGGTGTGTCGCCCACGCTTCAACGTCGTTTTTACGCTGTATCCCTTGATGCAAGAGCAATACCTTGACTTCTTCCCCTTCCACACCCGGCCTGTCGGGCTTGCCCCTGTCGTCCGCTTCGGACGTGTCGCCGTCTGTCTCGGCGCAGGATAACGTTGCTGTTTCGTCGGAATCCGTGGTCTCCGCGATGCCGGTGGTGCCGCATGCACCGCGTTCAACATCGATGTTCGATGTCCTTCCGTCCGGACTTGTGGGGGATCACGGCATTTTCCGCTGCGGCCGGTTTCGGTTTTCATTGGCGCAGCCTTTGGTGATGGGTATTTTGAACGTCACGCCTGACTCTTTTTCCGACGGCGGCAAATATCAAATGCGCGATGCGGCCTTGCGTCGCGCCGAGGCCATGATCCGGGAGGGTGCCCATATTCTCGACATTGGCGGCGAGTCGACGCGTCCGGGTGCGCTTGAAGTCTCGCTGGGAGAAGAGCTGGACCGCGTTTTGCCTGTTGTCGAGGCATTGCGTGACTTCGGTGTGGCGTTGTCCATCGATACATACAAACCGGATGTGATGCGCGCGGCGTTGGAAGCCGGAGCCGACATGATCAACGACATTCGTGCGTTTACCGAAGATGGCGCATTGGAAGTGGTGGCGCGAAATCAGTGCGGCGTCTGTGCGATGCATATGCAGGGTGCGCCGACAACGATGCAGGATGCGCCCTCGTACGAGGATGTGGTCGACGAAGTGCGGCATTTCCTGGAGCGTCGCGTGATCGCGTTGGAATCGTCGGGCGTGGCACGCGAACGGATTGTCGTCGATCCGGGTTTTGGCTTTGGCAAGTCTGTCGCGCATAACTTCCGGCTGCTGCGCGACCTGCCGATGACGTCTCCTGGTGGCTTGCCAATTCTCGCGGGTATGTCGCGCAAGTCGATGCTTGCCGCGGTGATACCGTCGCAAGAGGGTGAGGTGCCACTGGCATCACGGGTGATTGCCAGCGTGGCCGCCGCGGTGTGCGCGGCGGAACGGGGCGCCGCCATCATTCGCGTGCATGATGTGGCCCAGACCGTGGAGGCGTTGTCGGTATGGAGCGCGATCGGACAAGACGACCCGGCAGCGCCGCAGCCGCGTGGCGCCATCGTCGAAATGGCCGACGGACGCGCTGTTGACGCTGACGGGACAGCATCGGAGAGGGCGGATGCCGTTGAGGGCATGGCCGATGCTATTGTGCCGGGCGGTGATGATGCCACGCCGGAACGGCGCGGCGACTGAGCCCCGCACCCGCGGAAGACGTGGCTGCAGGTGCAGGGCAGGAATAGCTTTGTGAAGCAGCCGGACGCCGTGCGGCGAGAGGTACCTCGCGCGCGTTGCGCGGGTCCGGGACGACGAGTAGAGGAGATGTCATGGCAGGCCGGCGATATTTTGGAACCGATGGGATCCGCGGGCGGGTGGGCGAGTCACCGATTACGCCCGATTTCGTCCTGAAACTGGGCTATGCGGCGGGTGAAGTGCTCGTGCATGCGACGGATTTGGCGCCTCGTGCGCCAGAACCTCGTCCGTTGCCGGGGGCGGCGCCGCGGACGGCATCGTACGACGATGAGGCCGACACGCTTGCCGCAATGGCGCATCAGGCGGCTCAGGCCACACAGAAAGGCGGTGACCAGCGTGTCAGCCAGCGTCCATTGGGCAAGGACGGCGAGCGGCGTGGCCTGTTCCGCTCGGGCCGGCCAACAGTGTTGATCGGCAAAGACACGCGGATCTCGGGCTACATGCTCGAAGCGGCATTGGAAGCGGGCTTCGCGGCCGCCGGCGTCGATGTAATGCTGGCAGGGCCGATGCCCACTCCGGCCATTGCCTACCTTACCCGGGCATTGCGCTTGTCCGCGGGCGTGGTGATCAGTGCATCACACAACCCGTATTACGATAACGGCATCAAGTTCTTCAGTGCCGACGGCAACAAACTGCCTGACGATATTGAACGGCAGATCGAAGCGCGGCTGGAAGCGCCGCAATCGTGCGCGCCGTCGGAAAAACTGGGCCGCGCGCGACGACTCGACGATGCGGCGGGGCGGTATATCGAATTCTGCAAGAGCACCTTCCCTGCGAGCTATGACCTGCGTGGCATGCGCCTGGTGATCGATTGCGCGAACGGCGCCGCGTACGATATCGCGCCGCATGTGTTTCATGAGCTGGGCGCCGAGGTGATTCCGATCGGCGTTCGCCCGAACGGCTTCAATATCAATGATGGCGTCGGCGCCACGGCGCCTGAAGCGCTGATCGAATCGGTGAAGCAAAACCAGGCGGACCTGGGCATCGCGCTCGACGGTGACGCGGACCGGCTGCAGGTCGTCGATGCGACCGGCCGTCTCTACAATGGCGATGAACTGCTCTATGTGCTGGTCAAGGATCGGATTGCGACGGACGGCAACGTGCCGGGGGCAGTGGGGACCTTGATGACGAATCTTGCGGTCGAGCAGGCACTCGGTCGCTTGAATGTCGGTTTTGTCCGGGCCGCGGTGGGTGACCGCTATGTGCTGGAACAATTACGCGAGCACGACTGGCAGTTGGGCGCGGAAGGTTCCGGTCATATCCTGTCCTTGGATCGGCATACCACTGGCGATGGCATTGTCTCGGCGTTGCTGGTGCTTGCGGCGATGCGCCGCAGCGGCAAGACGCTGGCAGAACTGCTGGAAGGGCTGACCTTGTTCCCGCAAAAGCTGATCAATGTGCGGATTGCCGCTGGTGCTGACTGGAAAGCCGATGCGTCGATCGGCGCCGCCATCGACAAGGCCAATACGGCGTTGTCGGGTACCGGCCGCGTGTTGATTCGCGCCTCCGGCACCGAGCCCGTGTTACGCGTCATGGTGGAGGCGGAAGACGCCGGGGCCGCCACCGCACAGGCTGAATCGATCGCAGGGGCGGTCCGTCTCGCTTTCGCCTGATGCCCGCCTGATCGCTGGCATGGCGTGAAGCTGATCGCGCCTCGAAGGCGCGATCGGCATGACAACGCGCGCCTCCCGTCGATCCACGTGCTTGACGCAACATCCCTTCCCGTACGGTCACTCGCGTCGTCTTTCGGTCATTCTGACCTGTCATTGTCATTACAGTGGCCGATTGCGACTGTCACATGACTGTCATGTTATTGACTTAAGCTCCGGTTTGTCCTGCGGGACTGTCCGCATTTCACTTCAATGGAGAGGTCATGAACTTGATGAAAACCGCGATCGCCGGCTTGGTCACCGCCCTCGTCGCTACCGCGGGCCATGCCGCAGACATCACGGGTGCAGGCAGCACGTTCGCCGCGCCGGTCTATGGCAAGTGGGCAGCCGAATATCAAAAAGCGACCGGCAACAAGGTCAACTACCAAGGCATCGGCTCTTCCGGGGGCATCAAGCAAATCCAGGCAAAGACGGTTGATTTCGCTGGCTCCGACGTACCGATGACGGACGAAGAGCTTGCAAAGAACGGTTTGGTCGAATTCCCGACGGTCGTTGGCGGGATCGTCCCCGTTGTGAATATCCCGGGCGTGAAGCCGGGCCAACTGGTGTTGTCGGGCGAGGTCCTGGCGGACATCTACCTGGGTAAGATCACGAAGTGGAATGCGCCGGAAATCGTCGCGCTGAATCCGAAGGCCAAGTTGCCGGATACGGATATTGCCGTGGTCCGTCGTGCTGACGGCTCGGGCACGTCCTTCATCTTCACGAACTACCTGTCGAAGGTCAGCGCGGACTGGAAGTCGAAGGTCGGCGAAGGCGCGACGGTCAACTGGCCGACGGGTACGGGTGGCAAAGGCAACGACGGCGTGGCGGCATTCGTGCAACGCTTGCCGGGCGCGATTGGCTACGTGGAATCGGCTTACGCGACGCAAAACCACATGACCTACGCTGACATGAAGAACGCGGCGGGCAAGGTGGTCGCACCGACGGTCGACACGTTCAAGGCGGCGTCGGCCAGCGCGGACTGGAGCAAGACGTTCTACCAGATCCTGACGAACACGAGCGGTGCCAATGCATGGCCGATCGTCGCGGCAACGTATGTGATGGTCCATGCATCGCAAGACAAGCCAGAACAAGGCGCGGCCGTGCTGAAGTTCTTCGACTGGTCGTTCAAGAACGGCGCGGCCGGTGCCGCTTCGCTTGACTACATACCGTTGCCGGCATCGGTCGTCACGCAAATCCACAATGCGTGGAAGAACGTGAAGGACGGTTCGGGCAAGGTTATCGCGGCCGAGTAAGAAGCGATCCACGGTTGGCTGGCAAGCCGGCCGTGATCAGGCAGTTAAAAAAAACCACGCCGACGCTCACGCGACTTCTCGCGACACGGCAGTGGTAAATGACAAGCAGTTGGCGGGACGGGGTACCCATCGGCGGCAGCGCGCGCGGCGTGCTGGCGTTGAAGGGTGCCCTTAAATGTATCCAATGCCATTCGATGACAGTTTGGTGACATGAGGGTGACTATGGTAATGGCCATTGTCCCTGGCGTCGCATGCTGTCGGCGAGTGGTGAAGTGTTAGCTCTTCGGACGGCAAGCGAATCGGTTTGATTTCGTTTGCCATCGTGCCCTCGGGCACTTGTGCCATCGCGACTCGACATCATGTCAGATATCTCTTCCGCAGCGTCTCAAGGCGGCGCCGATTCCGGCGCGATGCCGCCGGGCGCATCGTTGGCGGCGCCGCGTGCACCTGGTCAGTTTGGCGACGTGGTCTTCGGCCTGCTGACACGGGCGAGCGCCTTGATCACGTTGGTGCTGCTGGGCGGCATCATCGTTTCGCTCGTGATTGAATCCTGGCCGTCGCTGCGCCAGTTCGGTTTCAGTTTCCTCGTCAATAGCGAATGGGACCCGCCGAACCAGCAGTTCGGCGCATTGGTGCCGATCTACGGCACGATCATCACGTCGGTGATCGCGATGGTCATTGCAGTGCCGGTGAGCTTTGGCATCGCGTTATTCCTGACGGAACTGTCGCCGGCGTGGCTGCGTCGCCCGCTGGGTATCGCGATCGAACTGCTCGCCGCGATTCCTTCGATTGTTTATGGAATGTGGGGGCTGCTGGTCTTCGCCCCGATCTTCTCGACATGGTTCCAGTTGCCATTGAAGCATCTGCTGGGCGGTCTGCCGATTGTCGGCGCATTGTTCCAGGGGCCACCGATCGGGATCGGCCTGCTGTGCGCCGGCGTGATCCTGGCGATCATGATCATTCCCTACATCTCTGCCGTGATGCGCGATGTGTTCGAAGTGACGCCGGTGCTGCTGAAGGAATCGGCGTATGGCATCGGTTGCACGACGTGGGAAGTGATGTGGCGAGTGGTGTTGCCCTTCACGAAGACCGGCGTGATCGGTGGCGTGATGCTGGGTCTCGGCCGCGCGCTGGGTGAGACGATGGCGGTGACGTTTGTTATCGGCAACACGAACATGTTTTCCGGCGTCTCGCTATTCGCGCCAGGGAACAGTATTACGTCAGCGCTGGCGAATGAATTCGCCGAAGCACAGCCAGGTTTGCATACGTCGGCGCTGATGGAGCTGGGTCTGATTCTATTCGTCATCACGTTCATCGTGCTGGCGTTGTCGAAACTGATGCTGTTGCGTCTGCAAAAACAAGAGGGCCGCAAGTGAGCGATCAATCGATGAGTCTGCAACGTCCCCAAGCGCGCGAACAACGCGATGCGATCATCAAGGAAAGGCTGCAAGCCAAGCGCCGTCGTGTCAATGGCATGGCGCTGACCCTGTCCCTGTTGGCAATGGCCTTTGGTCTGCTGTGGCTGCTGTGGATTCTCTATACGACGATTCACCTCGGTTTGCGTGGGTTGAGCATCAACCTGTTCACCCAATCGACACCGGCGCCGAATTCCGGTGACGGCGGGTTGGCGAACGCGATCGTTGGCAGTTTCGAGATGGTCGGCGTGGCCACGATGATCGGCACGCCGCTGGGCGTGATGGCCGGCATCTACCTTGCCGAATACGGTCGCGCCAGTTGGCTGGCTAGCCTGGTGCGCTTCTTGAACGATGTGCTGCTGTCCGCGCCGTCGATCGTGATCGGTCTGTTTGTCTACGCGATTGTCGTAGCGTCGATGGGCCATTTCAGCGGCCTGGCCGGTGTCATCGCCCTGGCGCTGCTGCAGATTCCGATCGTCATCCGCACGACCGAGAACATGCTGAACCTGGTTCCGGTGGCGTTGCGGGAAGCGTCGTTCGCGCTGGGGATTCCGAAGTGGAAGATGATCGGTTCGATCACGCTGCGCGCGTCGATCGGCGGGATTATCACCGGGGTGCTGCTGGGGGTGGCGCGGATCGCCGGTGAAACGGCGCCGCTGCTGTTCACGGCACTGTCGAATCAGTTCTTCAGCACCAGCCTGATGCAGCCGATGGCCAGTTTGCCCGTCACGATATACCAGTTCGCGATGAGTCCGTTCGCTGACTGGCAGTCGCTGGCATGGGCCGGTGTCTTCCTGATCACGCTCGGCGTGCTCGCCCTGAACGTTGCCGCGCGTCTGATCACGCGGAAAAAGTAAACAAGGATAGGTGTTGACCATCATGGCAATTGTTCAAACGAGCGATATAGCGACGAAGCACGCAGACAATGTGGCGACGTTGTCCGCGCCAAGCCCGAATCCAGCCGCCATGCGCGGCCGCGCGAAGATTCAGGTACGCGACCTGAACTTCTACTACAGCGGTTTCCATGCGTTGAAGCATATAGCGCTGGATATCCCGGAAAAGAAGGTAACGGCCTTCATCGGTCCGTCCGGCTGCGGCAAGTCCACGCTGTTGCGCACGTTTAATCGGATGTACGCGCTGTACCCGGAGCAACGCGCCGAGGGAGAGATCATGATGGACGGCGAGAACCTGCTGACCACGTCGATGGATATCTCCCTGCTGCGCGCGCGCGTCGGCATGGTGTTTCAAAAACCGACGCCGTTTCCGATGTCGATTTATGAAAACATCGCGTTCGGCGTACGGATGTTCGAAAAGCTCAGCCGTAGCGAGATGGACGATCGCGTGGAATGGGCTCTGACAAAAGCGGCGCTTTGGACCGAAGTAAAGGATAAATTGCAACAAAGCGGTTACGGCCTGTCCGGCGGCCAACAGCAACGTTTGTGTATCGCACGTGGCATCGCGGTGCGCCCCGAAGTCTTGTTGCTCGACGAGCCATGCTCCGCGTTGGACCCAATCTCGACCGGCCGTATCGAGGAACTGATCGACGAATTGAAGCACGACTATACGGTCGTGATCGTTACTCACAATATGCAGCAAGCGGCGCGTTGTTCCGACTACACGGCCTATATGTATCTGGGGGAACTGGTCGAGTTCGGCGAAACGCAAAAGATTTTCGTGAAGCCGCAGCGCCGTGAGACGGAAGACTACATCACCGGCCGTTTCGGTTGATACCGCCAGTCGTGCGGTTCCGATAGCGTCACAACCCAATAGGACGGGCCATGCCACAGGAAAAACAACATCTTTCCAGCCAGTTCGATGCCGATCTGAACTTGCTGTCTTCCAAGCTTCTCGAAATGGGCGGCTTGGTGGAGTCGCAGATCGTCAACGCGATGGATGCATTGAATAACTACAATGAAACCGCCATACGTCACGTTGCCACGGCCGAACGCCGTGTCAATGAGATGGAAGTGGAAATCGACCAGCAATGCAACGACATCATTGCGCGTCGACAACCCGCTGCTCGTGATTTACGACTGCTTATGGCGGTTTCCAAGGCGATCACCAATCTGGAGCGTGCCGGTGACGAGGCGCAGAAAGTCGCCAAGCGGACGCAGCGGATCATCGACGACGGCGCGGGCCGTGCGATCAATACCGCCGAAATTCGCCTATCAGGTGAAATGGCGGCGTCGATTCTGCACAATGTGCTGGACGCGTTTGCGCGCCTGGACATCAACGCCGCCTTGCAGATTGTCCGTGATGACAAGGCCATCGACAGCGAATTCGATGCCTTTGTACGCAAGCTGGCCACGTATATGATGGAAGATCCACGGACGATCTCGGTCGGACTGGATTACCTGTTTGTCGCAAAAGCGATCGAACGGATTGGCGATCATGCAAAGAATATCGCCGAACTGATCATCTACATCGTCAAGGGCACCGATGTGCGCCATATGCCGCGCGAGACGATGGAGCGCGAAGCGTTGAGCTGATCGGATCACGTGTGTGCCGACGTGGTGTTTCCAGCAGGCCTGCGAGCGGCGCGCGATTGACGGCGGTGAATTCATATCCGCCGCTGTGTAGTTGACCTGTGTCGCCAGCAGGGTTTCCCCAGGAGAGTTTTCAACATGCCCAGCAGTATCCTTGTCGTCGAAGACGAGCCGTCGATTTCGGAACTGATCGCCGTCAACCTCGAGCATGCCGGCCATTACGCGATACGTGCTTATAACGCCGAGCAGGCGCAGCATCTGATCGGCGATGTGCTACCGGATCTGATCCTGCTCGATTGGATGCTGCCGGGAAAATCCGGCATTGCGTTTGCGCGTGAGTTGCGCATGGATGAACGTACCCGCAGCATTCCGCTGATCATGCTGACGGCACGCGGGGAAGAAGCCGACAAGGTAGCGGCACTGGAGACCGGTGCCGACGACTATGTGACCAAGCCGTTTTCGCCGAAGGAATTAATGGCGCGCATCAAGGCGGTATTGCGCCGTCGCGCGCCGCAATTGACCGAGGATGTGGTGGCGATCAACGGCCTGCGTCTGGATCCGACGACGCACCGCGTCAGCGCCAAGCGGCTTGCCATTGCCGGCGAGGTTGCCGCGGACGGCGTCGAGCTGAACGAGGATATCCGCTTGGAGCTGGGGCCAACGGAATTCCGCCTGCTACACTTCCTGATGACGCATCCGGAGCGCGTGCATAGCCGCACCCAGCTGCTTGACCGCGTCTGGGGCGACCATGTGTTTGTCGAGGAACGGACCGTGGATGTCCACATCAAGCGGCTACGCGCGGCGCTGAAGCCGGCGGGTTGCGACTTGATGATCGAGACGGTGCGCGGCAGCGGTTACAGGCTGTCCAAACACGCGTAATACAATACGGCCAGGCGTTTGGAGGCAGTCGGAGCCCCGGTGATCGCCGCCGGGTGCGCAGGATATCCAGCGCACCGGGCGGATGTTGCAGGCGGCGCTGCTCCTCAAGGCGCGCGGAAGAGGCGGCTTCGGCCGTGCTTCCGCGCGTTTGTTGTTTTCGGAGCGACAATATGAATGTGATCTGGGCGCGGGCGACGGCGTCGCTGGTGCTGTTTCTGCTGCTGATCGGCGTGATAAGTGTGGTATTCGGCATCACCGCGGGGCTGGCCCTGGGCGTTGTCGGCATGCTGCTGCACTGGGCTTTCGCCACGTACCAGGCACAGCGCCTGTGGCGCCTGCTGGATAAGCCCGCCTACGGCACGGTGCCGAGCGCGCCGGGCGTCTGGGGCGAAATTTACTATCGGCTGTTTCGTTTCTCCAAGCGGTGGTATCAACAGGTTCGCGATATCGAGGCGCAGCACACGCGTTTCATCGAGGCGATTCAGGTCTCGCCGAACGGCATCATCCTGCTCGACCGGGAACAGCGCATAGAGTGGTGCAATGCCAATGCCGAGCGCCATTTCGGCGTGGACGCCGAGCGGGATGTCGGCCAGCACATCACCCATCTGATACGGCAGCCGGAGTTCATTCAATATATCGGCTCGCCACGGGAGGGCATGGATCTGCGGATGAGTGGGATGGGCCGCAAATTTCATAAAATCCTGTCTGTCCAGGTGCTGCCTTATGGGGACCAGCGCAAGGTCGTGATCTCGCAGGACGTGACAAAGCTGGAACGCACGGATTCGATGCGGCGCGACTTCGTCGCCAACGTGTCGCACGAGTTGAAAACGCCGCTCACCGTGCTGTCGGGCTTTCTCGAGACGATGCGGGAGTTGCCGTTGAGTGAAGCGGACCGTGCCCGATACCTCAGCTTGATGGAGCAGCAGTCGCTGCGTATGCAGAACATCGTCAATGACCTGCTGGTCCTGGCGCATATCGAGGGCGATCCGAAGCCGCCGGGCGACCAGCGAGTGGACGTTCGCACCTTGACGCAGCATTTGCGGGATGAAGCCATCGGCTTGTCCGGCGGCAAGCATACGATCCATCTCGACATCGACCCGACCGTGGGCATCACCGGTGCCGAAAACGAGATCGCGAGCGCGTTTGGCAACCTGGTCAGCAATGCCGTGCGGTACACCCCGGAAGGGGGCGTCATCGACGTCTCCTGGCGTGCCGAGGATGGCTATGGGGTGTTTACGGTAACCGATGACGGTATCGGCATTCCGGCTGAACATATTCCGCGGTTGACCGAACGTTTCTATCGCGTGGACCGGAGTCGTTCACGCGGGACGGGGGGGACAGGGCTGGGACTTGCGATCGTCAAGCACGTATTGCAGCGCCATGAAGCGCGCCTGAGCATCCGCAGTCAGGTGGGACGTGGGAGTCAGTTCGCCGTGCACTTTCCCCGGCACCGGACTGTGCTGATGAACGCCTTCATCGAGGACGATACCGACGACGACATGGGGGAGCTGGATGCCGCGATCGACGTCCCCCATTCACGTCCGCTCGCCTGAGCGGTCCGCCCGACGCAAGCCGTCAAACGCAGAACTTCTGCAGCAAACTCAGCTGCGCACTGCGCGTGGTTTTGCCGGGGCGGCGGCGGTGATATTCGCCGTCGCTTTGCATGACCCAGGCGTTCTGGTTATCGCCAATAAAAGCAGAGAGCCCTTCGGCGATCACGCGCCGTTTCAACCGGCGATCCAGTATCGGGAACGCGACCTCGACGCGGCGGAAGAAATTGCGATCCATCCAGTCGGCGCTGGACAGGAACACGTCCTCGGCACCATCGGCATAGAAATAATAGATGCGATGATGTTCGAGGAACCGGCCAATGATCGATCGCACGGTGATGTTCTCGGACAATCCCGGCACGCCGGGCTGCAGTGAGCAGACACCGCGGATAATCAGATCGATTTTCACGCCTGCCATCGATGCTTCGTACAGCGCGGTAATCGTCGTGGGTTCCAGCAATGCATTCATCTTGGCGACGATCCGCGCCTTGCGGCCCGCGCGCGCTGCGTCCGCTTCGCGGTTAATCGCTTCCACCAGCTTCGTGTGCAGTGTGAACGGCGATTGCCAAAGATAATTCAGCGACAACTGGCCATTGATCCCGGTCAACTGCTGGAACACATGGTGAACGTCTTCACAGAGGCCCGGATGGCTGGTCATCAGACCGAAGTCGGTGTAGAGGCGCGCCGTTTTCGGGTGATAGTTCCCGGTGCCCAAATGGACATAACGGCGCAGCGTCGCCTGCCCATTGATCGTGCTGCGGCGCACGATCAGGATCATCTTCGCATGGCATTTGTGGCCCACCACGCCGTAGACGACGTGGGCACCGGCCTGTTCGAGGCGCTCTGCCCAATTGATATTGGTTTCCTCGTCGAAACGCGCGAGTAGTTCCACGACCACAGTAACAGCCTTGCCATTGCGCACGGCGAGCATCAGCGCATCCATCAGCGCCGAGTCGCTGCCAGTGCGATAGATGGTCTGCTTGATGGCAACCACGTGCGGATCTTTTGCCGCCTGCAGCAGCAATTCCAGCACCGGTTGGAAGCTTTCATATGGGTGATGCAGCAGGATATCGCCGTGATCGATCGCATCGAACAGCGTGGCCGTGGGCGGATTCAATTGCGGCGAAGCCGGCACGTGCGGTACGAACTTCAGGTCGGGGCGGTCCACCAGATCCGGAAGTTGCATCAAACGAACCAGATTCACCGGACCATCCACCCGGTAGCAATCGCGGTCCGACAGACCGGATTCCTCTCGCAGGCGGCGCAGCAGTTCGGCGGGCGTGTCCGCGGACACTTCCAGCCTTACCGGGCTGCCAAAATGCCGTGCGCTCAGCTCACCCTGCAAGGCGACGCGCAGGTCGGTGATCTCGTCCTCGTCCACGAACAGTTCACTATTACGTGTGACGCGGAACTGATTGCAACTGCGCAGTTCCAGACCGGGGAACAGGTCTCCCACGAAGCGCTCCATGAAACTGCTCAGCAGCACGAATCCATATGGATGTCCGGACAGTTCCGTCGCCATGCGCACCAGTCGTGGCAGCACGCGCGGCGCCTGGACGATGCCGAGCACGGCGTCACGTCCGAATGCATCCTTGCCGGCCAGTTCCACGGCGAAGTTCAAGCTCTTATTCAAGACGCGAGGGAACGGGTGCGCCGGGTCGAGGCCGATGGGCGTCAGCACCGGCGTCAGTTCGGTATGGAAATAGTGCTGCGCCCATGCCGTTTGTTCGGCGTTCCACGATTCCGGCTCGTGAAAAACGATGCCTTCCTTGCCTAGCGCCGGAAGCACGGTATCGTGCAGCATCGAGTATTGGCGTTTCACCAGACGGTGCGCACGCTCCGCAATCACCGTGTATGCTTGCTGCATCGACATGCCGTCAGGGGTCATCAGCCCCGGTGTGTCGCGCATTTCCTCCTGCAGTCCCGCCATCCGGACTTCGAAGAACTCATCGAGGTTGCTGCTGGTGATGCAGAGGAAGCGCAGGCGCTCGAGCAGCGGTACCGCTGGGTCCGCCGCCTGCGCCAGGACACGCTCGTTGAATGCCAGCACGCCCAGTTCACGGTTCAGCAACGGATAGTGCGAACTGCCTCTGCGTACGCGAATACCGGTTGCCAGTACGGCGGTGCGGGGCGCGGCGGCGCTTTCGGTGGTCAATTCTTCGTCGAAGCTCGACGGGGGGAGGGGAGCGGATGCATCGGTGGGCGCCATAAGTCGTGCTGTAGGATCATCCCCGTGGCGTACCGGGTGTGCCTCTGCGTGAAAATGGCAAAGACGCGGCATCGCACGAAGTTGATGCGTTTAAGAATGGCATGCAGCGTACGGGACCGACAAGACGGTTTTGTCTGAGTCGTATGTGATCGAGCGGGTCCGCGCGCCGTCGGGAATTGCCGATGCATATATTTTTACATATTCTGATGTCAATAATATGACGGTGATGTGACTGTCATATTGGGTGCGCGTTTGCATGCGTGCGGCGCACTCGATGGCAGTCGATTGCCGTGGTACCGCGCTCGGTGCGCGGCTGCACGAACGGGTACACCGACCCCTGCCACGACGGCTGTCCACGGTGCGTGGCGATGGACAGGGCTTTGCAGCAAGCGCGTGTCTGGCTAACATGGCAAAATTCGCCACCTCGGCAGGTCTTGGCGCGGCGCACGTCGCGCCAGGTTAGCCCCCTCATTGCGGATCGAAGACGATTTTATGGCGGATAACCCCACCTTGTTGGCAGCGGTCGACATGGGCTCGAACAGCTTTCGGCTGATTGTCGGTCGCGTGGAGACGACTGCGGCGGGCAGTCAGATTCAGCAGATCGATGCCATGCGTGAACCCGTTCGGTTGGGCGCGGGGCTGACGACCGACAAGATCTTGGATGAAGCCGCGCAGCGGCGTGGCCTGGAAGCATTGGAGCGTTTCGGCGAACGCCTGCGCGGTTTTCCGCATAAGCGGGTCCGCGCGGTTGCAACGAATACGTTGCGGGTTGCAAAGAATGCAAATGAATTTATCGACCGGGCGCATAAGGCGCTTGGATTTCCGATCGAGGTCATTGCCGGTCGCGAAGAGGCCCGGCTGATCTATGCCGGCGCCGCACATACGGTGCCGCCGGCGCCCGACAAGCGTCTCGTTGTCGATATTGGTGGTGGATCGACGGAATTCATCATTGGTCGGGAGTTCGAGCCTCTTCTGATGGAGAGCTTATATATCGGTTGCGTCAGTCACAGCCGGCTGTATTTTGCCGACGACGTGGTGACTGAAGCAGCGATGCATCAGGCCATCCTTGCCGCGCGACGTGAAATCGAGTTGATCGGACATATCTATCGCGATGCCGGTTGGGAGCAGTCGATCGGATCGTCCGGCACCGCGCGGGCGCTTGCGGAGTTGATCGAGGATAACGGCTTCAATGACAGTGGTATCAGTCATGGGATTACCCGCAATGGTCTGGAGCGGTTGCGGCGCGCGCTGGTGAAAGCCGGCAGCGCTACCAATGCCAAGCTGATCGGTTTGAAGCCGGATCGGGTGCCGGTGCTGCCCGGTGGCTTGTCCATCATGATTGGTGTTTTCGAGGAACTGGGCATCGACTACGCTGACGTCACCGACGGCGCGTTGCGTTTAGGCGTGCTGTACGACCTGATGGGGCGCGGCGCGAAGCAGGACGTACGCGCGGTGACTGTAGAGTCGTTCATGCAGCGCTATGCGGTGGACCGGCGTCAGGCGGCACGTATTGGCGCACTGTCCACGGCGCTGCTTGATCAGTTCTTCGAGGACGAAGTGCAAGCGTCGCCGAAAGAATCGAAAGGCAAGGAAGCCAAGGCGCGTCGACAGGCCACCGCCGACGATCGCGACAATCTTGCGGCCACGGTGGCTTCGGGCAACGGACATGGCGGCAATGGCAATGTGGACTATGGCGACTCGCCGCGTGAGGTTGGCCGGACTTTTTTAGGTTGGGCGGCGTCGCTGCATGAGATCGGCCTGTCGATCGGTCATGGTGGCTACCACAAGCATTCCGCGTATATCGCCAGCAATGCCGACATGCCGGGTTTCTCGCGCACGGACCAGCAGCGGTTGGCGACATTGCTGCTCGGGCATATCGGCAAGCTTGGCAAGTTCCAGGCGTCCAGTGACATCGATTGGGACTGGTTGTTCTGCCTGCGTACGGCTGTCCTGCTGTCGCGGCGTCGTACCGACGATGCTTTGCCCACGCTACGGGCGCGCCGCACGCGTCAAGGCTATGAATTGGCGTTGCCGCGCGAGTGGGTCGATGCACATCCGATGACCGAATTGAACCTCGCGCGCGAAGCGGCCGAATGGACCCGCGTGGGCCGTGCGTTCAAGATCGTCTACGCTTGACGCGCCGTCCCTTATCGCGATCATATCCATGTTGTGTCACAGCCCCGCGGCAACCGGCGGCACCAGCGTGCCGCCGTAAAGCTTGTCTTCCGTGCCGGGAAGACGCTCGCCGCTACCGTTGTCGCGCCGTACCTGCGCCAGTGCGAGCGCAGCTTCCACGGGGCGACCGAAATAATAGCCCTGCATCAGTCGACATCCGGCCTGCTGCAGCATGTCGACCTGCGTGGCGTTCTCCACGCCTTCGATGACGCACTCCAGGTGCAGGTTGGCGCACAGGTCGGCAATACTTTTGACGATTTTCTGACACTGCGGCTCGGTTTCCAACTGGGCGATAAAAGCACGATCGACCTTGATCTTGTCCAGCGGCAGCCTGTGTACCCTGCTCAAGCTGGAGAAGCCGGTGCCGAAATCGTCCAGCGATACCTGCGCACCGATGGCTTTCAATGTCGCCAGGGCCTCTGACGCGCGTTCGAAGTCGTGAATGATTGCTGTTTCGGTGATCTCGAATTCGATCCGCTCAGGTGCCACGCCACTTTCGCCAACGATATCGACGATACGGTCCAGCGCGCCATCGGAGGTCAGGTCCAGGGACGACAGGTTGAAAGAGATCCGAATCGACTCCGGGCATTGCAAGATGAATGCGAGCGCGCGGCGTAGTAGCGACTGGGAGATCACGGTGATCATGCCGGTACGTTCGGCGATACCGATGAATTCACCCGGATCGACGCGGCCCATCGTCGGACTATGCCATCGCGCCAGTGATTCGAACGCGACAATCCGGCGCTCGTTAGCGTCGAAGATCGGCTGGAACACCAGCGTCAATTCATCCTTGAGCGATTCGGTCCGCAACGCTTGCTCGATGGCGGCGACGTGACGGATTTCCGTTTCGTGTTCAGTGGAGAAGACCGCCGCGCTGCCACGACGCTGTTTCTTCGCGAAGTACAGCGCGTAGTCGGCTCGTTCGAACAGCTGCTCCGGCGTGTCGCCCGCCTCCGGGCACATGGCCAATCCAAGCGATGCCGACATGCGCGCCACCGCCTCACGGACCGCATGCGTGTGATGCAGCGCCGCGCAGACCGCGTTGCCCAGATCGATGGCGGCTTGCCGGTCTTTTAAATGCATCAGAATCAGTCCGAATTCATCGCCACCCAGCCGTGCAAAGAACACGTCTTCGCGATCGAAGTGGAGCAATCGCTTGCCGACTTCGGCCAGCACACTGTCGCCAAAGCGGTGTCCGTACAGATCGTTGACTTGTTTGAACCCGTCCAGATCGAGTACCCCGACGGCGAACGGACGGGACAATTGACCATCGTGCGCGCGATTGGCCAATAATTCGTCGATGATCGAGAAGAAATGCCGCCGGTTGGGCAACTGCGTCAGGAGATCGACGTTCGCGAGGCGGAAATTTTCGTCGCTCAGCCGTTGCATGTCGCTGTTATTGCGCAGCAATTGCTTTTTCGAGTCGATCAGACTACGGAAGTCGCGATAGTGATTCCAGAGAATCAGCGTCATCGACAACAGCACGAGCACAACATTTATTGCGATGGCAATCAGAACTTGATTGCCTGTCCAGAAGAAATAGCAGGTGTACGGGACCAGCACGATGGCCGTCAACAGCATCGCCGCGGCGCGAAGATGGGTCAGGCAGCAAATGACGGTAATGACCGTAACGGCCATGTAGAAGGCTACGTGGCTGCGTTGGTAAGCATCGCCATATTGGAATAACGTAACGCCCCACGTGGTGAACAGGATGCCGAGGACGGCGATCAGCTTGATCACGTTACGGATTCGGCGTTCGATGCCCGCGTCGCTCAATGTCTCATGGCGGCGCACATACCAGGTTGCCATGCGCGCAATGCAACCGATGATCAGCAAGCCGGGCGCGTAAAGTGTCAACCACGCTGGCGCAGCGCCTAAGTGGGTGTATGAGACTGTCGCGGTGTTGACCGTCAGGACGAAATAGAGCAACGGTACCTGACGTGAAAACGCGAGGTACTGCGAGCGAACGAGGTCCTTGTCTTTATGTCGGAGCAACGTCAACAAGTGTGCCAATGCGGGAATTGCGCGCATGGCGTAACGCACTGCATGAGACATATGTTTAGTCAAACCGATACCGCTGCGGCGGCAAATATTCGGGAGGCATTTCTTCTCCCCTTGTAAACGGTCGGGGAGCAGAAAAGTTGAGGCGGAAAGCAATGATGGGAGGCGTTGCAATGCGGTGTTGCGCCGGTTTTGCAGTGACCAAAAGAAAAGGGTGGGCATGCCTCGGCATGCCCACCCTTTAATATCCTATGGTCGGAGCGAAAGGATTCGAACCTTCGACCCTCTGGTCCCAAACCAGATGCGCTACCAGGCTGCGCTACGCTCCGAGGAATCCGTGATCGTACGCATCTAAACGTTCCGCGTCAATCGATGATGCATTGTTTTGTCGTTGTTGCCAGTATCGCGGTGCGGATATGGTGTTCTACCAACGCGAATCTGCCCTCTACACATTGGATTGGAATCTGCAAATCTCAAACATGCGGCCGATAATGGCAGTTTAATCCACCATTTTGACGGGGACATGCGATGCAGTTGATCCTCTGGCGGCATGCGGACGCATTCGATGCCAGCGCGGGCGCAGGCGATGCACGCCAGCGCGATTTGGCGCGCGAATTGACGACGAAGGGCGAGAAACAAGCGCGTAAGACCGCGGAATGGCTGAGGCCGCGCTTGCCTGCCGGGACGACGATATTGGTCAGTCCTGCCGTAAGGGCGATGCAGACTGCCCGGCAATTGACGGCCGAAGGCGTACGCTGCGACGCCATTGCACCGGACATGACGCCGCAGTCGATGCTGGATGCGGCCGGCTGGCCTGACGCGACGGATCGAGTCGTGGTGGTGGTCAGTCATCAGCCGACTTTGGGACGGGTCGCCAGCCTGTTGCTGACGGGCCGGGACCAGTCGCTCGGTTTTGGTAAAAGTGCCGCTTGGTGGTTGGAGCCCGCCGCCGGTGACGGTCCGGGACAAGCGAAACTGCGCGCGGCCTTTGACGCTGCGCTGTTGTAGCGGCATCGACGTCACGTGGCGTGCGCCGGCGCCATGTCACACCTGGCCGGCGTGGCAACAGTATTGCTTGCGCCACGCTGTCATGTTGCTGACGTTTTTCTGTCATGCTCATGCCTCGTCGCGTCCCTAGCATCGGTTCCGCCAACCACTTTGGACGGAACGCGCATGCTCGATTCGACTCTCACTCCCATCGACGCTCACCAAGACCGTCACGACAGTGCCTTCGACGGCGACCGCCAGGCCCTGCGTCAAGGCCGGACGGAGCGGCCCCAGGCACAGCGTCGCAACGACAAAGGCCTGCTCTTGAACTGGGTTCACAGCGAAAGTGATCTGCGTGAAGCGCAGCGGTTGCGCTATCGCGTATTCGCCGACGAGATGGGCGCACGCCTGAAAGGTCCGGAGGGGCTCGATGTGGACGAGTTCGATGCCCGGTGTGAACACCTGCTTGTCCGCGACCGTGAAACGCTGCGGGTAGTGGGAACCTACCGGATTCTGCCGCCCCAGGCCGCGCCGCAGATCGCGCAGCGATACTCCGCCCAGGAATTCGATCTGCGCCGCCTGGCGGTGCTGAACAGCAAGATGGTGGAAGTGGGGCGCGCTTGCGTGGACCCCGACTACCGCAGCGGTGCGGTGATCATGACGTTATGGGCCGGCCTGGCGGCGTACATGCGTCGCTGGGGCTTTGAAAGCATGCTGGGCTGCTCCAGTGTGTCGATGAGCGACGGTGGGCATCACGCGGCCAACTTGCATATGCGTCTGGCGCAGACGCATACGGTAGCGCCCGAATACCACGTTTTCCCGCATACCCCGTTGCCGGTTGCGGCCTTGTGTGACGGCGGCGATGCCAGCGCGCCGCCCTTGCTGGCCGCGTATCTGCGCCTGGGAGCGCGTATCTGCGGCGCACCGGCCTGGGATGCCGATTTTCATACCGCTGACTTTCTGACGCTGCTGCGTCTCGACGACCTCGATATGCGTTACGCGAAGCGCTTCATCGGCTGACCGTATGGCCCGCGGCGTGACAGGTGATGCGTGGCGTTCGGCAACTAGCCGCCTACCGCCAGTTCGCCGATCCCGTCGTTGGCGGCAAGTATCTCTTGCGCTCGATCGTGCGGGTGCGCCACCGTGCGGTTGCGTCCCTCGGCCTTCGCGGCGTAGAGGGCATTGTCCGCCCGTGCCATCAGCATTTCTAGGTTATCGCCGGGGCGGAATGTCGCGATCCCGGCGCTGAACGTGAACGGTATCGACCGTGCGCCGATCCAGCAGGGGGCGCCGAGCAAGGTCGTGCGCAGACGGTCCACGACATCGGTGGCCGCAAAGACATCGGTTTCCGGCAACAATAACGCGAATTCCTCCCCGCCGATTCGACCGCAAATATCGTTGGCGCGCGTGGAGGACGACAACAACTGGGCATAGTGCGTCAGGACGTTGTCCCCTACCGCATGGCCGAGCCGATCGTTGATTTGCTTGAAAAAATCGAGATCCAGTATGGCGATGGCCAGCGGCCGGCCGAAGCGTGCGGCCCGCTGGCATTCTTTTTCCGCCATTTCGACGAACGCACGGCGTCCCGGCAGATCGGTCAGAAAGTCGATGTTGGCGTGCCTTTCCAGCGCAGCCGACATCCGGTCATGGGCCATCATGACCATGCCGATTGTCAGGGCGGGCCCGCCTAGCGTGCCGATGGCGAGGAAGAAGACATGGATTGGCGTGGGTACCATTGGTGCCGTGTCGGGGACGAAGCCGGCGGCGTAGACACCGCCCCGTATCAGGTTCAACAGCATCGCAGTGGCGCAGATGCCCAGCATGTAGTAGTACGCGTATTTCGGACGATTCGGCGGGCGATGCCGCAGCATCGTCATGGTCGTAAAGATGTGAAGTGCACCGTGATACAGCGAGAAAACAATGACGCGTGCGGCGAAATCATCGCGGCCGAAGCGAAAGTAGCCGATGCAAAAGACCATTACGAGCCAGCCGGTCACCACGACCGATATCGGCGTGTAACAACGGAAAAAACGCCGCATGCCGATCAACTGCAGCGCGGTGGCGCCGCCGGTGCAGGCGTTGGCGAGTATCACCGTCAACACCGCGGGCAGCACACCTTGCTGGATTGTCAGGATCATGCCGAGCGCGGCGAGCGCGTTCGCCCAGCACCACTCCACGGTTCCGGGCAGTTGATTTCGCGCGAGCGAGCCCATTACGATCAGCGAGAGGATCGCGGAGAGTGAACTGATGCCGATAATGGTGATCGGATCGCTCATGCGAGCACGTCCATCGGAAGTAAAAGGGTCGGATTCGCTGTGTGGGAATTCCCTTCACATCCGCCCGAGCCCCGTTGTTCAGTGGCGGGCCAACTGCGTCAGTTCCCTGACCAGGGCATCGCATTCGGCATCGGTGCCGATCGAGATACGCAGAAAGTCAGCGATTCGCGGCTTGTCGAAACGACGGACGATGATGCCTTTCGCACGCAAACCGTCTTGCAGCGCGGCACCGCTGTATGACGGGTGGCGCGTAAAAATAAAATTGGCGGCCGACGGCAGCACGTCGTACCCCGCGTCCGTCAGTTGCGCGATCACGCGCTCCCGGGTGGCGATGATGGCGTTGGTGCGGTCCCGGAAATACGCCTCGTCCTCGAACGCGGCAAGGGCGGCCGCCTGCGCCAGGTGATCGAGCGGGTAGGAATTGAAGCTGCTTTTCACCCTTTCCAACGCCGTGATCAGGTTCGGTTGCGCGATGGCGAATCCGGTTCGCATGCCGGCCAGGGAGCGGGATTTCGACAGCGTTTGCACGACGAGCAGGTTCGGATACTTGTTCACCAAGCCGACGGCCGACTGCGCGCCGAAATCGACATAGGCTTCATCGACCAGCACCACGGATGTCGTGTTGACTTCTAGCAATGCTTCGATTTCCGCGAGTGGCAGCGCACGACCCGTGGGGGCGTTCGGATTGGCCAGCACGATGCCGTTGTTCGGCCGACGGTAGGCCGCGAGATTGATGGCAAGCGTGCCTTCTTCCACCGGCACACGTTCGAAGGCCACGCTATACAAGCCGCAGTAGACCGGATAGAAGCTGTAGCTGATATCGGCGAACAGCAAAGGTTTGGCCGGGTCCGGCGCATATTGAAAAAAGGCGGGAAAGGCGTGTGCCAAGACCTCGTCCGAACCATTGCCGACGAAGACGTGGGCCGGCGTCACATTGAATCGCGCCGCGATACCCGCTTTCAATTTGCTTGCATCCGGATCGGGGTAGAGCCGAAGCCGCGCATCGGATGCTTGCCGAATCGCTTCCAGCACGTGCGGCGACGGCGGATACGGATTCTCGTTCGTGTTCAGCTTGATGAGGTTGGCGATCTTCGGTTGTTCGCCCGGCACATAGGGATCGAGCGAGCGGGCGAGAGGGGTCCAGTATTGATCCATGGCTTAGGGCGGAAAAGGCGGGATGGGGAGGGCGATGTGCCGCACGTTGCACGGCGGATGTTGTTGCGACAGCACAAAAGTCATGTTTATAGCATGGCCCTGTATCATTAGTCACCACACCATGGTCGACATCTGCTCGCCACCACAGCCGTTGTGGCAAGGGGTCGCACCTGGTGGACTTCCTTCCCCCGCCCTCCTTGCCCCCATCGTGATCGTCAGACCGAAACTGAGCTGGTTCAAAATGTTGTTCATCTGGCGCGGGTCCGTGTTGCGGACCGTATTGCCGCCATTGGGGCTCGTGCTGGCAGCCTCGCTGCTGGCGCTCGCGTGGCATACGTGGCATCCGGCCTCGTCCCTGCGCCTGGACCTGCATCTGGATTCGCGGCCGTTTAGTCTGATCGGTATCGCGCTGGCGATCTTCGTCGGTTTTCGCAATACGGCGAGCTATGACCGATTCTGGGAGGGGCGCAAGCTATGGGGCGCATTGCTCAACGACACGCGTTCGCTGGCGCGCCAGGCGAGTAGCCTGACCACGCTGGCGGCGGACGATCAACGCGTGCGGGGTTTTGTGATGTTGCTGGTCTCCTTTACCTACAGCCTGAAGCATCAGTTGCGCAGTTCGGATGATCGATCGGATCTGAATCGCCTGCTGCCACCGGTACTGGCGGACCGCATATCAGCGGCGGAGTATCGGCCCGCGATGGTGCTGGTCTTGCTTGGCGAGACGTTGCGGCAATGGCGCGATGATGGCGTAGTGAGCGAATGGATGGCGGCACGGATCGATGAAAAGCTGAGCAGCCTGGCCGACGTTGTCGGCGGCTGCGAGCGGCTGAGCAACACGTTGATACCGTTTTCCTACGATGTCTTGCTGCACCGTACCGTGTATTTTTATTGTCTGTTGCTGCCGTTCGGGTTGGTCAGCACCGTTGGCATCTTCACGCCGGTGATCGCGGTATTCGTCGGCTATGCGTTCATGGCGCTGAACGCCATCGCGAGCGAATTGGAAGAGCCTTTTGGTGTGGCGCCGAACGATCTGGCGCTCGATGCCATGAGCCGCACCATCGAACGCTCATTGCGGGAAATGCTGGGCGAACGGGACCTGCCGTCACCAGTGGCGGCGCGGGGCGGCTACTGGTTGACGTAAGCGCTGCCGGGGGCGGACGGCGTCCGGCCACACCCCGCGCTAACGTGATGTGCCGTCGTGCCAGCTCATGGCTGTTGCGCGGCACGTACCAACCATGCAGGCATCCGGATGTCAGGCCGCGCCTTGCATGGCGGTATCTGCGTGCAACAACGCGTCCACTTCCGCGCGCGTTGGCGCATGGGCACCGGTATGCATGCACGCGCAGGCGGCCGTGGCGGCGGCAAAACGCACATGGACAGGGAGCGGCTCTTCCGGGTGTAGCAGCAAGCTGGCGAGCAGTCCTCCAATGCATGCATCCCCCGCGCCGACGGTATCGGACACCGCCACGGTGATCGCGTTCTGCACGATGCGTTGTTTGCCCGAAAACAGCGTCATCCCTTCCGCGCCGCGGGTGTAGAGCACCATGCGGTCGGCCGTGGAGAAGGGTGAATGGCCGGCGGCGCGCGCTGGCGGGGGCGCTTGCATCATCGCCAGCACTGCATCCAGCGACGTTTGCGGCTCGCGGTGCGGATAGATGCGCGACAGGTCTTCGTCGGAAACCTTGACGATATCCGCATGCGCGACCATATCCTCGAAGTACGCAGGGTAGTCCGGTCCCATCAGATTGCGATAGTTCGCGTCAAAACTAATACGGGCGCCCCCATCCCTGAGGCGCCGGGCAATGGCCGTCAGCCGTGCGCCCAATGGCTGGCGCACCAAGCTGATGCAGCCGAAATGTGCCAGCGAGCACGCCGCTTCCCAGCCTGCGGGCAAGAGGCTTTCGTCGAATGCGAGGTCTGCGCTGTCGTTTCCCAGAAAACCATATTCGGGCGGGTTCGTCCGATGCACCATCGCAATCAACGGGGCTTTGTCGACCACCTGCAGATAGCGGGCGTCCAGATTCGCCCGCGCCGACAGGTTGATGATCTCCTGGCCAAACGGGTCGTTGCTGACGGCACCACCCCAGCCGGTGTGGATGCCCAGCACGGCCGCCACGCGGGCGACATTCCAGCAGGCGCCGCCGGCCGCGCTTTGCCATTGGCCGTCGCCACGATGGACGAAATCAGTCAATGCCTCACCAAACACGAGCAGGTGCGGCAAGGCGCGCGACGCGTCGTTGGACCACATGGACGCCGATGGCTGCGTGGGAACGCTCGGGGCTGACTGACTACCCGATAGGGAAGCGCTGGCCGTATGCGTCATCGGGTGCTTATCGGAATCTTGGACCATGTATCGAAGTATTGCGCAAGGCAAGCAGGGAAAGCTTGATCCTATCAATAGTCGGCGCTTGCTGTGTATCGGGATGTATCCGTGTTGCATTGCAACGCATTGCTTTTCATCGCAAACAGGTGGGAAATGGTCAATGACGCAAAATATGCAACTAACAGCCCGTTGGTGACGGGATGTAAGCGTAAAGGTCTTGGCAATGGGGGAGCGCCGGTGCTGCGGCAAAAGAAAAAGGCCGAAAGGTTTCCCTTTCGGCCTTTGGATGCTGTGTCGCGTTACCGTACCGGGATCAGTACAGCTTCGGGGCCAGCATGTCGCGGCTCAGGCGCTTGCGCGTACGGCTCTTGGCCGCTGCCTTCTTGCGCTTGCGCTCGGTCGTCGGCTTTTCATAAGCTTGACGAGCACGGAGTTCGGCGATCAGCCCTTGGCTTTGCATACTCCGGCGAAAACGCCGCAACGCAACTTCGAACGGCTCGTTTTCTTTGATAACGATACAGGTCACAGAGCTTCCTTTAAGGGATAGTGAGTCAGTTTTACGGTTCCCCAACCGTAAAACCAAGGCAGATCGGCAACAGCATGCACGGCTCACCGTACATTGCACGCCCTCCGGCGTGCCGCTGTCCAGGCGGGTTTTCAGGACGCGTTACCGCGACATTCGACATGCAATGAATGCCACGACACCGCCACAGAGACCACGCCTTTAGCGGCTTGCACGAGGCAAGGCCGACCCACCCTGGAAACGATAATTCTCCTTTTTACGCGAAATGACGCCCCCTGTCAATCATTCCATCCGCATCCGACGCAGTGCCGCCCGTTGCACCCCGATGCCTACGTTGTCGCTTCAGCATGCTGTTGGTCGTGTGTGGGCCTATTGCAACGAACCATTGCGCACCGTTCGAAGAAAAATAGGATTGATCTCATCCGTCGTTGTCGTGTCCGCTGCTTATCCTTGTCAGGAAAACGAAAGGGGGAGTCGATGAAAACCAAGACCAGAATCGTGACGCTTGACGACCACCCGGTGATCCAATATGCGCTGGCGCTGGAACTCACGCTGCATCCGGATCTCGAGTTGATGGCGCAGGCGAACAGCCCGGCACAATGGGAGCCGATCTGTTCGCGGCACGGTGAGCCGGATGTGTTGATTACCGATCTGTCGTTCCGCGGTGCCGAACTGCAAGACGGGTTGCGCTTCTTGCGCCGCCTGCGTGCCGCCCAATCGCAAACGCGGCTGATCGTACTGAGTGAATACGCGAGCCCGGCGCTGATCCGTGGTGCGTTCGGCCTGGGCGCGTCGGCATTTGTCGGCAAGAGCGATGCGGCCGGATGTATCGTTGCGGCGCTGCGCGCGGCGATGCGCCGCGACCGCTATCTAAGCGACAGCTTGCGCCTGCCGTTCGAGCAGGCACGCTCGCGCCTGCCCCCGTCGGCCCGCGCCGCGCGCCTTACCGCACGAGAGCGCGATGTGCTGCATTTCTATGCGGGCGGATGCGATATCCGCGATGTCGCCGCGCGCCTGACCCGTAACGTGAAGACGATCAGCGCGTTACGCAGCAACGCGATGCGCAAGCTTTGCCTGACGAGCGATGCCGAGTTGTTCGAATACGTGTCGCTGGGTGGATGCGAAGATTGGCTCGACGACGGTTGCGCCAGTGATGCCGACGATGCGGCGTTGGCGCCGCCGGATCAACTACCGTCATTCCGCCTGCCAGCGTGCGATGATCGATACAAGACTACTTTTTGCACTGAATGACCATCGATCGGTTTTTGATGTTGGCGCCGAACACGCCGATGATCGAGCCGCCGGAAGCGGCGCCTTTTTCGTCATCCTTCGATACCACGTCGTAACCGTACGCACCGCAGGCATCGCTTGCCTGCTTGTAGCAGTCGCCCCATCCGGAGCTGGCGTCGCTGCCGCTGCAATTGATCGCGAAACCGGTATTGCCATTAGGTAAATAGGTGAGCTTCGCGGAATTCGCGCAGCCACCGAGGGCGAGGAGCACGCCGGCGGCTGCAAGGGCGGAAGTCCTCCGCGAGAACAGGGATTGCCCTGGCAGGGCGGCGGCAATATGAGAAAAGGCGGGCTTTTTCATGGCTTTCCGGGAAAAGATTGTTGCGGATCAACGGGCACGCCGTTGCAGCGTAGCTCGAAGTGCAGCATCGGTCGGCTCGACTCCGTATGTCCCATTTGCGCGATGGCCTGGCCGACATTCACCGTCTGCCCCTCGCGGACCGTGGCGCGCAGAAGATGCGCATACGAGGTGAGGTAACCGTTGCTGTGCTTGATGATCAATAGATTGCCATAACCGCGCAGTTGTCCCACGAAGGCCACTTGACCGGTAGCCGCCGCGACTACCGGGTTGCCATCGGCACCGCCGATATCGATGCCCTTGTTACGTCGTCCGTCGAACGTGCCGATGATCGGACCGGACGCGGGCAGCCGCAAGGACACAGGGCCACATTTCGCCGGAGGAGGTAGGGGCGCTACGGCGCGCGCGCGCGGCGCCGTACTGCCTGTGCCGCGTGGTGCCGGTGACGTCGTTGTCGATTGCGGCGCGGTGCGCAACGCACCGCTGGCGCTGGCACTACCGGACGGCGGCGCGACGCGCAAAACCTGGCCGACTTCGATCCGATTAGGGTTGTCGATATTGTTCCATCGGGCAAGTTCAGCGACGGACCGGCTGTTGCGCTGCGCGATCGCCGACAGACTGTCGCCGCGCGAGACCCGATAAAAGCCGGGCCCCACCGGTGCGGATGAGCACGCGGACAATGTTAAGACTACGGCCAAGGCGACGCCGCATGCGCCTGGGGCGAAGCGTACACGATGAAAAAGCCCGCGTTGGCGTGGCTCCGGCGGCACGAGCGCTGCTGACACAGCCTTTTGAATGGACGAACGCAAGGACCGGGACAAACCTGTGTACTCCCTTGAATAAAACGCAAGACGATTGTCACGCCTGACGGCGCACCCGCATGCCGGGCGCTGGAAACGAGGCGCGTCATTCTACCGTGCCCCTTGTCGGCAGGGTCTGATCCACCTGCTCAAAGTGGTGTGACTTGCAGTCGGCAGTGCGCCACTTCGTGTGCACCGGGGGCCAGCTGGCGCAGGCCGGCGCCGTGATGGATGGCATTCGGCAGGCCGAGCCAGGGCTCCACGCAGTAAAAGTCCGATTGATCTGATTCCGTCCACGTCGTGATGGCGTACCACGGCGCCGTTTCCGTGCGGGGTACGGTATCGAGATCCAGGACGATCGCGCGGCGCAGTGTCGGCATGGCCAACCGCGCGGCGGTTCGCGCGCGCGCCGTATCGCCCAGCAGATGAAATACGTCCTGTATTGCGGGGTCCCCTGGCGTATAGCACATCATCGCGGCTTGCCGGTCCACGGTGTTGGTGTCATCGGGCAGCGGTGTGATGCCGCCATCCGCTGCTTGCCGCGCGCGATCGTGCGTGGGCAGCGTCAACGTGCTTTCACCACGCATCTCATGGGGTAAAGCGAAATAGAAGTGGTGACCGGCGTAATAGGGCAGGGGTACCAGGCCACTGTTATGGGTGGTCAGCGTGACATCCAGCGTGTCACCGTCGAGTCGATATCGCGCGGTGAATACGAAATCATAAGGATAGCCCTGTCGATCGGCGGCGCTGAGCATCGACGGTGTCAAGGTCAGCGTGATGCCCTTGCCATCGTCGTCAACGCGGTGCGTGAACGGCGTGTGTCTTGCAAAGCCATGCTGGGGCAAATCACGCACGACGCCGTCGCTCGGATCGCGCCATTGGTTTGCGTGATCGCCCACACGATGCCTTCCGATAAAGGGAAACAACAGTGGGTTGCCCCCGCGGAGCTTCGCCACCTTGGCCGGGTCGGACAACGCCTCGGGGGATATACCGCTCGGCCAGTAGAGCAATTCCTGCCCGTCCACCGCCCAGCGCATCAAGCGTCCCCCCGCACCCGGCGCGAAGACCGCCACGCCATGTGCGTCTTGAATCGTGACGACGCCACTGGCGCCAAGCCAGGGTGAAGATGATGACAAAGCGGATGGGGGCGTTGATGCAGTGGTCGAGGTGTCGGCGGCATTGACGGCGGGGTCGAGCGGGCGATCGGTCATGGGTCGCGTGTCATACTGAAAAGAGGTGACATTCAGTATGACGCAAAAGACGATTCGGGATTCTGGACGGTCTTGCGCGCTGTCAATCGATGCCGCGGGTCATCCCGATTTTGAAAGGAAGTGCTGTAAGCCGTCCGGCGGGTGATGGCAAAAAAAAGCCCGCTCCAGATAGAGCGGGCTTCACAATCCCCGTAGCTTCCTCTGTTGCCGGCCCACGTCTTGTGGTGAGCTCAGGCTGTCATCATTAGGGTGGCTCAATCGTAGTGCGCGCGATACGTGTAATCACGTCCGAACCGCCTCGAGAGTGTCCCGCCGGGCCTTCTAATACCGCGGTGACGACGGATTGGATTATCGGGTTAATTGCATCGTTGTGTTGAAAAAAGTTGCACGAAAAACGATAAAGTGTCGCGCCTTCACAACTTGCCGTTTTCGAGCGTAAGTCGGGCCGTGAAAGTGCGTCGCCGGAGCATTCTGAATCGTTCTACGGTCCGCCTTTCATCTCCATTCGAAAATCAAAGCAATCCTTACGAAATGAAAGTATCGTAATAATCTACAGGTAAATCCGGGTGGATAAGCCGATGGGGTGGTCGGATCGGTCTCGTTTGTTCAATGCCGGATAAGACCGAGCGTGATTTCATTCGGTCGCGCCGCGTCGCAGCAAATGACATGTAGAATTTTCTCTTTCTTCCATCATTCCAGATAGAGCGAACCTCGTGAGCCTAGCCTTTCTCGTTTTCCTCAGCGTGCTGCAGGGTGTGACCGAACTTTTTCCTGTGAGCAGCCTTGGTCATACGCTGCTTGTTCCCGGCGTGCTCGGCATGCGGATCGACGAGCATGCACCGCAGCTGATTCCTTTCCTGGTGGCGTTGCATCTGGGAACGGCCGTGGCATTGCTGTGGTACTTCCGGACTCGGTGGGCGGCGATCATACGCGGTTGGTTCGGTAGCCTGGCGGGCCATCGAAGCGATGACGGTCATTTGGCATGGGCGTTGATCATTGGCACGATCCCTACCGGCCTCGTCGGCTTACTGGCGAAAAAGCATATCGAGACGATCTTTCATGACCTGCGCATCGTCGCCGTGGCGTTGATGATCAATGGGATATTGCTGTGGTTCGGCGACAGGATTCAGCGCAGGCGGGACGCACAGCCTCGTGCAGCGTCCATGGAACAACTGACCTTCGGCCGGGCCGCCATTGTTGGGTTGGCCCAGATCGGTGCATTGATTCCCGGTTTCTCGCGCAGCGGCCTGACCATGATCGCCGGCGTGAAAGCCGGGATGAACGCGGAAAAGGCCGCGGAGTTTTCCTTTCTGCTGGGAACGCCGATCATTTTCGCCGCGGGCGTTTTGGAAGTGCCCAAGCTGTTCCATGCCGGTGGCCAGCAATTGACCGATGCGTTGCTGGGTGGGGTATTGACCGGCATCGCGGGGTATCTCAGTATCCGCTTCCTGATGCACTATTTTGAAGGGAAAGGGCGCCTGGCGTGGTTTGGCGTGTATTGCGTGCTGGCCGGTCTGGCATCCCTCATCTGGCTGCAAATGCATCCAATGACGGCCTGATTCGTTGGAATCCGTCCGGATGTATTGGCGCGGTCGGGTAAAGTTGATGCCCCGTATGGACGGAGTTTGGTAGAATTGCGGTCTTTGCTGGACCGGGCCGCCCTTAGCTCAGCCGGATAGAGCACTCGCCTTCTAAGCGAGCGGTCACACGTTCGAGTCGTGTAGGGCGGGCCACTTCTTTTTTGTTTTCTCGTCTTCTGCGAAAAAGGTGTTGCTGTGTTCGTGCGCCATGGCGTGCGAGATACCACCATGCACGCCTGCGCTCCTCTCCACACGCAAGTGCCATCCCGCTTTATCATGGGATGAACCCTCTCGTTACCCGCTGGGCCGTCGCGGTTTCCTTTGTCGCGCCAAGGACGGGTATCGGCCCCCTTATCGCGTTTTCTTCTCAAAGGAGATCCGCACGTGTTCTCCCGACATGATCTTCCCGCTTTGCGGCGCCTGGCGCGCTTCGCGGCGCAGCGTTGTGCCCGGGATCGGGTTCCGCAGGTCGCGGGTAGTCTGACCTTCACGACGGTCTTGTCGATCGTGCCGTTGATTACCGTCGCGTTCGCGATTTTCACGGCTTTTCCGATCTTCGCGTCGTTCCAGGATGCGGTGCAGAACTTCCTTTCCGATCGGCTCATGCCGCCCTCCGTCAATCAGCAGATCTTCGAGTACCTGAACGAGTTTGCGGCCAAAGCAAAAGCATTGACCACCGCGGGCATGGTTTTTCTCGTGCTGACATCCCTGATCACGATGATGACGATCGAGTCCGCGCTGAACGTGATCTGGCGGGTGCGCAAGCCGCGCCCGCTCGTGCAACGTCTTTTGATCTATTGGGCCGTACTGACCCTGGCGCCCGTGATCTTCGGTATCAGTGTCTCGTTGTCGACGTATTTGCTTACGCAATCCATGTCACGTGTCAGTGGTGCGCTGGAGGTCGAGCCGACATTGAAGCAGTGGGTACTGTCATTCGCCGCCCTGCCGATTACCGCCGCGGGCTTCACGCTGCTGTACGTGTTCGTGCCGAATTGCCGGGTCGCATGGAAAGATGCCTTGATCGGCGGATGCGGCGCGGCGTTGGCCATCGAAGTGACGAAGCGCGGTTTCGGCCTCTATATCCGTCATTTTCCTACCTACACGGCGGTCTACGGCGCGTTTGCCGCGATTCCGATCTTCCTGATCTGGGTCTACCTCAGTTGGTTCATCACCTTATTCGGGGCGACGTTGACGTCGGCCTTGCCGGCCATCCGTGCCGGTCATTTCTTCCGGCCACGGTTCACCGGAAGCGACCTGTTCGACGCCCTTGCCATCCTGGCGCGCTTGGTGCGTGCACGGGACATGGGACGTTTCGGTTATAACGAAAGCGAATTGACGCGAATGCTGCGCCGCGATCTGGACACGACGACGCGGCTTTTGGCCGCGCTGGAGCAGCGGCAATGGATTGCGCGTCTGCATCGCGACGGCACGCCTGAGCGCTGGCTCTTGATCGCCAATCCCGCCACCATCACATTGGCGGCGTTGATCGATGCGTTTGTGATCGATCGCGACGAGCTGGCGTACCAGGCCAGTCTGGAGAGTTCACGCGTGGACGCGGATCTGCTGCTGTCCGCCTTGCATCACGAGGGTTTGACGGTGACGTTGCGGGATTTGATGCATGCCAGGGAGCAGCGTACCGGGGAACGGACGACTGGGCGGGTGGAACAAAAACACGCAGACCTCGCCCGGTTGATAGATCAACGTATCGGCGAGCAAGATGTTGCAATGCAAAATCGCTAAACGCGGCAGGAACATGCTGTGATTAGTCGTGATTTTTCATATTAGGCGGATGCCGGATTGCTTTTCTTTTCCAGCTCTTTCCGCTAGGATCGATTCATTCATCGATAGCTTCGGGTGGTCATCATGCGAGTCAAGGACATACTGCGATTGAAGAACGTGCCGGCGGCCGACGTGCGGTTGAACGACGCCCCGGCGGGAGTATTGCGCAAACCCTTGCCAGAGGGGGCGGCGGATGACCTCGAAGCATTGAAGGCAACGGCTTTGTACACGGTTTCAGCGGACCAGAAACTGTCCGTCGCGACCGACTTGATGGCAGAGCATGACATCGGGTCCCTGGTCGTGCTGGAAGCCGGGGAAGTGGTCGGCATGCTGACCTTCCGTGAGGTGCTGAAAGCGCTCAAGGCCAACGGTGGCACGGTGGGGGATAAGACCGTGCGCTCGGCGATGGACACCGCATTCATCTCGGGCACGATGAACATGCACATCGATCAGTTACGGCAGTCCTTTCTGGAGCGACATGCCCGTTACATTCCGGTGATCGATAATCGCATGTTGATGGGGGTGATTTCCCTGTACGACGTTGCCCGTGCCGTGGTCGAAGCGCAAGGTTTCGAAAACCAGATGCTGAAGGCCTATATCCGGGACTGGCCCCACGAGGACGTGGTCTCGGATGACCTTCGGATCTGATCTCGCCCGAGCCGCGTTGCGTAACGGGGTCGGGCGGTTGGCAATGGTATGCGGGCTGCCGCGACGGGTGGGGTAAAATGCCGGCTTCACCACGTCCTTCTGCAGGCTTCCCGCATCATGTCCGGAAATACGCTCGGCACCTTGTTCACCGTCACCACCTTTGGTGAATCACACGGCCCTGCTATCGGTTGTGTGATCGATGGCTGTCCTCCCGGCATGGCGCTTGCCGAAGCCGACATCCAGATCGAACTCGATCGACGCCGTCCCGGCACGTCACGCCACGTGACGCAGCGCCAGGAAGCCGATCAGGTCGAAATCCTATCAGGGGTGTTCGAGGGCAAAACCACCGGCACGCCCATCGGCCTGCTGATCCGCAATACCGATCAGCGTAGCAAGGACTACGGCAATATCGCGCAGACCTTCCGGCCCGGCCACGCGGATTACCCGTACTGGCAGAAATACGGTATTCGCGATTTTCGTGGTGGCGGCCGTTCGTCTGCGCGGCTGACGGCGCCACTGGTGGGGGCGGGAGCGGTGGCGAAGAAATGGCTGCTGGAGCGCTATGGAATTGTGGTGCGTGCGCATATGAGCGCACTCGGACCGATCGATATTCCCTTTGCATCCTGGGAAGACGTGCCGACCAATCCGTTCTTCGCGCCGAATGCGGGGATCGTGCCGCAACTTGAAGCCTATATGGATGAATTGCGTCGTGATGGCGATTCGATCGGCGCGCGCATCCGCGTGGTGGCCAATGGCGTGCCTGTAGGCTGGGGCGAGCCGCTGTTCGACCGGCTGGATGCGGATATCGCTCACGCGCTGATGGGCATCAATGCGGTCAAGGGCGTTGAGATCGGCGATGGGTTCGACAGCGTTCGCCAACGCGGCTCCGAGCATGGTGACGAAATCACCGCTGCCGGATTCGCTTCCAATCATGCTGGTGGTGTGCTTGGTGGTATCAGCACCGGGCAGGACATCGTCGCCTCCATCGCGATCAAACCGACGTCGAGCATTCGTGTGCCGCGTGAATCGATCGATCTGAATGGCGGCGGCGCGACGGTGGAGACGTTTGGACGTCACGATCCGTGCGTCGGTATCCGGGCAACGCCGATTGCTGAGTCGGTCATGGCATTGGTTTTGATCGATCACGCATTACGCCATCGCGCACAGAACGCCGATGTGCGGACCGATACACCGCGCGTTCCGGCCGCGAAGCCCTGATAGCCCGTTTTGGGCACACGAACGCGATGTCCGCGGCCGGTTTGTAATGGAATCATTCTGATATTGTCCCGTGGTCACGGACAAGCCTCTCTTGTGACGCACGGGCGTGCTATTTTAGCGTTTTCGGTGATGGCGCAAAGGAGAGAATTCGATGGATGATGCAAGCGAGCGGCGCGAGCCGGTAATGCCCAAGGTGGTAAGCACCGGGCGAGATCTCGCCGCCGTGGGTGCGGCACCTTCAGCCGGTGACTCCGGTGCGGCGCTCGATAGCGAATTCCAGCAAGTGTTCCAGACGGTGCTGACGATTCGGTGGGGCGATATGGACGCATATGGCCATGTGAACAACAGCATGTATTTTGTGTATATGGACCAGTTGCGCATCCTGTGGCTCGAATCGCTCGGCCTGCAGCGGCCTGTAGGCCAAGGCCCTGCCGTGGTCAATGCGTTCATGAATTATCGCCGGCAGTTGATCTACCCGGCGGATATCATCTGCACCCTGTACGCGAAGCCGCCTGGCCGCAGCAGCATGAATACCCGCTTTGACGTGCGCCGCCAGGACCAGCCGGACGTTGTCGTATCGGACGGCGGAGCCACCGTAGTGTGGACAGACTACGCATTAGGGCAATCCGTTCCGTTACCGGATGCCTTGCGGGCGCGATTGCCGGCACCATTAGCCTGAGGGCGTGGCGGGGGAGAGCATGTGCCGCACGCCTGCCTCGCCCTACGCTGCCCCGCCTCGTATTAGGGTTTTCCTGTAAACGCTCCGTAAGTCATGTTTTCGCATGATCCGGCAGCGCAGTGGTCTGCTATGCTGCACCGAACAATAGCACTTGCGCACTCAAACAGGCGCACGCGAGCTTTATTCGTCGCGCCAACGCGTGGCGAAGAGGCGCATTTCGGTTGCCGCATCACAGGCGAACCGGCCGTGACGGTCTTGCGGACGGGAAGATTCTGAATGGCGTGGTGGCCTATCTCGAACGCTTCAGTCGTGGGGGGAGGCAGATGAACAAGGTGTATCCGAGCGCAGCGGCGGCACTGTCCGGCGTTGTGCAGGACGGACAGTTGCTGGCCGTCGGCGGTTTCGGTTTGTGCGGTATTCCGGAGGCCCTGATCGCGGCCTTGCGCGAGAGTGGCGTCAAGGACTTGACCTGTATCAGCAATAATGCCGGTGTCGATGGTTTTGGCCTGGGGCTATTGCTGGAAAGCAGGCAGATCCGCAAGATGATCTCGTCCTATGTGGGCGAGAACAAGGAATTCGAACGGCAGTTCCTCGCGGGTGAACTCGAATTGGAGTTCACGCCCCAGGGTACGCTGGCCGAGAAGCTGCGCGCCGGTGGCGCCGGCATTCCGGCGTTCTTCACTCGGACCGGCGTCGGCACGATGGTTGCCGAGGGCAAGGAAGTGCGCGCGTTCGACGGTATCGATCATGTGCTGGAGTCGTCCCTGCGTGCGGACGTCGCGCTGGTCAAGGCGTGGAAAGGCGATCGCGCTGGCAACCTTCTCTTCCGCGCCACCGCGCGCAACTTCAATCCGCTCTGTGCAATGTCGGGCCGCGTGACCATCGCGGAGGTCGAGGAACTGGTCGACGTCGGGCAATTGGACCCGGATGCGATTCATACGCCCGGTATCTTTGTGCAACGGATCGTCGTCAATGCGCATCCGGAAAAGCGCATCGAGAAGCGCGTCGTTCGTGCGCCCGCCAGCGCCACCTGAATCCTGGAGAAAATCGAGCATGCCTTGGACACGTGAACAAATGGCGGCCCGCGCCGCCCAGGAACTCGAAGACGGCTTCTATGTGAATCTCGGTATCGGTCTGCCGACGCTGGTGGCGAATTATGTGCCGCCGGGCGTGGAGGTATGGTTGCAGTCCGAGAATGGTTTGCTTGGTATCGGCCCGTCGCCAACCGAGGACCAGATCGACGCGGACCTGATCAATGCCGGTAAGCAGACGGTTACGACGCTGCCCGGCTCGTCGTTTTTTTCGTCGGCGGATTCGTTTGCGATGATTCGCGGCGGTCACGTCGATCTGGCGATTCTGGGCGCCATGCAGGTCAGCGAGAAGGGGGACCTGGCCAACTGGATGATCCCCGGCAAGATGATCAAGGGGATGGGCGGTGCGATGGATCTGGTTGCCGGCGTACGGCGAGTGGTGGTGCTGATGGAGCATGTGGCGAAAGGGGATGAACACAAGATCCTGCCCGCTTGCCAATTGCCGCTGACCTGCCTTGGCGTCGTGAATCGGATCATTACCGACCTCTGCGTCATCGACGTGACCGACGACGGTCTGCACGTCATCGAACTCGCACCCGACGTCACGCCCGAGACGGTGCGGGAGAAAACCGGCGCGCCGGTGCATTTTGACGACACGGTGACCGCCACCACGCAAGCGTTACCGCGCGACGCGGACGCATGAGCGCGGCGACGCCACGCACGGGCACGATTCTCTGCGCCGGTACGAGGGGGCCGCACAGGATGGCCTATGTGGAATGGGGCGATCCCCACAACCCGCGTGTGCTGCTTTGCGTTCACGGCCTGAGTCGGACGGGGCGGGATTTCGACGTGCTGGCCGCGCGCCTGGCGCAGACACATCGTGTCATCTGTCCGGATGTCGTCGGGCGGGGTAAATCGGACTGGTTAAGCGATCCCGCCGGCTATGTTCTCCCGCAGTACGTCGGCGATATGTTGGCGTTGTTCGCACAATTGCATTTGACCCGGATCGATTACCTGGGAACGTCGATGGGTGGTTTGATAGGCATGCTGCTGGCGGCAATGCCGATCACGCCGATCCAACGGATGGTTATCAACGATGTCGGGCCACATCTGGAGCCGTCATCGCTGATTCGGCTGCGTGCTTATCTGGATGAAGTGGCTGCACGGGGCGGGACCGTGGCGCCGATGTTCAAAAGTGCGCAGGAGGGTGTCGACTACATCACTGCGCACAGCGCGGGCTTTGGCGCCCATACGCCCGAGCAATGGCGCGCCCTGAATGCACCAATGCTCAAGCGCGTCTACGATGACGGCGGTGCCGTCGTCGGCTACGCTTTGCGTGCGGATCCCGGTATCGCCGAGGCGTTCCGGATGGCCGCCTCGCTCGACGCGGCCGCTCTGGATGCCGCCGAGGCAGGCATGTGGCATGCCTTCGAATCGATACGCTGCCCCACACTGATCGTGCGTGGCGGCGATTCGGACTTATTTTCGGCGCAGACATTAGAGCGGATGCTGGCGTGCGGCGCGCGGTTTTCGAGCGCAACCGTCCCGGGCGTCGGACACGCGCCCACCTTCGTCGATCCGGCACAGACCGTGCTCGTTACGCAGTTTTTGCACGCGTCGTAAACGGAAGGGGCGTCACCTCGCTTAAAATATCCACTGAGCGGGTATCATGCATGCTTGCACCAGAAATGTGCAAGGCGTGTTGCTTGGCATTGGCGCGGGCAAACGCGTCGGCACTTCGGGATAATCGTGTCCGCCCTCACTTTTTAATGGATATATTGCATGCCGATCGTTCGTCACCACGTTGGCGCGCGTCTCTCGGAGACCGCGATTTTCAACCGTACCGTATATCTGGCTGGACAGATTGCCGAGGACACGACGGGTGATGCCTACGCACAGACTGTCGAAGTCCTGGGTCATATCGATCGCTTGCTGGGTGAGGCGAACAGCGGCAAGGAACATCTGCTTTCAGTGCAGATCTATATTGCCGACATGCGCGACTTCGCTGAAATGAACCGGGCCTGGGACGCCTGGGTGGCCGCCGGCCATACCCCACCGCGTGCGACGGTGGAAGCCAAGCTGGCGAATCCGGCTTGCCTCGTGGAAGTGGTCGTGGTTGCCGCGCAAAAGGATTGATCGCGGACAGTACGGCGGCGCATCGGTCTTGACGAATTTCATGGAAACAGCAAACGACGCATCCCTCCCGGAGCCCGCCGGGTCTCCTGACGCCTCGCCCTTATTGGACGCGGCGCGCGCGCGCGTGCGGGAAGTCGCGTCGGAGATGACGATGAAATCCGGCGAGTCCCTGGTCGATCACGGGGCCGGGACCGCCAGGATTCTCGCTTCGCTCGATGCGGATTTGCCTTCGCTGCTGGCCGCCATCCTGTATCCGATCGCCGACCGGACCGACGATATCACGGCGTTGCTCGGCGACGCGTTGGCGGCGGAAGTGCTGCATCTGATTGCCGACGTGCGCAAGCTGTCCCAGCTCGGCGTCGTCGGCGTGCGGGCCGCGGAGCGCGGCAGCAAGGGTCTGGACCGCGATGCCGAGGCGGCGCGCCGCCTGCATGTGGAATCGTTGCGCAAACTGCTGCTGGCATTCGCGCAGGACATCCGGGTCGTGCTGATTCGCTTTGCATCGCGTCTGCAGACGCTGCGCCATCACGCGGCGACGAAAAGCGCGCCTGCGCCGGACCTCGCACGCGAGACGCTGGAAATCTACGCGCCGTTGGCGAATCGCCTGGGTATCTGGCAGGTCAAGTGGGAATTGGAGGACCTGGCGTTCCGCTTCGAAGACCCGGACACCTACAAGCGGATTGCGCGTCTGCTCGATGAAAAGCGGGTCGAGCGCGAAGCCTATGTCAGCGCCGCAATCGCGCAACTACGCGAAGCGCTTTCCGAGGCGGATATCGTCGCCGAGGTCAGCGGCCGGCCAAAGCATATCTACAGTATCTGGCGCAAGATGCGCGGCAAGGACCTCGATTTCTCCGAGCTGTACGATGTTCGCGCGTTTCGCGTCATCGTGCGCGACGTCAAGGATTGCTACTCGGTGCTGGGAATTGTCCACAACATGTGGCAACCGATCCCGAAGGAGTTCGACGATTATATTTCCCGCCCCAAGCCGAATGGCTATAAGTCGCTGCACACGGTTGTCATCGGTGACGATGGTCGGGCGTTCGAGGTGCAGATCCGTACCCGTGAAATGCACGAGTTCGCTGAATATGGGGTTGCCGCGCACTGGCGCTATAAGGAGGCCGGGCCCCGCGGTTATGCGGGACAGTTCGCCGCCGACGAACGCTACGACGAGAAGATTGCCTGGCTGCGGCAATTGCTGGCATGGAAGGACGATATCGCCGGCGAGCGTGGCGAAGGCGTCGACGACGGCACCGACGGCAACGCCCCCCGGTTGGACCGTCCGGAAAGTGCGTTGCAGGCGTGGGAACAGATCAAGCAGACGCCGGTCGACGATCACATTTACGTATTGACGCCGCAGGCACGCGTGATTGCGTTGCCGCAGGGCGCCACGGCGGTTGATTTTGCTTATCATCTGCATTCCGACCTGGGTCACCGCTGCCGGGGCGCTCGTGTCGACGGTGCGATGGTGCCGTTGAATACCCCGTTGCGCAATGGCCAGACGGTTGAGATCATCGCGGTCAAGCAAGGCGGCCCATCGCGTGACTGGCTGAATGCAAACCTGGGGTATCTGCATAGCCCGCGTGCGCGGCAGAAGGTGCGGAACTGGTTTAACGCGCTCGATTTGCAGGAAAGCATCGCTACGGGTCGGGCGATGGTCGAAAAGACGCTTCAGCGGGAAGGGAAGACGTCTGTCAACCTGGATGACCTGGCCAATAAGCTGGGTTTCAAGAACCCGGATGCCTTGTTTGTCGTCGTCGGGAAAGAGGAGTTCAGCCTGCGGCAGGTCGAACAGGCATTGCACGACGGGCCGCCGGTGGTGGAAGAGCAGCCGGAGATCGTCGCCAAGTCGAGCAGCGGGCGCAGTGTTGCCAGTGGGGCATCCAGCGGCGTATTGGTTGTGGGCGTGGGTGCACTGATGACGCAGCTCGCGCGCTGCTGCCGCCCGGCGCCACCGGATGCCATTGCCGGATTTGTCACGAGAGGCAAAGGGGTGTCGATTCATCGTGCCGACTGTCCGACGTTTGCGCGGATGGCCGCAGAAGCGCCGGAGCGCGTGCTTGAGACGGCGTGGTCCGACGAAGCGATCGGCGGTCGCGGCGATACCGTGTATCCCGTTGACTTGATGATCGAGGCGACGGATCGGCAAGGCCTGTTGCGCGACATCTCTGATATCTTCGCACGCGAGAAGATCAACGTCGTGGGTGTCAAGACGGTATCGAAACGCCACCATGCCTATATGCATTTCACGGTGGAGGTGCGCAGCGCCGAGCAATGTCGTCGGGCACTACTTGTTTTATCCGAGATTTCGGGTATGATTCGGGCCTCGCGTCGGTTGTGAAGCGAAGGCGCGGTGGGGCAGGTGAGGGAAGTGCGGTGGTATGTGCTAAATAGCGCTTGCAACTTTCGGTAGATGCTCTATAATCTCGCTTCTTTAGGCTCGTAGCTCAGTTGGTTAGAGCACCACCTTGACATGGTGGGGGTCGTTGGTTCGAATCCAATCGAGCCTACCAACGAATTTGCAGTCAGTAGGTATATCCGGGTTGAAAGTACAATTCGGAAGCGGTGCCCGATAGACGAACGTGACGAGGAAATACGATGTTCCTGCGAACGCTGACCGGTACGACTCAGGAATCCTGATAGGGACCGGTTCAGTTCGTTTATCGATATCGCGAAAATGAAATGCGGCCCCTGGTGGGCCGCATTTTTTTTTATCCGTGTTTTGTGTGGCCCGCTTGTCGATGGCGTGGCGGGTACCGTCTGGGTGCCGCGCGGGAAGGTGCGTTGTTGCACAGTGGGATTCAATTGATCCGCGCCAAAAGGCGGGGTGGGAGAGCAGCATGATTTCGGTACGCTTGCCTGATGGTTCCGTGCGCCAATACGAGCGCCCGGTGACCGTGGCGGAAGTCGCCGCGTCGATCGGTCCGGGGCTGGCAAAAGCGGCATTGGGCGGAAAGATCGATGGTCAGGAGGTAGATACCTCGGCGCTGATCGATCGCGATGTGGCGCTGTCGATCATCACCGACAAGGACCCGGAAGGCCTCGATATCGTGCGTCATTCGACCGCGCATTTGCTCGCCTATGCGGTCAAGGAGCTGTATCCCGAGGCGCAGGTCACCATTGGCCCGGTCATCGACAATGGCTTCTATTATGACTTTGCCTATTCGCGGCCGTTCACGCCGGAAGACTTGGAGCGCATCGAGAAGCGCATGCAGGAAATCGCCAAGCGTGATGAACCGGTGTCGCGTCGTGTCGTCTCGCGCGATGAGGCTGTTGCCTATTTCGCCGGCATCGGCGAGAAATACAAGGCTGAACTGATCGCCGCGATTCCGGGTGACGAAGACATCAAGCTGTACTCGCATGGTGGCTTTACCGATCTGTGTCGCGGTCCGCACGTGCCCAGCACCGGCAAGCTGAAGGTATTCAAGCTGATGAAGGTGGCCGGCGCGTATTGGCGCGGCGACGCGAACAAGGAGCAATTGCAGCGGATCTATGGCACGGCCTGGACCAGGAAGGAAGACCAGGACGCGTATCTGACGATGCTCGAGGAAGCGGAAAAGCGTGACCACCGCAAGCTCGGCAAGCAGCTCGACCTGTTCCATCTGCAGGAAGAAGCGCCGGGCATGGTGTTCTGGCATCCGAAGGGCTGGGCCTTGTGGCAGGCGGTCGAGCAATACATGCGGCAGCGCTTGAATGCGTCCGGGTACAGCGAGATCAAGACGCCGATGGTGATGGATAAATCACTATGGGAGCGCTCGGGTCACTGGGACAACTACCGTGAGAACATGTTCGTCACGGAATCGGAAAAACGCGAGTACGCGGTCAAGCCGATGAATTGCCCGGGCCATGTCCAGGTCTTCAATCACGGATTGCGGTCGTATCGCGACTTGCCGTTGCGTTTCGCCGAGTTCGGCTCCTGTCATCGTAATGAGCCATCGGGGTCATTGCATGGACTGATGCGGGTGCGCGGTTTCGTCCAGGACGACGCGCATATCTTCTGTACCGAAGACCAGATCAATTCGGAGGCGGTCGCCTTCAATGAATTGACGATGCGGATCTACAAGGACTTCGGCTTTCACGAGGTGGCGGTGAAGTTGTCCCTGCGGCCGGAAAAACGTGCCGGTGACGACGCCCAGTGGGACCGTGCCGAGGAGGGGCTGCGCGAGGCACTGCGCAAGTGTGATCTCTCCTGGGAGGAGTTGCCGGGCGAAGGTGCCTTCTATGGCCCGAAGATCGAGTATCACATCAAGGATGCGATCGGACGGTCATGGCAATGCGGTACGCTGCAGCTCGATTTCGTGCTGCCAGAGCGTCTCGGCGCGGAATACGTCGCCGAAGACAATGCGCGCAAGCGACCCGTCATGTTGCACCGTGCGATCATCGGTTCGTTCGAGCGATTCCTGGGCATGTTGATCGAAAACCATGCCGGCGCCATGCCTTCCTGGCTCTCGCCGGTGCAAGTGGTAGTGATGAATATTACCGGTGATCAGGCCGATTACGCGCAATCTGTTGCCCAAACGTTGCAAAAACAAGGGGTTAGGGCAGAGGTTGATTTGCGAAATGAAAAGATAAGCTATAAAATACGCGAGCATACTATGCAAAAGATTCCTTATCTGCTCGTTGTGGGCGGAAAGGAGCGCGAATCGCACACCGTCGCGGTGCGTGCGCGAGGCAATGTGGACCTGGGCACCATGGCTCTGGACATGTTCTCGGCTCGGCTTCTGGAAGAAATCCGGACCTACCAATAAGCCTGCGTACGGCCGCATCGAATATCAACGATCATAGGGGAAACCTAACATCGCTACGGAAAAGTCTCATCGTCTGAACGGTGAAATCTTCGCACCTGAAGTGCGTTTGAACGGCGTCGAAAACGAGCCGCTGGGCATTGTGAAGTTGGCTGAAGCCATCCGACTGGCCAGCGAGGCCGATGTCGACTTGGTGGAAATCGCACCGAACGCCGCGCCGCCCGTGTGCCGCCTGATGGACTACGGTAAGTTCAAATACCAGGAGTCGAAAAAGGCGCACGAGGCCAAGCTCAAACAAAAGATCGTCGAAGTCAAGGAAGTCAAGTTTCGTCCGGGTACGGATGATGGCGACTACAACGTCAAGTTGCGCAATCTGACGCGGTTCCTCGACGAAGGCGATAAGGCGAAGATCACGCTGCGGTTCCGCGGTCGCGAGATGGCCCACCAGGAAATTGGCATGCGAATGCTCGAGCGTTTGCGCACGGACCTGGATGAAGTGGGTCAGGTCGAACAGATGCCGAAGATGGAAGGGCGTCAGATGGTCATGGTGATCGGTCCGAGGCGGAAGAAGTAACCGTGGTTAAGAGCAGTAAAGCGCTGGTTGGACGCGGTTGAACGGACGGAGCGGTACCTAGGCGATGGGGGTTTTGGACCCATGGCGGTGATGTCGTAACGTTGGCGTGCAAGCGGCGTGCAGGGCTCCGATGATGCAGTGTGTCATTGGGGGCGGTATGGAAACGGTGTTGCCGTCCCATGTCGCGAAAACAAGTGATGTCGGGTCAAGCAAGGACGGCGGAAGCCGGACACCTGGTGTCATGCCAAAGAGTTGGAGTAGGTTCTCATGCCGAAGATGAAGACGAAGAAAAGCGCCTCCAAGCGCTTTGTCGTGCGTCCGGGCGGTACCGTCAAGCGCGGTCAAGCCTTCAAGCGCCACATCCTGACCAAGAAGACGACGAAGAACAAGCGTCATCTTCGTGGTACCGAAGGTGTCCACGCATCGGACGTTGCGTCCGTGCGCGCGATGATGCCGTACGCTTAACCCTGCAAATAGGAGCATTCCATGCCTAGAGTAAAACGCGGGGTCACAGCGCGGGCCCGTCACAAGAAGATCATTGTCAAGGCCAAGGGTTACCGCGGCCGTCGCAATAACGTCTACCGTATCGCTAAGCAGGCCGTCATGCGTGCCGGCCAGTACGCGTACCGCGATCGTCGTAATAAGAAGCGCGTGTTCCGTGCGCTTTGGATTGCACGTATCAACGCGGCATCGCGTGAGCATGGTGTTACGTACAGCGTGTTCATGAATGGCTTGAAGAAGTTGGCTATCGAACTGGACCGTAAGGTGCTGTCCGACATGGCGATTTTCGACAAGCCGGCATTTGCTGCAATCGTTGCTCGCGTGAAGGAAGTGCAGGCAGCGTAAGGAGAACGCGCGTGCCGCGCAGGATGGCGTGCACGCGTTTTTTTCGCCGTCGCCCAGGCGAGGGCAAGCGCGGCAACATCGCGCTGTAGTGCGGGAAAGGGGGCTGGTGGCCCCCTTTTTTGTTGATATTGCATGATGGCGAGATGTGACCCATCAGGCGACGAATATTTCGCTGACGTGATAGTCCGCTGACTGCGTGCGTGCGACATTGGCAGCAAGGCAATGTCGACACCTTGGTTGCGCTCGGTACGAGCGACCCGGATGGCGGTGACGGCGGCGCATTAAAAAGAGATTTATGGACCTGGACCAGATTGTGACGGTCGCGCTCGACGGTTTTGCGCAATGCAATGACGTTGTGGCGCTCGAAAATGAAAAGGCCAAGTATCTCGGCAAGGCCGGGCAATTGACCGAGCTGCTCAAGGGCCTGGGCAAGCTCGATCCGGACGTGCGCAAGCAGGAAGGCGCACGAATCAATGTTGCGAAACAGGCCATCGAGGATGGCTTGAACGCACGCCGCCAGGCATTGGCGGACGCATTGCTGAACCAGCGCCTCGCAGCCGAAGCGATCGACGTGACATTGCCGGGGCGTCGGGCGCAGACCGGCACGCTGCATCCGGTGATGCAGACCCGCGAGCGCGTCGAACGCATCTTCGCGTCGATCGGCTTCGATGTGGCCGATGGTCCCGAGATCGAAAACGACTGGTTCAATTTCTCCGCGTTGAACAGTCCGGAGAACCATCCCGCACGCTCGATGCAGGACACATTCTATATCGAGGACAAGGACGAGCAAGGGCGCCCGTTGCTGCTGCGCACGCATACGAGCCCGATGCAGGTCCGCTATGCGCGTGCGCATACGCCACCGATCAAGGTTATCGTGCCGGGCCGGACCTACCGCGTGGACAGCGACGCCACGCATTCTCCGATGTTCAACCAGGTCGAAGGGCTGTGGATCGACGAGAACGTCAGCTTTGCCGATCTGAAGGGCGTCTACACGGACTTCCTGTGCCAGTTCTTCGAACGCGACGACATCGTTGTACGTTTTCGCCCGTCGTATTTCCCGTTCACGGAGCCGTCGGCGGAGATCGACATGATGTTCGAACGCGGCGCGAATGCGGGGCGTTGGCTGGAGATTTCGGGTGCGGGCCAGGTGCATCCTGCCGTCGTGCGCAACATGGGGTTGGACCCGGAGCGCTTTGTGGGTTTTGCATTCGGTAGTGGACTGGAACGGTTGACGATGCTGCGTTATGGCGTGCAGGACTTGCGGCCGTTCTTCGAAAACGACCTGCGCTTCCTGAAGCAGTTCGCGTAACGTCAGCGGAGCGGCCATCCCGGGTGGGGCGCATGCGTGAGCATGGGTTCGCGCGGTGGCGGTACCGCTCTCGGATAGGTATCGGGCATCGGATCGCGCGGCGCGCGGCGACGTCCGGTACGGTATCTGCGCGACAAGGCGCCGCGCCGACGGTGTAGCACACCGAGGCCGTCGAATGGATCGCGCAGAGAAGGCAACAAGGAAACGAACAAGATGTTATTCCCGGAATCCTGGCTTAGAACAGTCGTCAATCCGCCGCTGTCGACGGATGCGCTTGCGCATGCGTTGACGATGTCCGGTATCGAGGTGGAAGGCGTGACACCGGCCGCGCCGCCGTTCACGAAGGTCGTGGTCGCGCAGGTGATCGACGTACAGCAGCATCCCGACGCGGACCGCTTGAACGTCTGCCGCGTGGACGTGGGTCACGGCGAGCCGCTGCAGATCGTCTGTGGCGCACCCAATGTGGCACCGGGTATCAAAGTACCCGCGGCGTTGGTCGGCGCGGAGCTGCCTCCGGCCGAGGCCGGAGGGGCGCCGTTCAAGATCAAGTTGGGCAAGCTCCGGGGGGTGGAAAGTGCCGGCATGTTGTGCTCGGCCAAGGAACTGAAGTTGTCCGATGACAGTGTGGGTCTGATGATCCTCGCCGAGGACGCGCCGGTTGGTGAATCCATCCGGGCGTATCTGGATCTAGATGATCAGGTCTTTGAGGTGAAGCTGACGCCGAACAAGGCCGACTGTCTCTCCGTGCACGGCATCGCACGTGAGGTAGCCGCCATTACCGGAGCGCCGTTGCAGCGCGAAGCGTTTACGCCGGTGGCCGTGACGTTGGATGAACTGCGCCAAGTCAAGATCAGCGCGCCCGATTTATGCGGACGCTTTTCCGGCCGGGTCATTCGCGGTGTGAATGCGCGCGCCAAGACACCGGAATGGATGGTGCGACGTTTGGCGCGTTGCGGCCAGCGCAGTGTATCCGCACTGGTCGACATCTCGAATTACGTGATGCTTGAACTGGGTCGACCCACGCACGTGTTCGACCTCGACACGATCCACGGGGATCTGGATGTGCGATGGGCGAAGACCGGTGAGACGTTGAAGCTGTTGAACGGCAATACGGTCACGCTCGATGAACAGGTTGGTGTGATCGCGGACGGTCAATGCGTCGAGAGCTTGGCGGGGATCATGGGCGGCGACAGTACGGCAGTCACGCTTGACACTACGAACATCTACGTCGAAGCGGCTTTCTGGTGGCCGGACAGCGTGCGCGGACGTGCGCGGCGTTATAACTTCTCGACCGATGCGGCGCACCGTTTCGAGCGTGGCGTGGATTATGCGACGACGGTCGACCATCTCGAATGGATCACGCGTTTACTGGTGGATGTATGTGGCGGCCAAGTCGGTCCGATCGATGATCAAATCGTCAATCTGCCGCAACGCAAGCCGGTGGCGATGCGCGTGTCGCGGGCCGCGCGGATCATCGGCATTCCCCTCAGCGACGCGATCGTCAGCGACGTGTTCACGCGGCTGGGGTTGCCGTTCACGCAGGAGGGTGAGGTATTTGCGGTGACGCCGCCGTCCTATCGTTTCGATATCGAAATCGAAGAGGATTTGATCGAGGAAGTTGCGCGCATCCATGGTTTCGAGAAGATTCCGTTACGTGCGCCGATAGCGCCGAACCGGATGCGCGGCACGGATGAGACCCATCGTTCCGTGCATGACATCCGGCATCGCGCGGCGGCAAGGGACTACGCGGAAACGGTCAGCTTCGGCTTTGTCGATGCGCAGTGGGAAACGGATTTTGCCGGGAATGCATCCCCAATCAAGCTGTTGAATCCGATCGCGAGCCAGTTGTCGGTGATGCGCAGCACGTTGATCGGCAGCCTGGTCGATGTGCTGAAGCATAACTTGAGCCGTCGCGCGGATCGTGTGCGTGTTTTCGAGTTGGGTCGTGTGTTCGTTCGCGATGCGGGTGTGTCGGCGGGACCGATGACGATTGCAGGGATTGCGCAACCGGTCAGGCTGGGCGCGCTGGCCTACGGCGGCGCTGCGGACGAGCAATGGGGCGAGACGGCGCGCCAGGTGGACTTCTTCGACGTCAAGGGGGACCTGGAGGCGCTGTTCGCGCCGGTGGTGCCCCGCTTTGTGCGGGCCGCGCACCCAGCCTTGCATCCTGGGCGTAGTGCCCGTGTGGAAGTGGACGGCAAGGTGGTCGGCTGGCTGGGAGAATTGCATCCGAGCTGGCAGCGTAAATACGACCTGCCGCGGGCGCCGGTGGTGTGTGAGGTGGACGCTTCGGCGCTGTCCGATCGTGCGTTGCCGGACCCGGTGCCGGTGTCGAAATTTCCGCCGGCACGACGCGATATTGCCGTGGTCGTGGACCGCGAAGTGGGGGTTCAGGCACTCCTGGATGCACTGCGGGATGCGCGTCGTGATCCAGCTTGCCAGATTGTGCAACATATTGCTTTGTTTGATGAATTTCGACCGAAGGATGGGCAATCGGGCGGTCTGGCGACCACCGAGAAAAGCCTTGCTTTCAGAATTGGCTTGCAAGATACTGGCGGGACGCTTCAGGAGGGTGCGGCCGACGCGGCCGTGCAGATCCTCGTCGACCGATTGGCGCGTGATTTCGGCGCGCGGCTTCGTGGTTGATGACGGGAGAACGGCACAGTGCGATGTGACCATGCGTCTTGCCTGAATGAATCCGTACGGATTTAGGACATGGGCGAGTTGGTATCGGTGCTGCGGTCATACAGGCTTGCATCGGCACGCGGTGCGTGGCTTGCCCGACATGTTTCCGACCGGATTCTGAGCATCCCGATAGGGAAACGACTACGGCGAGGATGCCTGGTGGCATCCGGTATTTGATATGAATGAAATGGACTCCAGTGAATTCGAGGCCTTGGTGTCGGCCCAACGCAGCACGCTAACGCGCGAAGCGGTAACCGTGACCAATACCAATGTATCCGAGACGCCGACGTTGACGAAGGCGGAATTGGCCGAATTGCTGTTTGACAACGTTGGATTGAACAAGCGTGAAGCAAAAGACATGGTCGAGGCGTTTTTCGACTTGTTGCGCAGCGCGCTGGAAAGCGGGGAATGCGTGAAGTTGTCGGGTTTCGGCAACTTCCAATTGCGGGACAAACCGCAGCGCCCTGGCCGGAACCCGAAAACGGGCGAAGCGATTCCGATCGCCGCGCGGCGGGTGGTGACGTTCCATGCGAGTCAGAAGTTGAAGGGGCTCGTGGAAGGCGGAACGTCCAAGACAGCCCTCGTTCGCTGAACGGTGGCGCCATGGACGCCCAGGCTCATTGCCGGTGACCTATTGCGCTGACCCTGACCATGGATAAAGCTGCAACTGCCGCCCTACCTCTTCCGCCGATTCCGGCGAAGCGCTATTTCACGATAGGTGAGGTGAGCGAGCTGTGTGGCGTCAAGCCACACGTGCTGCGGTATTGGGAGCAGGAGTTCACGCAACTCAAGCCGGTCAAGCGCCGCGGCAATCGCCGCTATTATCAGCACCACGAAGTATTGCTGATCCGCCGCATTCGTGACTTGTTGTACGAGCAAGGATTCACGATCAACGGTGCGCGCAACAAGCTGTCCGGTGGGGTCCATGCCCATCACGAGGAAGAGGACCTGCATGTTGCGGGTGGGGTATTGGCCGAAGGGGAGGCAAATGGTCCCGATGGCAGTGACGTCCTCTCGATTGGCGAGCGCCAGGCGAACCCCTTCGACAATGCGGCAGTTGATTTGAGTCGACTGCGGGACGACCTCGTCGAGGTACGGGATGCGTTGCGTGCGGCGGTATCACAGGCAACCGCGAAGGGGACTTCCTTGGTTGCACGTCCGTCGGCTGAGGCAAGGCTACAAGGGAGGGGCAGTACCGGTTCTGCGTCTGCCGCGATATCAGCCGCCGAACGTGCGCAAGAACAAGCGTTGGAATTCGACTTTGGCGACGAAGCGAATCCGGAGCATTCCCCGGAACAAGAGTCCTGAACCGCCTACTGGCGGTGGTGCTGCGTGATTTTCATTGTCGATGGATGACGATCTGATCGATTGGATACGTTGACTTGAAGGCGTCGTGCATCGGACCGCTTCCAATATCAGATGGCCCCATATTGCATCTGCCAAAACGAAAAGCCCGCATAACCGAATGATTATGCGGGCTCAGTCTTGGTCGGGGCGAGAGGATTTGAACCTCCGACCACCTGCACCCCATGCAGGTACGCTACCAGGCTGCGCTACGCCCCGAAAGAACGCAATTATAACCATACCGTGCGATTCGAACAAGCTTCGTGAATGAAGCCGTACCTTGGCGGGAGAGGGGGATGGCGAAGGATGTCATTCCTCCTCCTGTTCATGATGCGATCGCGTGCCTGCGGAAATGCACATCGCCTGGTGCGGTGTCGCGATGTGGCGGTCAGCCCGTGTTGCGATACCACGCATCTTCCTGGTGTTACTCGTCTTACCGGACAACGTTCCAGAGGATCAGTCATCTGCGGCAGGTGTGCGGGAATGAACCTGGTGCGCGGCAAATTTGTCGCATGTCGTGCGAATCGACAACATACGGTTGCCGCCCTTGCCGTGCCGCAGGGCAGCCGCGTCCACCTTGCACGGTGCATCGTCCACCGTGCATCGTTCACGGCTGTTTTCTGCTATCGTCGGGCACCCACTCATGCGAACGATAAGCAAGATGGCATTGAATCTCAGGCAAATCGAAGTGTTCCGGGCGGTGATGACCTCCGGTTCCATCAGTGCTGCTGCGCGGGTATTGTGCGTGTCACAACCGGCGGTCAGCCGCCTGCTTTCCTATACGGAGTCCCGTCTGGGCTTCCCGCTGTTCCAGCGGACAAGGGGCCGACTCTATCCCACTCCCGAGGCGCGTGAATTATTCCGCCGCGTCGACGACGTCTATCAAGGCGTGCGTCGTGTCAATGAGTGCGCGCAGGAACTGGCCGAGTTGCGGCACGGGATCGTGCATGTGGTGGCCAGTCCGAGTATCAGTCATCAGATCGTGCCGCACGCGATTACCCGCTTTCGTGCGCAGCATCCTGACGTCAAGGTGACATTGCGGGGGCAAAACTTCGGCGCCTTGGTCGACAGCCTCATCTCGCATGAAGCGGAGCTTGGCATCACCATCATGCCGGTCGCGCATCCCAATTTAACCGTTACGCCGTTGCGCCAGGGGCGGATCGTCTGCATCATGCCGGAGGGACATCCGCTGACGCATCATGCCCATCTGAAAATGACGGACTTGCGCCCGTTTCCGTTGATCGGCTATCCGCCGGGCACGCCTTTCGGGCGGCTGGTGGAAGCAATGTACCAACAGGCTGACGAGCCGTTGCGTGTGGCCGTGGAAGTACCGTCGCCGCAGAATGCCTGCTCGATCGTCGCGGCTGGGGCGGGGGTCGCGCTGGTCGATGAGTTTTCGGTAAAGAGCCGTACGGGCGGTGAATTCGTCGTGCGGCCGATTGACGAGGGTGCCGAACTGACGGTCAGTCTGGTTCATTCCAGTGTCGAGCCGCTGTCATTGCTGGCGCGCGCATTTGCCGACCGTGTGGCCGACGTCCTGGAGGAACAGGGTTTCGCGAAACCGCCGGACGCCTCGTGATGTCCGAAAACAGCGAGTTTGTTCTCGGCCCTTACGCTAGAGTGTCGGTATGGAACTCGACCCCGACATCTGCTACACCAGCTTGCTTGCCAAGGATCGCCGTTTTGACGGCTGGTTCTTCGTCGGCGTGTCATCGACGGGGATTTATTGCCGTCCGGTGTGCGCGGTGCGTGCGCCGCAACGGCGGAACTGCCACTTCTTTGGCTCCGCCGCGGCGGCGGAAGATGCTGGCTACCGTCCCTGTCTGCGTTGCCGTCCAGAGCTGGCCCCGGCGCGCGGAGCATTGATCCGCGCGACAGCGGACCCGGTCCTTGGCGTCGCCTCCGCACCGTCACATTTGGCCGATGCGGCCGCGGCGTTGATTGTCGAGGGCTTCCTGAATCATCGCGATGTCGAGGCACTGGCGGCCCGGATGGGCGTGACGCAACGGCATCTGCGCCGGCTGTTTCAGGCGGCGTATGGCGTGTCGATCGTCGCGTTCGCACAAACGCAGCGCTTGCTGATGGCAAAGCGCTTGCTGACCGATACTGCGCTGCCGGTCACCGCGATCGCGCATGCATCCGGTTTTGGCAGCGTGCGGCGATTCAATGACCTGTTTCAACAACGGTATGGCTTGAGTCCGGGACGCTTGCGCAAGCAGGCGCCGTATGAGCGCTCGCCAACCGTTGCTCGTACCACGGCCATACAGGCAGCGCCGCCTTTAGTGTTGCCTCTTGCGTATCGGCCGCCCTATGCATGGACCCATCTGCTGGGATTCCTGCGCCGCCGTGCTATTCCCGGGGTGGAATATGCGGATGGCGAACGCTACGCGCGCACGCTATCCTGGCCCGCGCCGGGGCGGGCCGATTCCGCCGTTGGCGAGAGGAATGCGGGTGGCGATGCGCAGGCAGGCTCGAAACGCGCGGCGATGATCGATGGCTGGTTCAGTGTGACGCACGCACCGCATGCCAACGCGATCATCGTTCACCTGTCGCCGTCGCTGACGCCGGTGTTGACGCAGGTATTGCCGTGCATTCGCAGAGTGTTCGATCTGGATGCGCAGCCGGATCGCATCGATGCGCATCTCGGAGAGTTGGCGCACGCTTTGCCCGGTGTACGGGTGCCCGGCGCGGTGGACGGATTTGAAATGGGGGTGCGCGCCATCCTGGGACAACTTGTCAGTGTCGCCCAGTGCGTGGCGAAGCTGGGGCGGTTCGTCGATGTGTTTGGCCATGCATTGCCCGATGACCCGCATCGACCGGCGGCGCTGACCCGGCGCTTTCCCACCGCGGCCACCGTGCATCATGCGTTGCACGGGTTGTCCTCCGATGCGCAAGCGGATCGGCTCTGTCCCATCGGGATGACTCGCATGCGGGCCCGCGCGATCGTGGCGTTTGCGCGGGCGCTGACCGATAAAGCGATCTCGGTGACCCCGTTGTCCCTGAGCGGTGCCCCGTTGCCCGATACGCTGGCCGCGTTGCAGGCATTGCCGGGTATCGGCGCATGGACGGCCCAATACATCGCGATGCGGGCGCTTGGCTGGCCTAACGCCTGGCCGGAAGGCGATGGCATTTTGTTGAAACAAACCGGCTGTTCATCCGCGGCGGCCTTGCGTGAACACGTCACGCGATGGGCGCCCTGGCGTGCTTACGCGGCCATGCACCTGTGGCGTCTGGCGGGTGATGGCGATACGCCGTCCACGGGGCCGTCCGGCGCCATGAAAACGCATCGACCGACGCGGACAAGCCGGTCAAGGGAAGCGCAATCGTTGACGCCGTTCGGCGCGGCGCAGGCGCTGCCCATCGATGGAGAAGAAGATGCAACGATATGATTCGACCGAAAGCGCCGTCGCGCCGTCATGCACCGCGCAACCATCGGTCAAGCGCCGTGCCGCGCATGCGCCGGACGGTCGCCCGGGATTTCTCCTTCCCAGCCCCTTGGGTGACGTCGTGCTGCGCGGAGACGACCGTCATCTGAGTGGACTGTGGTTCGCCGGGCAGAAGCATTTCCCGGCGCACCTCGCGGTCGTGTCTTCCGCGCAGACGTCAGCGCCGCGATTGCCGGACGCCGTACGGCAAGGATATGAGGAATTGATGGCGTATTTCAGCGGGGCTCTGCAGGCTTTTACGGTGCCGTTGGCGTTGTCGGGAACGCCGTTCCAGCAACACATATGGGCGATGCTGCTCGATATCCCGTTTGGTCGGCAGGTCAGCTATGGCAGTCTGGCGAACGCCGCTGGCCTGCCGCCGGGTGGTTCGCGGGCCATCGGTAATGCCGTGGGGCGCAATCCGGTCTCGGTGATCGTGCCCTGTCATCGCGTCATCGGGAGTGGCGGCACGCTGACCGGTTATGCAGGCGGCCTGGCCCGCAAGCAGCATTTGCTGGCGCTGGAAGGGGGCATTGCCGGTAATCGCGGCCTGTTCGACGCCGTGCCGATCGTCTCCGGCCTCACATGCGCTTGAAATTATCTCAATAGGCAAGGTCTTCGGGCTGGGCTACGCTTGCATCTTCACCCTTACCGACAGAAGGAACGAGATGAAGCTGATTGGCATGCTGGATTCGCCATTTGTACGCCGCGTGGCCCTATCGATGCGCGAGTGGGGGATACCGTTCGAGCACGACGCGTTGTCGGTGTTCCGTCATTACGATGATTTCAAAAGGATCAACCCGATCGTCAAGGCACCCACGCTGGTCCTGGATGACGGGCAATGGCTCATCGACTCCACGCTGATCCTCGATCATCTTGAGGGGCTGGCGGCAAGTCGTGGTTTGCGCAGTCTGATGCCGGCCGATTTCGCCGCGCGCACGCAGGCACTGCGCGTTATCGGTTTGAGTCTCGCCGCCTGTGAAAAGACGATGCAGATCGTTTATGAACGTCATCTGCGGCCGGAAGAGAAGCAGCATACGCCATGGCTCACGCGAGTAAGCGAGCAGCTACAGGCCGCTTACCAGACGCTCGAGGCGCAGGTCATGGCGCATCCCCTGGTCGACACGGATACGATAACGCAGGATGGCATCACCGCGGCAGTCACGCTGGGCTTCACGCGCCATATGCTCGGGGATACCGTGCCAGGCTTCCGTCTGGATGACTACCCGGTGTTACTGGCCTACTCGCACAAGGTCGAGCAACGTCCGGCTTTTTTGCAGACGCCTGTCGCATGAGCATTCGTGTGTCGGCGAAGCGTGTCGCCCACCGCAGCGTGTGGTGCTGACGCCGGGGTGGTCATTGCCGCGACGATGTCCGCCGCTTCCCGGCCGGATGTATCGCTGCCGACGTTGCCCCGGGATCAGTCGGCGGCCAGGGCCGTCACCGAGATTTCCACCAGAATATCTGGCAGCGCAAGCGTCGACTCGACGCACGCACGCGTTGGTGCGTTGCCAGGCGACACCCACGCGTCCCATATTTCGTTCATGCCGGCAAAGTCGCGCGTGATATCGCGCACCCAGACTTGCGAACTGAGCAGGCGCGTCTTGTCGATGCCGGCCTGCGCCAGAAAACCATCGATCTTTGCCAATACCTGCGCAGTCTGGCCCTTGATGTCCTGCGATCGGTCATTGGCGGTCTGGCCGCCCACGAAGACCAGGCCCGCGGCCTTGACGACGCGGCTGCTGCGCTGCGTCTGTTCGATGCGAACGATATCGCTCATGTTTTGTTCCGAAAGAAAGTGATCGACCAACCCGATGCCGGTGGCCCGAACCCGGTGGGCGCATCGACATCAGGTCGCGAGGGCGAATTGTAAAGCACCGGCCGACGTCTTCCATGAAAGAGTAGGTGTTGCACGACGGCGAAGTCCGTCCCGTGCGCCGTGACACACGTCACGGCTTGGACACATTGCGACTTGATAATCGGGGCGTCCATACCAGCGATCATAAAAAAGGATTCGATCCCGTCATGACGATTCGACACCGTATCACGCTGCTGGTCACGTTGATGTTTATCGCGCTGTCGGCCATCGGGGGCTATGCGGCCTATCGTTCACATCGCAGCGCGGCCGCCGTGCGCGAGGTTACCCAAGGCGTTGTGCCCAGCGCACTCGCGTCGGCTGATCTCGTGGCACAGTTGAAGGACGTGCAACTGGCGACGATGACATTGGTCTACGCGACCGATGCCGAACTGATCCAGCAGGCGCAGGCACAACTGAAGACGGCGCAGGCGGCGGTACAGACCCAACTGCTGCTGCAGCGGCGCGACGCCCATACGCAGGCGCAGAAGGGACTGATTGCCCAGGCCGATGAAAGCCTCGCGAACTACTATGCCGCGATCAGCGACACGATAAAGATGAAGGCGGCGGGCAAGGATGCCTTGGCACAGGCCTATCTGTTTGCAAACGTCGCGCAGTACCGCGACGAGCTGGAAGGCATCGTCAACACGCTGCGCGTCGAGAAGAACCGCGACAAGGATCAGGCCATCGATACGTTGAACGGCAGCCTGGCGACCACTGTCACAGCGATTTCGGCGGTAACCTTGTTCGCCGTATTGCTGTTGACGACCATTGGCATCGTGCTGTACCGACAGATTGCAGGCCCGTTGGGCAAGATGCAGCAGATGATGAGTGAGATCGCGGGTAGCCAGGATTTCACACGCCGTCTGCCGGTTGAGCGCATGGATGAGGTCGGGCATTCGATCGTCGCGTTCAATGGCATGATCGAGCGTATTCAGCAGGGTGCCGCCCAACTGAAGCAAAAGAACGCGGATATCCAGGCGATGCTGCAGAACATGCAGCAAGGCATCTTGACCGTTATTCCTCATGCCTCGATAACCGGCGAAGCACACGGCCGTCCGGTTGTGCATCCGGAATATTCGGCACACCTCGAATCGATTTTCGAGACGGAGGATATTGCCGGCCGTGATGTGATGGAACTGGTGTTCGCCAACACGGCATTGGGTGCCGATGCCTTGTCGCAAGTGGAAGCGGCGATGGGCGCCTGCCTCGGCGAGGATATGCTGAACTTCGCGTTCAACCAGGACTTGCTGGTCAGGGAAATGGAAAAGCGCATGCCGGACGGCCGGGTGAAGATCCTCGATCTGAGCTGGTCCGCGATCACCGACGAAGACGATGTCATCTTGCGCCTGATGCTCTGCATCCGCGACGTGACCGAATTGCGTCAATTGGCCGCCGAGGCTTCCGAACAGAAACATCGGCTGGAAATCATCGGGGAAATCCTGGCGGTCAGCCAGGAAAAGTTCGACCATTTCCTGGAGAGCGCGAATACGTTCGTCAATGAAAACGAACGCATTATCCGCGAGACATCCCACGCCGACAGCACGGCGATTGCCGAGTTGTTTCGCAACATGCACACGGTCAAGGGGAATGCGCGGACATACAATCTGCAGCATCTGACAAACGTCGTGCACGAGACGGAGCAGACATACGAGGCGCTGCGCCGTACCGAGACGGCCACGTTGTCCCAATGGGACCAAGACGCATTGATGTCGGAGCTGGGCCGGGTGCGTGCGGCGTTGGAGCGGTATGAGTTGATCAGTTCGACCAGTTTGGGCCGCAAGTCTGGCGCGAGCGACACGACGAGTATCCGCGGTGAGGATGCAGAGTGGATCGCACAGAGTCTGCAACTACTGGAACAGACCGATGTGGCGGATATGGACGCGGCCATCGCGATGCGCGACGCCGTGCGCCATCGCTTGCGCCTGCTCTCGACGTGCTCGTTCAACGATGCACTGTCTGGCGTGTTTGCCTCGCTGCCTTCGTTGGCGCGCGAATTGGGCAAGGCGCCGCCTGCCGTGCTGGTGGATGATAACGGCTATCGCTTGCATGGCGACGGCTTGGATGTGTTGCGCAATGTGTTCGTGCACCTGCTGCGTAACAGCATCGATCACGGTATCGAAACGTCAGAAACGCGTGCGATGCTGGGCAAGCCGGTGCACGGGGTGATCGAGCTGGAAGTGAGCACGGATGGCGAGACGGTGCAATTGCGATTGAGCGATGACGGCCGGGGCCTGGCACTCGGACATATTCGCGACAAGGCGGTCGAGAAAGGCTGGCTTGATGCCGACGAGGTAATTGACGACGAGGACCTCGCCGCGGTGATTTTCCGCCCGGGTTTCTCCACAGCCCCTGTTCTCACCGACGTGTCTGGCCGGGGTGTGGGCATGGACGCGGTACGTGATTTCGTTGCGCGGCATGGCGGCACGATCGCGCTGCGTTTCACCGATGTCGATCCGGGTGCGCCGTTTCGGGCATTCGAGACGCTCATTCACTTGCCGCGTCGTTTCGTGGTCGACGGTCTGCCGAAACCGACCGTAGCGGGCAAGCAAGCAATACCGGCTTCGGCCGGTGCTGACAGTGCCTTGTCGCCGCCGAAGTCGCGTGCCGCGGATAACGAGGAAGCGTTAGCGTAATCCCATCGGAGAAGGTGGGTGCCGGGCAGATGTGGCATCGGACCCGTGGACCAAGCAATGTTGACCGTGTGCATTGACCAACGATGCGCACAATAGAGCAGGGTAGGTAAGTGATGGGCTATATCTTGATTGCGGCGTTTATCGGTGTCGGCATCACCACGGTAGCGGCATGGTGCTTCCATGCGATTTTGCGCGCGCGTATCTTGCGTGATGTCGCCACGACGCGCGAGCAGCTTGACGCCGCGCAGCAGGCACGGCAGGAAGCCGATGCGGCGCAACTGGCACGCAGCGAGGCAATGAATCGGGAGCTGGCCTTGCGCAACGAGGCGTTGTGCAAGGCCGCTGCCGACAATGAACAATCGGTCGAGACATTGCGTGATGCGCTAGTGCGTGCCACCGACGAGCGGGAAGCGTGGGCCTTGCAGGCGGCGCGGCTCAAGGGTGAGGCCGAGCGGCTGGCGGGATTGAAGAAGACGTTCGAGCGCTGGCATGAACAGATGACGTCGCTGATGACGCAGAACCAGGACATGCATGCGAAGAATGCGTCGCTGTCGTCGATCGTGCGGCACGTGGTCATCGTGTCATTGAACGCGTCGATCGAAGCGGCGCGTGCGGGTGAGGCAGGGCGAGGTTTTGCGGTCGTGGCGGGCGAGGTGCGGTCGTTGGCGGCGCGTTCGGAAGCCTTGTCCAAGGACTATAGCCACAGTCTGCACCGTAACGATCTGACGACGACGGCTACCTTCCAGGACATTCAAGCCGGCGGCAAGATGATCGCCGCATCGTTGGGTGCGCTCGGCGCCATGGCGCAGACGTTTCAGGCGACGCTATCGCAGGACGCATCGTGATCAGCGAGCGTGCAGCGGAAAGTTTTCGGCGGATTTTCGAGAAAGCGGCCATCACGCGCCTGGTCGTCCACGATGGAGACCGTTGTGATGTGATTTCCCACGGAAGCGCGCCGCACGCCCACGGCGCGCAACGCGCTGTGATCCTGACCATCTCGTCGATGGTTTTTCGCCTGATGCTGGTGTTACACGTGGAGGACAACGAAGGAAGCCGCGCGTATTACCTGCGCGATGGCAGTATGGTGTCGTTCGACGATACCTTCCTGGAAGTCGCCAACTTGTGCGCGGGCGCGATCAACCAGGAGTTGCTGCGCGACTTTCCGGACCTTGGCATGTCGACCCCGTATGTGTTGGGGCCCCAGTGTGAGTTGCATTTGGACAGCATGCGGCCGGACTACGTGTGCCGCTTTACCGTCAAGGTAGGCGGAGATGTGGAAGGCATGGTAGCGCCGGTGCCGATAGCCGCCACGCTCTGCGTATGCACCGACGCCGTGCTGGACTTCGTCACTGAAATAGAAATGGCGGAAGAAAGTGGTGGTGAACTCGAATTGTTTTAACGCGTGACGGGTCGGGTGACTTGCGCGCTTCTTTCTCAGATAGGGACAATCATGTCGAAGATTCTGGTGGTGGACGATTCCGGCACCGTGCGGGACGAAGTGGCGGGCTTCCTGCGGAAAAACGGACTGGAAGTGGCAACCGCGGTGGACGGCAAGGATGGTCTGGCCAAGCTGAAAGCAACGCCTGGCGTGAAGCTGGTGATCAGTGATGTCAACATGCCAAACATGGATGGTTTGACGATGGTCGAGAATATCCGCGGGGTACTCGGCAACAAGACCGTCAATGTGATCATGCTGACGACGGAGAGCAGTCCGGCCATGAAAGAGCGGGGCAAGGCCGCCGGTGTGAAGGGATGGATCGTGAAGCCGTTCCGGGGCGACGCGGTGCTTGAGACGTTCAAGAAGCTGGCGTCCTGAAGTGGTCCCGTGCCTGGTGATTCGCGGGCGATCAGGCGACGTTTGATACCGCGTTGGCCGTATGAACAAAACCCCGGCATGTCTTGGTGACATGCCGGGGTTTTGTTGATTACGCTGCCCGGTTCGGCAATCGGTAACGATCAGGCCTGTGCCGTTTCCACGGTGGCGATTTCCGCTTCATCGACATCCGAGTGGCGGATCAGGTAGTCGAATGCCGACAAGGCGGCCTTCGCACCTTCACCCACCGCAATCACGATTTGCTTGTACGGCACGGTCGTGACATCGCCAGCAGCGAACACGCCAGGTACCGATGTCTGTCCCTTTGCATCCACCTGGATCTCACCGTGCTTGGACAGCGCCACGCTTTCCTTTATCCACTCGGTGTTCGGCACCAAGCCAATCTGCACGAACACGCCTTCCAGCGCGATGTGCTTGATCTCGTCCGTTGCGCGATCCTTGAACGCGAGCCCATTGACCTTGGTGCCATCGCCTGTGACTTCGGTCGTCTGTGCCTCGGTGATGATCGTGACATTCGGCAGACTGCGCAGCTTCTTTTGCAGCACGGCGTCGGCACGTAATTCCATACCGAACTCGAGCAACGTGACTTCGGAAACGATGCCGGCCAGATCGATGGCCGCTTCCACGCCCGAGTTGCCACCGCCTACCACCGCCACACGCTTGCCCTTGAACAGCGGCCCGTCGCAGTGTGGGCAGTACGCCACGCCGCGGTTACGATACTCGCGTTCACCGGGCACGTTCAATTCGCGCCACCGGGCGCCAGTTGCGAGAATGACCGTCTTGCTGCGCAATACCGCGCCGCTTTCGAGCGTGATATTAACCTTCTTGCCATCGGTGTCCAGATGCGCCGCGCGCTGCATGTCCATGATGTCCACGTCGTACGCCTTGACGTGTTGTTCGAGCGCGGCGGCGAACTTCGGCCCTTCCGTCTCGGTCACCGAGATGAAGTTTTCGATCGCCATCGTGTCGAGCACCTGGCCGCCGAAACGCTCGGAGACGATTCCCGTCTTGATGCCCTTGCGCGCTGCATAGACGGCCGCCGCCGCGGCAGCCGGGCCGCCGCCGACGATCAGCACGTCGAACGTGCCTTTTTTCGCTAATTCCGCGGCCTTGCGTTCGGTGGCACCGGTATCGAGCTTCGCCAGGATTTCCTCGATGCTCGTACGGCCCTGGCCGAAGACCTGACCGTTCAGATAGACGGTGGGAACCGCCATGATCTGCTTCTGTTCGACTTCGTCCTGGAACAGCGCGCCGTCGATGGTCGTATTGCGGATACGTGGGTTGATCAGTGACATCACATTCAGCGCCTGCACCACGTCCGGGCAGTTCTGGCACGACAGCGAGATATAGCTGTCGAACGTGTAATCACCGTCCAGGTTGCGGATCTGCTCGATCACATCGGATTCGAGCTTCAGCGGGTGTCCGCCAACTTGCAACAGCGCCAGGACCAGCGAGGTGAATTCGTGGCCCATCGGGATGGCCGCAAAACGGATGCCGGTTGGCTCGCCCGGGCGGTTGATCGAAAACGAAGGCTTGCGCTCCGCATCGTCTGCCTGCTCGATCACGGTGATGTGCGTGGACAACTCCGCGACTTCGCGCAGCAGACCTTGCAACTCGAACGACTTCTCGCTGTCGTCGAGCGATGCGACGATCTCGATCGGCTGTGTGACGCGTTCGAGATAGCCTTTCAGTTGCGTTTTGAGATTAGCGTCGAGCATGACGGTTTCCGTGAAAAAGAGTAAGCGAGGCACACGACGCGACCAAAAGGGGCGTCTCGGCACGAAGTTAGGGGGCTGACCGGTGCACCGCGCTTTTCGACCATTCCGATGTATCACGTGGAACGGCTGAGACACGGTGACCGGTAGGCCGGTTCCACTACCCCGGCCGATGCCGTCTCACGCTATGAGGCTGCGTGAAACCGGCGTTACAGTCATGTGCGATCCTGCCATGACTGCCTGATGCGAACCGCCGCTACGGCACGTGAGCGCCGGAATACCGGCGGTGTCAGATCTTGCCAACCAGATCCAACGACGGCGACAACGTAGCCGCGCCTTCCTTCCACTTCGCCGGGCAAACTTCGCCCGGGTGTGCTGCAATGTATTGTGCCGCTTTCGCCTTACGCAGCGTTTCCAGCGCTTCACGGCCGATGCCGTTATCGTTGATTTCGGCGAACTTGATCTTCCCCTCTGGATCGATCAGGAACGTGCCACGATAAGCCAGGCCTTCTTCTTCGATCAGCACGTCGAAGTTGCGCGCCAGAACGTGCGTCGGATCGCCCAGCAGCGGGTACTTCACCTTGCCAATGGCCGGCGACGTTTCAGCCCAAGCCTTGTGCGAGAAATGCGTGTCCGTAGAGACGCCATACACTTCGATACCCAGCTTCTGGAATTCAGCGTAGTGATCCGCAAGGTCTTCCAGCTCGGTCGGGCAAACGAACGTGAAATCGGCCGGGTAGAACACGAACAGCGACCACTTACCCTTCAGGGTTGCTTCAGTGACTTCGAAGAACTTGCCGTTTTGGTAGGCTTGCGACTTGAATGGCTTGACTTGCGAATTGATGATCGGCATGTCTTTTCCTTTGTGGTTGAGGTTGCTCGTGAGTCGATGGAACAGAGTATGTGCCATCGCATGCTATTTTAAAAGTTAATTAAATAAAAGGGAATGATTGTTTTTAACTATCGATGTCAGAAAATTTGCAATCGTGTTTCAATCGTTCCCGGCACCGTTGTGGTACCGGACAAAGCCGTGATACAAGGTGACAAGGCATGACATATCAGCAAGCAGGTAATACACCCGACACCCAGGCACAACCGGGCGTCACGTGCGATGACATCGCGGACCGCGGCACGCGGGTTCACGATGCGGCCGCCACCGGTCGATCGCAGCATACCGCGCTTTTATGTCTATATGGCGTCTTGACGCTGTTGGCGGTATGGGTTGTCCATTCCTATGTCCCCGCCGTGCTGTGGGCCGGCGTGCTGGCGATTGCGCTGTGGCCGGCGTTGGAAAAGGTCGAACGATGGCGTGGTCTGAATGGGCGGCCACGACTGGTTGCGGCGCTAGTCGTTTCGTGCGTGGCAGTCGTGTTCGTACTACCGTTGATACTTGCGTTATCAAATATAGGTGGCGATACGCACGCTCTCATGGACCAGGTGCGCACCGTCCAGGAAAATGGCTTGCCGGCACCGGCCTGGCTGGGCCGCCTACCATTCGCCAGTGTGCAGGCAACAACCTGGTGGAACGACAATTTGGCCGATCCGCACCCCGGCAAGGCACTGCTGTCTCATGTTCCACATGGATCGTTGATGACAGTGGGCGGCGTGTTCGGCAAACGGCTGCTGCATGCGCTGATTACGTTTGCTTTCATGTTGCTGGTATTGTTTTTCATCTTCGCGGCCGGCACCCCATTGCGTGAACAAGCATTGCGAGGCATTGGACGCTTCTTCGGGCAGGAAGGGAGGGCCCTGGCCACGCAGATGGCGGTGTCGGTACGTGGGACGGTCAGCGGTCTGGTGCTAGTGGGGCTGGGAGAAGGCGCGTTGATGTGTATCAGCTACTTCATCGCCAAAGTGCCACATGCGGTTCTGCTGGGGGCGCTTACCGCCGTGACGGCGATGTTGCCATTCTGCGCCCCGGTATTGATCGCCGGGGTCGGGGCCTATCTATTGGTGCAGGGTGCGACGGGGGCCGCAATCGCGGTGCTGGTCTGGGGAGGCATCATCGTGTTTGCAGCCGAGCACTTTGTCCGCCCGGCGCTGATTGGCGGGGCTGCACGACTACCGTTCCTGCTGGTGCTACTGGGTATTCTTGGCGGCGCCGAGACGCTCGGGTTGTTGGGCATCTTCATCGGACCTGCCTTGATGACCATCTTGATGGTTTTGTGGCGTGATTATGTTCAGGGATAGCGCTTCGCAATAGCTTACGGCCCCCGCTGGCGATTTCAAAAATCGCCAGCGGGGGCCGTTGTCAAACTTGCCTGGAAGACTAGCCGCCGCGCGGTCCCGGCCCTGGCCCGCCAGGACCATGGTCAGGGCCGCCCGGGCCAGGGCCCCCCGGAGGCGGGCCCCACTAGCAACCGCCGAGCGATGCCGCGGTAATGGCAATCATTGCCGCCATAATGAGCTTGCGCATTGTGCTTTCTCCTATTTTTATCGCAACGTCAAATGTGTCTTCGGATCACGGGACCCGAGGGGGCGTGTCGCAGTCATGCTGCGCGACTTCCTTGCACTCAAGGTAACAGGGTCTCCTTGCATTGATTGCTAGTGAATGTAACAATTGTTAGTGGAGCAATATGTCTATTTCCCTTGCTGCCTCTGTCAGCCATGGCGCGGCGTGTCTCACGATACAATCAGATAAAGAAACCGTTGTCGCGTAATGGATCGTAACGTTGCCGATACATCTCTAGGCCGTTTCTCGTTCGACAATGCAGTCATGGCGAAGGGCGTTGGACACAGCCAGATCTGAAAGGCTGGTACATCCCGAAGCGCAGTTTGCGTGGCCTGTCTCAAACAGGTTGCGTATTAGGAGGAAATGATGAAAAAGATCGCAGTGGCCGCGTTGTTGGTGGGTGGCATTGCAATGGCGGGTCAGGCCAATGCACAGGGCTGGGGCCATCATGGCCCAGGTGGCGGCGCCATCGCAGGTGCGGCCGTATTAGGTGCCGTGACGGGCTTGGTCATTGGCTCGGCCGTAAGCGCGCCGCGCCCGGCGGTGGTTTACGAGCAGCCGGTGTATGCGCAGCCGGTATATGCCGCGCCCCCAGGATACTGCTATGACGCCTACGGCCGTGCCTATGCGTGCAGGCCGGCCCCGGTGTACGGGCCGCCTCCGCCGCCTCCGGGTTGGTAAGCAGTGGCCGGCGCGTGTACCGGATGTCATGGTGAACGCGCAAGCCTGGAAACGACAAGGCCGCACCCTGGATGATCCGGGTGCGGCCTTGTTGCTGATGCGGACCGATGTCCGCGTCGGGGGTGCCAGCCTATGTGTTGTTATCGTGCGGGATTAATGAAAATGCTGCTGGCCGGCCGCGGCGTCTTCCGGCATTTCCGCATGGACGATATCCCCATGTGGATCAGGGTAGAGCGGTACGCCGCAATCCTCGCAATACTCCGGATCGAAGCGTTCGTTCAAACGACGGATATCGGTGATGCCGCATTCACGCAGCAACGTCACGATCGTCTCGAGCGGCGCATTGATCGCTTCTTCGCCAACCTCGCTTTCCTCCTCGCCGTCCTCCAGGTCGCCGTTCTCCCGTCCGTAGAGGGGCCAGATCACGCCGTACAACACGTCGTTGGCGCCACGCAGGGTAAAACCAATGCGATATTCATCGATATATTGCTCGCCGAAACCACCGATGACCGCACGTAGTGCCTTGGCCTCGGTTTGAAGCGTGTCTTCGAGGTAGCGCACGGCAGTGCGGATCGTGTGCGGCCGAATCCGTTCATCCGCATCGCGACACGCGGAGTGGTACGCGTCCGGCAACAAACACTCGAATTCACAGCCGGCGAGGATCGACGCCAGCACCGGACTGGCTTGCGCACGCCACTGTTCGAGGCAATGCGCGCGTTCGATACGCTGGCCGCGCGGCGCACTGTCGTCGGTGTCCTGCCAGCGGAACAGCGCTTCGCCAGACGGGGCGGCAATCACGGCGAGCAGGAACCGTGGATCGGCAAGGATCGGGGCGCTTTCGGGCAAATCACCCCAGCTCAGTCGCGGCGCCACGCCTTCCACGGTCGCCTTGGCCAACTGATGCGACAGTTTGAATGCCTCGGCATGCGCTCTGGGCAGTTGATCGATGCTGTAGAGATAGGGGACCAGCGACACTTTGCTGCCGGACGCCGCCAGATGCCCCTCGAACTGGTTACGCAACGCGTCCAGCGGCTCGCCCTTCAACGGACCGGAGGGGATCAGGAAACGCGTCCAGACCAGAATGGGTGCCGCCACCAGCACAACGTCCCACGATTGGCCGTCGTGTTCGATAACGACGGATTCACTTTGCGTTTCCGCAAGATCGGCCAATGCGCCGTATGCCGGCGCGTAATGCGCCTGCAAATGGTCGAGTGCGGCATCGAGCGCGGCTTGATGACCCGCGCGCAGCATTCGTGCGAGCAGGGTGTCGATCTTCTGCTCCCAGAAACGGTCTTCGATCCGGCTGCCCGAGGCATACAGGGCGAGCGACAGGCCGATGAGTTTTTCCGCGTCGGCGGGGAGACGTTTGGCAACAGGGCGCGATCGCATGACGTAGAGCGTAGTTCCGATAAGCTAACCGTGTATTTTAAACCTAACGATGCGCACGAGGGCCAAGAATCACGGGCAATGTCGACAGTGCCTCGGCGAGCACGCCAATAGGGCCGTGGGAATCGCACGTAAACCAGACAATGTCGCGAGGGTAATACGCAGTGGATGGCGAACAGGATCGCGTCGTCAGATGCGATTGCCACATCCCGATCATCCAAAATGGCACGACCCGGACAAGCCGGGTCGGTGAAAAGGGAGCGTGATCAGTAGCGGCCATCAGGGGCAACGCCGGGAGTGCGGTGCATGCAGGCCCGGGCCTACCCCGATTGACGTGACGCTGATCGCCGCGACAATCTTGCCTGGATGCTTACGCCGCCAGCAACTGGCGCAACACGAACGGCAGAATGCCACCATGTTTGTAGTAGTCGACCTCGATCGGTGTGTCGATGCGCAGCAGTACACCAACACGGTCCGTCTTGCCATCGGCGCGATGGATCACCAGCGTGACCTGTTGTTGCGGCTTGAAGTCGTTGCCCAGGTCTTCGATGTCATACGTCTCGTCGCCGGTCAGGTTCAATGAGGCAGCGCTGTCGCCGTCCTTGAACTGCAACGGCAAGACGCCCATGCCCACGAGGTTCGACCGGTGGATTCGCTCGAAGCTACGTGCGACAACAGCCCGCACGCCCAGCAATTGCGTACCCTTGGCCGCCCAGTCACGCGAGCTGCCCGTGCCGTATTCTTCGCCGCCGAATACGATCGACGGAACGCCGGCATCCACATAGCGCATTGCCGCGTCATAGATCGACATCTGTTCGCCGCTCGGCTTGTGGATCGTGAGGCCGCCTTCGACACGGTTGCCATTGGCGTCCAGCGGGATCATCAGGTTCTTGATCCGCACGTTCGCAAACGTGCCGCGCATCATGACTTCGTGGTTGCCGCGGCGTGACCCGTAGCTGTTAAAGTCGGCCTTCTGCACGCCATTGGCCTTCAGCCAGACGCCGGCAGGCGACGTTTCCTTGATCGAGCCCGCCGGGCTGATGTGGTCGGTGGTCACCGAGTCACCAAAGATACCCAGCGCGCGCGCGCCCTTGACCGGGGTGATCGTGGCGGCAGGGGTCATGCTGAAGTCTTTGCCGAAGAACGGGGGCTCGGCGATGTAGGTCGACTTCGGCCAATCGTACACCTGGCCTTCCGCGCCTTCGATCTTGCTCCACAGGTCGCCCTTCTTCGTCAACTGCGAGTAGTTCTTGCGGAAGACGTCCGAGTTCAGCGCGAACTTCAGCAGCGATTGCACTTCTTCGCTGGTCGGCCAGATGTCGCCGAGGAACACGTCCTTGCCGGCGGCATTGCGGCCGACAGGTTCGGTCATCAGATCGCGCGTGATGTTGCCGGCAATGGCGTAAGCCACGACCAGCGGCGGCGATGCCAGGAAGTTGGCGCGGATGTTCGGATGAATCCGCGCTTCGAAGTTCCGGTTACCCGACAATACCGCCGCGGCGACGACATCGTTCGACGTGATGGATTCATTCAGCGCCGGTGTCAGATCGCCTGCGTTACCGATACACGTCGTGCAGCCGTAGGCGGCCAATTCGAAGCCGAGCTTCGACAGGTAGGGCAGCAAGCCGGTGGCGGTCAGGTAATCCGTGACGATACGCGATCCAGGGGCCAGCGACGTCTTGATATGCGGCGCCACCGTCAGGCCGTGCTCCACGGCTTTCTTGGCCAGCAGACCAGCCGCCAGCAGCACGCTCGGATTCGACGTGTTCGTACATGACGTAATGGCGGCAATCAGGATGTCGCCGTTATGCAGCGCCACGCCGTCTTTCGTCGTGTAGGTCTCTTCCAGTTGCGCGGCTGTCTTGGCAAAGCCGTTTTCCGCGACCGGCTTCGTGAACAGGTCCTTGAAGTTCGCCTTGACGTTGCCGATTTCGATCCGGTCCTGCGGCCGCTTCGGGCCCGCCAGGGAAGGCGTCACGCTGCCGAGGTCCAGCTTCAGCGACTTCGTGTAGTCGATCTCGCCGGTCTTGGGCACGCCCCACAGCTCTTGGGCCTTGAAGTAGTTTTCGAACGCGCTGATTTCCGCATCGGTCCGTCCGGTGCCCTTGAAATAGTCGATCGTCTTCTCGTCGACCGGGAAGAAACCCATCGTCGCGCCGTATTCCGGTGCCATGTTGCCTATCGTGGCACGGTCGGGTACTTGCAGGGATGCCGTGCCTTCGCCGAAGAATTCAACGAATTTGCCGACCACTTTTTCGCGGCGCAGCATTTCCGTGATCGTCAGGACCAGGTCGGTCGCCGTGACGCCCTCGCGCAGACGGCCCGTCAGCTCGACGCCGACGACGTCCGGCGTCAGGAAATAGACCGGTTGACCGAGCATGCCCGCTTCGGCTTCGATACCGCCCACGCCCCAGCCCACCACGCCGATACCATTGATCATCGTCGTGTGGCTGTCCGTGCCGACCAGTGTATCCGGGTAGTACACGGTATCAGCGCCTTCGGTGCGCTTGTGGACGCCGCGCGCAAGATATTCCAGGTTCACCTGGTGGACAATGCCAATGCCCGGCGGCACGACCTTGAACGTGTCGAATGCCTGCATGCCCCACTTCATGAACTGGTAGCGCTCGTTATTGCGCTGGAATTCCAGTTTCATGTTCAGGTCAAGCGCGTCTTTCTGGCGGAAGTAATCGATCTGCACCGAGTGATCGACCACCAGATCAACCGGAACCAGCGGTTCGATCGACTTCGGATTCTTGCCGGCACGCTCGGCGACGCCACGCATGGCGGCGATATCGGCCAGCAGCGGTACGCCGGTGAAATCCTGCAGCACGACGCGCGCCACGACAAACGGGATTTCGTCGGTACGCTTGGCGTTCGGCTTCCAGTTCGCCAGTTGCGTGACGTGCTCTTCGGCTACCTTCTTGCCATCATAGTTGCGCAGCACCGACTCGAGTACCAAACGGATCGATACCGGGAGCCGTGACACATCGACACCCAGCGCCTTGCCGAGCTGGGGCAGTGAGTAGTACTTGCCAGTACCGGCGCCGCTTTTGAATTCCTTCAGCGTTTGGTGCAGATTGTGGGCCATGGTATATCCTTGGTTTTTATCGCGTCGTTGCCGCGTGTCTCGGGGGAGAGGACCGCCTTCCCGTGACCGTCTTTTGCGCGGTCTCGTGAAGGCGGTCCGTGATGATGCTTAATCTACCAACATGCACTACCAAAACAAACCCATCGATACGTGAGCAATGCGCTGTCTGCGCAATTAGTTACGGATCAACTCGTTCGATTGCGTTGGTGCGGGCGTACCGTGTTCACGCATCTCGGTGGTCATGCATTCATCGGCCAGGCGCGTTTGATCGCCTTTGTCCATGAACAACATTGCTTTCGTCGGGATCACGACGAGGTCCATGCCCGATGCCGGATCGTAGAAACGGTCCGCGCCCGTTGTCGTGGCTTCACGCGGCAACTTGTAATCGCGACCCTTCCAGAACATCGTCAGGATCTGGTCGCGTTTCATGTTGCCAGCGAGAAACAGCGACTCGCCCTCGGCACATGCCCATTTCTCGGCACCCGGAGGAATGGCGGCGGCCGCTGCGGCTACCGGCACGGCCTTGCGAGCCGTCCGGCGCCGCGAGGATGCACGTTCGCTACGTTTCGCGGGAGCCTTTTTCGCCACCGGTTTCTTTGCCGGGGCCGTGGTCGTCGGCGTCGTGGACGTCGAGCCTTGTGCAAATACCGGCGCCGACACGGCACCGGTAACCAACAGACCGCAGGTGAGCAGCGCGGCGGTCAAGTTTTTCATCTTCGACATAAAAACCTTTCAGATCAACGTGAGAGAGTCAGCTTACGAGGCAACAACGTCGCGGTCGGTTGGTGAGCCACCCAGCACTGTCTGCCGTGTTGCGGGATTCCCGCCGAAGGCAAAAGGGGCTGGCACCGGCACGAGCCGACCTGCGCCGGTCCTGCGCGCGCAGACGCTATTCTGGCGCATTCCGCAGCGCCTCTCTCAAATTTATCCGTTGGGGAAAACGACGGGGGCAACCGGGCGTTGTCATCGCGCATCGGGCAAACGCCCGCGGGCCCTTATGGCCGGGGATGATGGCCGGGCAGGGTGCTGCGAATGACGCCGTATTGGGCATCGAACCGAAGTCGTCCATCGTCGTGAAGAAGGGGGGGCTCTCGTTACCGCTTTTTGTTACGGGGCGTTATTTTGCCGCTTTGCTTCGCGCGCTGGTTGTTCGCGCAAGCGGCACGGCCACGGGCTCCGGCGCGGCGATCGATGCGCTACGCCGGAGCGACGTGATTTACAGCAGGTGCTTGACGCCGTCGCGCTCTTCCTCGAGCTCCGCCAAAGTCTTGGCGATCAGCTCCTTCGAGAAGGCATCGATTTCCAAGCCTTCGACCAGCTTGTATTCACCGTTTTCCGTGGTGACCGGCAGACCGAAGACGATGTCCTCCGGCACGCCATAGACGCCCGTCGACGGGATGCCCATCGTGACCCACTTGCCATTGCTGCCCAGCACCCAATCACGAACGTGGTCGATGGCGGCATTGGCCGCCGATGCCGCCGACGAGAGGCCGCGTGCCTCGATGATCGCGGCGCCCCGCTTCCCAACCGTCGGGATGAATGTGTCGGCAATCCAGGCTTGGTCGAGCGATGCGTGCAGGGCCTTGCCGGCGCTGGTCGCAAAACGCGTATCCGGGTACATCGTCGGCGAGTGGTTTCCCCATACGACGAGCTTTTCGATGCTGCCTACCGGCACGTTCGATTTTGCCGCCAACTGGGAGAGGGCGCGATTATGATCAAGGCGCAGCATCGCCGTGAAGTTCTTCTTCGGCAGATCGGGTGCCGACTTCATTGCGATATAGGCGTTGGTGTTTGCCGGGTTGCCCACGACCAGTACCTTGACGTCCCGGCTAGCCACATCGTTCAGGGCCTTGCCTTGGACCGTGAAAATCTCCGCATTCGCGCTCAGCAAATCCTTGCGCTCCATGCCCTTGCTGCGCGGACGGGCACCCACGAGCAACGCGATGTCGGCGTCCTTGAACGCAACCTTCGGGTCGTCCGAGGTGACAACGCCTTCCAGCAGCGGGAACGCGCAGTCTTCCAGTTCCATCACCACGCCCTTCAGCGCGTTCTGGGCTTGCGGCAAGTCCAGCAGTTGCAGGATGACGGGCTGGTCCGGACCCAGCATCGCGCCACTGGCGATGCGGAACAGCAGGGAATAACCAATCTGACCTGCGGCGCCGGTAACGGCGACGCGCTTGGCGGCTTTAGCCATGGACGACTCTCCTATTTATTCGATGTCGACAGATCTCGCGATCTGCATCTTTTCGGGCCATTCCGGGGTGCGCCGGATGACCGGCCCGCATTTGCGCGCGCCGCGCCGTACCACGCACGGCAGGGGTTCCCCCGCTGCCGTTTCACCGGTCGTGACCGAGTCTCGCTATTGTAGGCGCGTGCAGGCGCTTTCCGCCATTGCGGCCGTTCTCCACTGAATCGCGAGCAAGTTTAGGAGTCGTTGCGACGAAAGTCAAACCCTATCTTATGTCTTATATAAGACATGATATTTTCTGGACAAAAGGATGGACGGAATTTGACGGGTTGTGATGAAATGTCGGCCATGCGTACTGTCCCGTCCTTGCCGTCCACGATGTCCAGCCCGTCCGGTCCCGCGGAGGCGTCCCGCGGTACGTCGGGGGCGGCAGCGCCCGCATCTCCCGAGCGCCCCGACGACGGGGCGCCCTCTCATCCGACGGCATTGCCGGAGCCGATGAATCGCGAGGGTGACGGGGCGCCGGGGATCGCCGGTTTAGCGACGGCCGCCGTCGTTCCAGCATCCGCCGCCGCGGCGCCCACGCCGGCGTTTACGCCCCCTACATTCAGCCCGTTGTATCGTCAGATCAAGGGCCTGATCACACAGAGCCTGGAGAGCGGCGAATGGCGGCCCGGAGACGTCATCCCCAGCGAAATCGAACTGGCTGCGCGCTACGGCGTTAGCCAGGGAACGGTTCGCAAGGCAATCGACGAGCTGGCGGCCGACAACCTCGTCGTACGACGTCAAGGTAAGGGTACGTTCGTTGCTACCCACAATGAGGACAGGGTCCAGTTTCGCTTCCTCCGGTTACTGCCAGATGACGGTACCATTCGTCCGCACGTCAGCGACGTGCAGCAGTGCCGTCGCACCAGGGCACCTGCGGACATCGCACGCCAGCTCGACATGAAGCCGGCCGAGAGTGTCGTGCAAATTAAGCGCGTGCTGCGTTTCGATGGCGAGACCCAGCCCACGGTTTTTGAGGAAATCTGGTTGCCGGGCGCGATATTCAAGGGTTTGACGATGGAGCGACTGGCCGGCTACAAGGGGCCGTTCTACGCGATGTTCGAGAGCGAATTCAATACGCGGATGATTCGCGCGAGCGAACGGGTGCGTGCGGTGGCGGCTGTCAGGGAAATAGCCGCCCTTCTCGAGGTCTCGGAAGGCACGCCGCTTTTGAGCGTCGAGCGCCTGTCCTACACCTATGGCGACAGGCCGGTGGAAGTGCGGCGGGGCTGGTATCAGACTGATCGCTTTCATTATCAGAACGATCTAAGCTGAGGAATAGCGATAATCTAGGATGGACGACGCGCCAAGATTGCGCGCGACCGGTGGCAAACGATTACAATGCCCGCGATCATTGTTGCTTACATCGCGCAAGGGCGTGCGCTGATTCGCCGCGGCAATGAGACGAAAAAGCGCTAAAATTGCGAATTCGCGTTCTAACGAGGGGTCTAGCAATGGCTGAAGCAGTAAAGAAACCGAGGCCGGAATTCCGGAATATCGGGATTGGGCAATTAGCGGGATACCGGCTGCCGCTGGCGGGCAAGGTTTCCATCCTGCACCGTATCAGCGGTGGGCTGTTGTTCTTATTGATCCCTTTCGCGCTTTACTTGTTTGAACAGAGCCTGACATCGGAGCTCTCGTTCGGCCAATTGAAAGCTTTCTTCGCGAACATTATCGTCAAGCTTGTCATTCTGGCGCTGTCCTGGGCATTTGCGTTCCACTTCTTCGCCGGCCTGCGTTTCCTGCTCGCCGATACCCACAAATATGTGAGCAAGGAAGGCGGACGCAATACCGCCGGTGCCGTTCTCGTCCTGTCGTCGCTGTTGACGATCGTGATCGCGCTGAAACTGTTCGGGGCTTTCTGAAATGACAAGTAAGAACAATATCGGCGCAAAGCGCCTCGTCGTGGGTGCCCACTACGGCATGTTCGATTGGCTCGCGCAACGCGTGACCGCCGTGATCATGGCCGTGTTTACCGTCGTCCTGCTCGTCTGGTTCTTCGCGGCATCGAATTTCTCGTATGAAGGCTGGGCATCGATCTTCGCGCATCAGTGGATGAAGTTGCTGACGTTCGTCACGCTGCTCTCGTTGTTCTATCACGCGTGGGTCGGTATTCGCGACCTCTGGATGGATTACGTGAAACCGGCGGGTATCCGGCTGCTGCTGCAAGTGTTGACGATCCTCTGGCTGGTCGCCAGTGCCGGTTACGCTGTACAGATCCTGTGGAGAGTTTGAGCATGGCTGCAATCAAGAATTCGCTTCCCCGTCGCAAGTACGACGTTGTCATCGTCGGCGGCGGCGGCTCGGGTTTGCGTGCCGCGCTGCAACTCTCCCGTGCCGGCCTGTCGGTCTGCGTCCTGTCCAAGGTTTTCCCCACGCGCTCGCACACGGTGGCGGCGCAGGGTGGCATTGGCGCGTCGCTGGGCAATATGAGCGAGGATAACTGGCACTACCACTTCTACGACACCATCAAGGGCTCGGATTGGCTGGGTGATCAGGACGCGATCGAATTCATGTGCCGCGAAGCACCGAATGCGGTGTATGAACTCGAACACATGGGCATGCCGTTCGACCGGAATGCCGATGGCACGATTTACCAACGTCCGTTCGGCGGCCATACGGCAAACTATGGTGAAAAACCGGTGCAACGCGCCTGTGCGGCCGCGGACCGTACTGGTCATGCCTTGCTGCACACGCTGTATCAACAGAACGTCGCCTCGAAGACGCACTTCTACACCGAGTGGATGGCGCTCGACCTGATCCGCGATGCCGAAGGCGACGTATTGGGCGTGACGGCGCTCGAAATGGAAACGGGCGACATCTATATCCTCGAAGGCAAGACGACGCTGTTCGCCACGGGCGGTGCGGGCCGGATCTTCGCGGCATCGACCAACGCGTTCATCAATACCGGCGACGGACTGGGCATGGCCGCGCGTGCGGGCGTGCCGCTGCAGGACATGGAATTCTGGCAGTTCCATCCCACTGGCGTGGCGGGCGCGGGTGTGCTGATTACCGAAGGTGTGCGCGGCGAAGGCGGCATTCTGCGCAACTCTAACGGCGAGCGTTTCATGGAGCGCTACGCGCCGACGCTGAAGGATCTGGCGCCGCGCGACTTCGTGTCCCGTTCGATGGACCAGGAAATCAAGGAAGGTCGCGGTTGCGGTCCGAATGCGGATTACGTGCTGCTGGACCTGTCGCACATCGGCGCTGATACGATCATGAAGCGTCTGCCGTCGATTCGCGAAATCGCGATGAAGTTCGCGAATGTCGATTGCATCAAGGAGCCGATCCCGGTCGTGCCAACCATCCACTACCAGATGGGCGGTATTCCGACCAATATCTACGGTCAGGTCGTGGGCAAGGGCAACGACTACGATGCGCCGGTCAACGGTTTCTACGCCGTGGGCGAATGTTCGTGCGTGTCCGTGCACGGTGCCAATCGCCTGGGTACGAACTCGCTGCTGGATCTGGTGGTCTTCGGTCGTGCGGCAGGGAATCACATCATCAAGCATGTGGGGGAACTGGGGCGCGAGCACAAGCCGCTGCCCGAGAACGCCGCCGATGCGACGCTGGCGCGTCTGGCGAAACTCGAAGGCACGACATCCGGCGAATACACGCAAGATATCGCCAACGATATCCGCAAGACGATGCAGACGCATGCCGGCGTGTTCCGGACTTCCGCGTTGATGTCCGAGGGCGTGGACAAGATGGCCGAGCTGATCGAGCGCACGAAGCATGTGCATCTGAAGGACAAGTCGAAGGTGTTCAACACCGCGCGCGTTGAAGCGCTCGAGCTGGATAACCTGATCGAAGTCGCGAAGGCGACGATGATCTCGGCCGAAGCCCGCAAGGAAAGCCGCGGCGCGCATGCGCATAGCGACTTCGAACATCGTGACGACGATAACTGGATGAAGCACACGCTGTTCTACAGTGACGATCAACGCCTCGAATACAAGCCGGTGAAGATGAAGCCGTTGACGGTCGAATCCGTGCCGCCGAAGGCGCGGACGTTCTGATCGGCAAATCGAAAACACCCCCACGATAAAGGCATGCCTGGTCGGATAAAGGGGTCGGAGGAACAGGAGGGCGGGAGCAACGGTTTCCCGCGCGCGAGACAGGCGGGTGCGCCGGCGCGGCCCCCGTTCTGAAATGCAGGGAACCTGTTCTTGCCACGGACCCCACCCGGAGGCAGCAGAGGAAAACGAGATGAGCAAACGAATCTTTGAGGTGTATCGCTACGATCCGGACCAGGACGCGGCGCCGCGGATGCAACGCTACGAAATCGAAATCGGTTCGGGCGACCGCATGCTGCTCGACGCGCTGGTCAAGCTGAAGGCCGTTGATGAGACGATCGGTTTCCGCCGTTCGTGCCGTGAAGGCGTCTGCGGTTCCGATGCGATGAACATCAACGGCAAGAACGGCCTGGCCTGCTTGACGAACATGAACGATCTGCCGGAAAAGATCGTGCTGCGCCCGTTGCCGGGCTTGCCGGTCATCCGTGACTTGATCGTCGATATGACCCTGTTCTTCAACCAGTATCACTCGATCAAGCCGTATCTGATCAACGATACGCCGCCGCCGGAAAAGGAACGCCTGCAGACGCCGGAAGAACGCGATGAACTGGATGGCCTGTACGAATGCATCCTGTGCTCGTGCTGCTCCACGGCATGCCCGAGTTTCTGGTGGAATCCGGACAAGTTCGTCGGCCCGGCCGGGCTGTTGCAGGCCTATCGCTTTATTGCCGACAGCCGTGATCAGGCAACCGGCGAGCGCCTGGACAACCTGGAAGATCCGTACCGCCTGTTCCGTTGCCATACGATCATGAACTGCCTGGACGTCTGCCCGAAGGGTCTGAACCCGACGCAGGCAATCGGCAAGATCAAGGAACTGATGTTCCGCCGCGCGGTATAAGTGAGAAAGGAGTCAGACATGGTTTCCACTTTCGAAGCCGGCGCCGGCACCGGGTCCACATCGGAGGCGACGCTGGCGACAGTGCCGGCCGCGGGCTCGCCTGCATGGCAGCGTGCGCCGGAGGCGGGAGCCGTGTCAGAGTATCAGGACGATCACGCGCATCAGGCGGATCCGTTACGGCGTGCACGGCTGCGTTGGCGCGCGCGACGGGGCCTGCTGGAAAACGATCTGTTTCTGCAACGTTTCTTTGACCGATATGAGCATACGTTGAGCGATCAGGACGTGGCCGGGCTGACGCGCTTGCTGGACCTGACCGACAACGACCTGATGGATCTGTTGCTGGGCCGGCGTGAGCCGGACGGCGAGTTGGCTTTGCCCGAAGTGACAGGGCTGCTGGGGCGGCTGCGGGAAGCGTGATCGCCGCGGCCCCGCCCTGACAAGACGGTGAATGCGGGCGTGATCAGAAGTGGATCGCGCGGCCGCGCTCGATTAATTCAATTCGATTACAGGAAGAGACATATGACACCGACCACGTCAGACGTAAAAGCCACGCTATCGTTTTCCGACGACTCGCCAAGCGTAGAGCTGCCGATCTATAAGGGTACGCTTGGTCCAGACGTCATCGATATCCGTAAGTTGTACGGCCAGACCGGCAAGTTCACGTACGACCCGGGGTTCATGTCCACCGCGTCCTGTAATTCGGAAATCACCTATATCGACGGCGATAAGGGTGAACTGCTTTATCGCGGCATCAAGATCGATGATCTGGCGCAAAACGCGGATTTTCTCGAGACCTGCTACCTGCTGTTGAAAGGGGAATTGCCGAACGTGGCGCAGAAGGACGAGTTCGTCGACACGGTGACCAAGCACACGCTGGTGCATGAACAGATGCAATTCTTCTTCCGTGGCTTCCGTCGTGATGCGCACCCGATGGCCGTGCTGACCGGTTCGGTCGGTGCGTTGTCCGCGTTCTACCATGACTCGCTCGACATCACGAATCCGCAACACCGTGAAGTCTCGGCCATCCGCCTGATCGCCAAGCTGCCGACGTTGGTCGCCATGGCGTACAAGTACTCGATCGGCCAACCGTTTGTGTATCCGCAGAATGACCTGTCGTATTCGGCAAATTTCATGCGGATGATGTTCGCCAATCCGTGTGAAGAGTATCAAGTCAACGACGTGCTGGTACGTGCGCTCGACCGTATTTTGATCCTGCATGCGGACCACGAGCAGAATGCGTCGACGTCGACGGTGCGGCTGGCCGGTTCGTCGGGCGCGAATCCGTTTGCGTGTATCGCTGCAGGTATCGCCTGTCTGTGGGGTCCGGCGCACGGTGGTGCGAACGAAGCGGCGTTGACCATGCTGGAAGAAATCGGCTCGGTCGAGAACATTCCGGAATTCATCAAGCAGGTCAAGGACAAGAATTCGGGCGTGAAGCTGATGGGCTTCGGTCACCGGGTGTACAAGAACTACGACCCGCGTGCGAAACTGATGCGCGAGACCTGCCACGAAGTGCTCGAAGAGCTTGGCCTTCACGATGACCCGTTGTTCAAACTGGCGATGGAACTGGAAAAGATCGCGCTCGAAGACGAATACTTCGTATCGCGCAAGCTCTATCCGAACGTCGACTTCTACTCGGGTATCGTCCAGCGCGCGCTCGGTATTCCGACATCGATGTTCACCTGCATCTTCGCAATGGCGCGTACCGTCGGCTGGATTGCGCAGTGGAATGAGATGATCGCTGACAAGGACCAGAAGATCGGTCGTCCGCGTCAGTTGTATGTGGGGGAATCCGTGCGTCCGGCACCGGAGATCACAAAGCGTTGATTGTAGCGCCGAGCGCCGCGCGGTTCGCGGTGCTTGGACCGACTTGGCGCGTTGGCGAAGCGGCCCTGATGGGCCGCTTTTTTTTGGGAATTGCACGACGGGGCTCGGGTACGAGTCCGGAAAGGCGTCATCGACGAGGTTTCACATCTTGGAAAGCTTGTTGAAAGTCGTACCCAGCCCTATCCGAAAGAAGATGTTTTCCCTCGTTTTCCAGGGGGGGAATTGCGCCGTGGGCACTGTGTACTATGGCATAATGCGCAATACAACCCCCAATATGCAGTAAAAATGCCCGGCAGCGGCGATCCGTGCGGATTTTACCCGTGCGGTTTGGACGCCGGGGTGTCCGCGCCGGCGACGGCCGGCAGTTTCGAGATAGAAACAAGATGGCTCAAACTCTGTACGACAAGCTGTGGGACGCGCATGTAGTTCGCACAGAAGAGGACGGAACGGCGACGCTGTATATCGACCGTCAACTTTTACACGAAGTGACGAGTCCGCAGGCGTTCGAAGGGCTAAAGCTGGCAAATCGTCCGGTATGGCGCTTGAGTGCCAATCTCGCCACGTCGGATCACAACGTGCCGACGCTGGGGCGCAAGGACGGCATCACCGATCCGATTTCGAAACTGCAGATCGATACCCTAGATGCGAATTGCGACGCGAGCGGTATCACGCAGTTCAAGATGAATGACCTGCGCCAGGGAATCGTTCACATCATCGGGCCGGAACAAGGTGCGACGTTGCCGGGCATGACGGTGGTCTGCGGAGATTCGCACACGTCCACGCATGGCGCGTTCGGTGCGCTGGCGTTCGGCATCGGCACGTCCGAGGTCGAGCACGTGCTCGCCACGCAGACGTTGTTGCAGAAGAAGAGCAAGAACATGCTGGTGCGGGTGGAGGGTCCATTGCCGCGCGGGTGTAGCGCGAAGGACGTCGTGCTCGCGATTATTGGCAAGATCGGCACTGCCGGTGGTACCGGCTATGCGATCGAATTCGGCGGCTCGACGATCCGTGCACTGTCGATGGAAGGCCGGATGACGGTCTGTAACATGGCCATCGAGGCGGGCGCGCGTGCCGGCATGGTCGCCGTCGACGATACGACGATCGATTACGTGCGCGGCCGCCCGTTCGCACCCACTGACGCGGAATTCCCATCGGCTGAGCGCTACTGGCGCACGCTGGTGTCGGACGCCGATGCGACGTTTGATCGGGTTGTCGAGTTGTCCTCGGCCGATATCGTGCCGCAAGTAACGTGGGGCACGTCGCCGGAGATGGTGTTGCCGATCGACGGTCGCGTGCCGGATCCGGATCAGATCAAGGATCCGGTCAAGCGCGATGCCGTCGAGCGCGCTTTGAAGTACATGGGCTTGACGCCTAACACGCCGATGGAGTCGGTCAACATCGACAAGGTCTTTATCGGTTCCTGCACCAATGCGCGGATCGAAGACCTGCGCGCCGCGGCTTATGTCGTGAAGCGGCTGAATCGCAAGGTGGCGCCAACGGTGCGGCAGGCCTTGGTCGTCCCGGGCTCGGGCTTGGTCAAGGCGCAGGCTGAGCGTGAAGGGTTGGACCGCGTGTTCATCGATGCCGGTTTCGAATGGCGTGATCCCGGTTGTTCGATGTGTCTGGCAATGAACGCGGACCGGCTCGAACAGGGTGAGCGTTGCGCGTCCACGTCGAATCGGAATTTCGAAGGCCGGCAAGGCGCGGGTGGTCGGACGCATTTGCTGAGCCCGGCCATGGCGGCCGCGGCGGCGATCGAAGGGCACTTCGTCGACGTGCGGAAGATGGCCTAACTGGATCAGCGGGAAGCGAATACAGATGGAAAAATTTACCGTCCATAGCGGCTTGGTCGCGCCGCTCGATCGTGCGAACGTGGACACCGACGCGATCATCCCGAAGCAGTTCCTGAAGTCGATCAAGCGGACCGGTTTTGGTCAGAACTTGTTTGACGAGTGGCGTTACCTCGATCATGGCGAGCCAGGGCAGGATTGCTCGACGCGGCCGTTGAATCCCGATTTCGCGCTGAACCAATCGCGTTACAAAGGGGCAACGGTGTTGCTGGCGCGCGAAAACTTCGGTTGCGGTAGCTCGCGTGAGCACGCGCCGTGGGCCTTGACGCAATATGGTTTTCGCGCGGTGATCGCGCCGAGCTTCGCCGATATCTTCTTCAACAACTCGTTCAAGAACGGGCTGTTGCCTGTCGTCCTGACTGAACAGCAGGTGGATAGGTTGTTCCAGGACACGGCCGCTTTCGTCGGATTCAAGCTGGTGATCGATCTTGACGCGCAGCAAGTGCGTACAGAGGATGGCAGCGTTGCCTATCCGTTCGAGATCTCGTCGTTTCGCCGTTATTGCATGTTGAATGGCTTTGACGATATCGGTCTGACGTTGCAGCACGCGGATGCGATCCGAAAGTTCGAGGCGGAGCGCCTGTTGCGTCAACCCTGGCTGGGCAAGCGCGTACTGTAGGAACCTGCCGCGCCGCGTGCCGCGGCGGCCAGAGATCCGTCTTGCCCGCGCCGTGCTTTTCGTAGAGAGATAGAGATGAAGATTGCGATATTGCCCGGTGATGGCATCGGGCCGGAGATCATTGCCGAGGCGACCAAGGTTTTGAACGCGCTCGATGAGCGTTTCGAATTGGAAAGCGCACCAGTTGGCGGTGCGGGCTACGAGGCGAGCGGGCATCCGCTGCCGGAAGCCACGCTGTCCCTGGCGAAGGCTGCCGATGCGATTCTGTTCGGCGCCGTGGGAGATTGGAAATACGACAAGCTGGACCGTCCGTTGCGTCCCGAACAAGCCATTCTCGGCTTGCGCAAGGAACTGCAATTGTTCGCGAACTTCCGGCCAGCGATCTTGTATCCGGAATTGGCGAGTGCGTCCACGCTGAAACCGGAAGTGGTTGCGGGTCTCGATATCCTGATCATTCGCGAATTGAATGGCGACATCTATTTCGGTCAGCCGCGAGGGCGTCGCCAGGCGAGCGATGGTCTGTTCCCGGGCGCGCTCGAAGGCTTCGATACCATGCGCTATAGCGTGCCGGAAATCGAACGGATCGCGCATGTGGCGTTCCAGGCGGCGTCCAAGCGTGACAAGAAGCTGTGCAGTGTCGACAAGTCGAACGTGCTGGAAACGTCGCAATTGTGGCGCGACGTGATGACCGACGTATCGAAGCAGTATGCCGATGTTGCACTGTCGCACATGTACGTAGACAACGCGGCAATGCAGCTGGTGCGCGCGCCGAAGGCCTTTGATGTGGTGGTGACGGGCAATATGTTTGGCGACATTCTGTCGGATCAGGCGTCGATGCTGACCGGATCGATTGGGATGCTGCCGTCGGCGTCGCTGGACAAGGCCAACAAGGGCTTATATGAGCCGTCGCACGGTTCGGCGCCGGATATCGCGGGCAAGGGCGTGGCCAATCCATTGGCGACGATCCTCTCGGCGGCGATGATGCTGCGCTTCACGCTGGGTCTTGCCGAGCAGGCCGATCGCATCGAGGATGCGGTCAAGCAGGTGCTGCGTGATGGCTTGCGCACGGCCGACATCTGGGCGGCTGGCACGGAGAAGGTAAGTACCGCGCAGATGGGTGACGCGGTGGTGAAGGCGCTGCGCGCATAGGGCGTGCGGCGGTACTGTGACGAGTGGGTGACGCGATGAAGACGGTAGGTCTCGTAGGTTGGCGGGGAATGGTGGGGTCGGTCCTGATGCAGCGGATGCAGACGGAAGGCGACTTCGCGCTGATCGAACCGGTGTTTTTCAGCACCAGCAATGCGGGCGGTGCCGCGCCGACGTTCGCCAAGAACGAGACACGCCTGAAAGACGCGACGTCGATCGACGACCTGAAACGTTGCGACATCATCATCACGTCCCAGGGTGGCGATTACACGACCGAGGTCTATCCAAAGCTGCGTGCAGCCGGGTGGAAGGGCTATTGGATCGACGCCGCCTCCACGCTGCGGATGAAGGAAGATGCCATCATCATCCTGGATCCGGTCAACCGTTCGGTGATCGACCAGGGGCTGCGGGACGGCATTCGCGACTACATCGGCGGCAACTGCACCGTCAGCCTGATGATGATGGCGCTCGGCGGCCTGTTCCAGCATGACCTGGTCGAGTGGATCAGTGCCATGACGTACCAGGCGGCGTCCGGCGCGGGCGCGCAGAACATGCGCGAACTGCTGTCGCAGATGGGGACGTTGCAGCAGGCCGTCGCGCCGGCGCTCGCCGATCCGGCATCCGCGATCCTCGATATCGATCGCAAGGTTGCCGAGACGATGAATGGTCCGGACATGCCCATCGCGCAATTTGGCGTGCCGCTGGCCGGATCATTGATCCCCTGGATCGACAAGGATCTGGGGAACGGCCAGTCGAAGGAAGAATGGAAGGGGCCGGCCGAAACCAACAAGATTCTCGGCAAGATTGCCGGACAGGCGGGTTCGATCCCGGTCGACGGATTGTGTGTACGCATCGGCGCCATGCGCTGCCATTCGCAGGCACTGACGATCAAGCTGAAGAAGAATGTGCCCTTGTCGGACATCGAGGGCCTGATGGCGCAAGCCAACGATTGGGTGCGGGTGGTGCCGAATACCCGCGAGGCGTCGATGCGCGACCTGTCGCCCGCCGTGGTGACCGGAACGCTCGATGTACCGGTGGGGCGCCTTAAGAAAATGGCGATGGGCGACGACTACCTGTCGGCGTTCACGGTAGGCGACCAATTGTTGTGGGGTGCCGCCGAGCCACTGCGTCGGATGCTGCGCATCCTGCTGGAGGCCTGACCTGGTTCGCTTCGGTTGGTGGAAGGGTCGCGCGGGCCGGACGAAATCGGACGACTCGCCAGAATCGGCCGCTGCGTTGGCGCGCAAGCGTTTGGTCAGCGAACGGTTGATGACGGCTGCTGCCGTTCATCGACACACGCCGGACGGCTATTCCGGTGCCCAGAAGCGGGACCGGCCTGTCGGACAGGGCGCGGCGCCTGCCGCTGAAGAGGCTGCGGCAGGGGTGGTGGCCGTACCAACCGCAGTCGTCCCGCTCATTCCCGCACCTACGATACCGTCATCACACGGGCCGTCGGCGCGCCATCATGCCATCGACGAAACCGAGACGGACGGGCTCGAGGCCGATGACACAGGTCGCACGCCGGCCGGTCAGGGCGCGGGGAACGAGGCAAAGCCAGTGGCACGCGCCTTGCCGCGTGGCTTGCCCGCCGATATTCTTGCCTTGGACCTCAATTTGGACGATGCGCTGGACCTTGGCGATGCCGAGCCCGCGCATGACCCGCTGCGCCCGGACCGTCGGCGATGAATACGGCTCTGGTTCGTATCGCGGCTGGCGTCGAATACGACGGTTCGCGGTTTCATGGTTGGCAGTCGCAGCCGAATCGGGAAACGGTCCAGGGGGCCGTGGAAGCCGCGTTGTCGACCTTTACACAGGCGCCGGTCAAGGTAACCACGGCCGGTCGTACCGATACCGGCGTGCATGCGCTGAATCAGGTGATCCACTTCGATTCGGCCGCCCGGCGCAGTGATTTTTCCTGGGTCCGAGGGGTCAACGCGCATCTGCCACCGGGCGTGGCCATCCAATGGGCCAAGCCCGTTCCCGAGACGTTCAATGCGCGATTTTCGGCATTTGAACGCAGCTATGACTACGTGATTTTCCAGCATGCGGTGAAACCGACATTGCTCGCCGGGCGTGTGGGCTGGGTGCATACGCCACTGGATGTGGCGGCCATGCGCGCCGCCGCGACACGGCTTCTGGGCGAGCACGATTTTTCGTCTTTCCGTTCGTCGGAATGCCAGGCCAAGTCGCCGATCAAGACGATGAAACAGGCCGACGTCGTCCAGCACGGTGATTTCATCCACTTTCGCTTTACCGCCTCCGCCTTCTTGCATCATATGGTGCGCAATCTGGTCGGCAGCCTGGTGGCCATCGGTCGCGGCCGCTACGCCCCCGAATGGGTCGACGAACTGCTCGTGGTGCGTAATCGCCAATGCGCGGCGCCGACTTTCATGCCCGATGGCCTGTATCTGACGCGTGTCGGTTATCCTGCGGAATTCGAAATGCCTGCGCCGAGTGTGGCGGCGCGGCCGGGAGCATGGCGATGGCCGGATTGAACAATACGGCGGGTGACCCACGGGATGCGTCGGCGCACCGAACGCGCATCAAGTTCTGCGGCATGACCCGCGAGCAGGACGTCGACCTGGCGGTGGCGTTGGGCGTCGATGCCATCGGCATGGTGTTTTACCCGAAAAGCCCGCGCGCGGTCAGCGTCACCCAGGCTGCCGCCTTGACCCGTCGCCTGCCGCCTTTCATTACGGCGGTCGGGCTCTTCGTCAACGCCGACGAAGCGGACGTGGTGTGCGTGGCGCGGGAAACAGGCATTCAACTGCTGCAGTTCCATGGTGATGAAACGCCGGAGCAGTGTCGGCATCTGGCTGCTGCTGCCGGGCTTCCCTGGCTCCGCGCGATACGCGTGGCACCGACGTTGTCCCCGGCCGAACTTGATGCGCTCGCGGCGTCCTATGCGGGTGCACGGGGGCTGATGCTCGACGCGCTGGTCGACGGGTATGGCGGGGGCGGCCATGTTTTCGATTGGTCGGTGATTGCGCCGGCCCTCGGGCATCGGGCCGTCCTGGGCGGGGGACTGCATCCGGAGAACGTCGCGGCGGCGGTGCGCCGGGTTCGCCCGTTTGCCGTCGACGTGTCGAGTGGCACAGAGGGGGTGGGTTCCGCTGCCGTAAAGGGTGTCAAGGAGGCGGCACGGATGCGTGCGTTCGTTGCTGCGGTACGTGCGGCCGATGGCTGAGACAAAAGCGTTGCGGAAGGGTCGGCCCATGAGACGAATCACTTGGTCGGATGGTCTGTTCCTGACGCGAATGCGGTAACCTTTTGGCAATTTGCTAAAATGACGCGCTTGTGGCGTAAGACCGCGCATGAGCGGTGCCGACAGGTGGCGAAGGCGCGATCGGACGCAGGCTGATGACGGCTGGCTTATCGCTCCGCGATGGTTTCGACACGCGCGGCCGGGCACGAATGACGCATTTCCTTGGACGGGCTATGCATTCTCAGAGATTGCGGGCATCGGGACGATTTGGATGGTGGATCGGGCGCGCCAAGCGGCGCTGACCGTCGGCCACCCGCGCCCGTCCGCTACGACCGCGACGGCGGGCGGGTGCCTTTGTCTCCTTGACCGTCGTCGCGCTAGCGCATGACGGTCCGACCCAGAGCGAATTGCTTCGAGGTGTCCGGCGCTTGCCGGTGCCACAGGATAGAAAATGTACGATTTTCCCGATATCAATGGCCATTTCGGCACTTATGGCGGCACCTTTGTCGCTGAAACACTGGTGCATGCGCTTGAAGCGCTGAAGCAGCAGTACGACAAGTATCGCCAAGACCCCGCCTTTCTTGCGGAATATGCCTACGAACTGAAGCACTACGTCGGCCGGCCGTCACCGATCTACCACGCACAGCGGTGGAGCCGTGAGCTGGGAGGCGCGCAGCTCTTTTTCAAGCGTGAGGACCTCAACCACACCGGCGCGCACAAGGTCAACAACGTGATCGGCCAAGCCTTGCTGGCGCGCCGGATGGGCAAGCCGCGCGTCATTGCCGAAACCGGGGCGGGGCAGCATGGCGTGGCCACGGCGACCATTGCCGCGCGGTTCGGCATGGAGTGCGTTGTCTACATGGGTGCCGAGGACGTGCGGCGCCAGGCGGCCAACGTGTATCGGATGAAGCTGCTGGGCGCGACGGTCGTGCCGGTGGAGTCGGGTTCGCGCACGTTAAAGGACGCGTTGAACGAGGCCATGCGGGATTGGGTCTCCAACATCGAAGATACGTTCTATATCATCGGCACAGTGGCGGGCCCGCACCCCTATCCGATGATGGTGCGCGACTTCCAGCGCGTGATCGGCGACGAATGCAAGGTGCAAATGCCGGAGATGACCGGGCGTCAGCCGCATAGTGTCATTGCCTGTGTCGGCGGTGGTTCGAATGCCATGGGGATCTTCTATCCATATATCGATCACCCTGACGTCGAATTGATCGGTGTGGAAGCGGCCGGTGACGGACTGGACACGGGGCGTCACTCTGCCTCGATCACGGGCGGCACGCCGGGCGTGTTGCACGGCAATCGCACCTATCTATTGCAGGACGGCGATGGCCAGATCATCGAGACCCATTCCGTTTCGGCCGGCCTCGACTATCCGGGCGTGGGGCCCGAGCACGCCTGGTTGCACGATCTGGGCCGCGCGAAGTACGTGACGATCACCGATGACGAAGCGCTACGCGCCTTTCATGATTGCTGCCGCATCGAGGGCATTATTCCGGCGCTTGAGTCGAGTCATGCCATTGCGCACGCGGTGAAGATCGCACCGGCGCTGCCGAAGGACAAGCTGCTGCTCGTCAACTTGTCAGGCAGGGGCGACAAGGACATGCACACGGTGGCCGAACGCGGGGGCTTGGTCCTATAGTGGGCACGTCGCTTTTCCTGAAGCCGGCCGGGACCGGCGCCGCCGGCGAGTCCGGTGGCACGGCCCTGGCTGCGGACGCCGTGTCGCCTGCCCCGGTGCGCCCGAGTTCGTCGATCGTCATCGAGAATCTCGATTACTGCACGGCGATAGACAATATCGCACCGGGGTCGATCGACCTGGTGATCGCCGATCCGCCGTACGGGCTCGGCAAGGACTACGGCAACGATTCGGACAAGCTGGACGCGGATGCGCATCTGGAATGGACCGAGCACTGGCTCGAACGGACCATCCCATTGCTCAAGCCTACCGGCTCCCTCTACATCTTCTGCAGTTGGCAATTCGCGCCGGAAATCTTCAGTTTCCTGAAGCGGCGGATGACGATGGCCAATGAGATCATCTGGGACCGGCGTGTTCCCAGCATGGGCGGTTCAACGCGGCGTTTCAGTTCGGTACACGACAACATCGGCCTGTTTGTCCGGGGCAAGCAGTATTATTTCGACCTCGACCCGGTCCGTATTCCCTATGACGCGGCGACGAAAAAGGCCCGTACGCGCAAGCAGTTTGCCGGTAGCCGATGGTTGGAGATGGGCTATAACCCCAAAGATGTCTGGTCGGTGTCGCGACTGCATCGGCAACATGCCGAGCGGGTGGCGCATCCGACGCAAAAGCCGCTCGAAATCATCGAGCGGATGGTGCTGGCAAGTTGTCCACCGGGTGGGACCGTATTGGACCCGTTCATGGGCAGTGGCACCACGGCGGTCGCATGTGCACGTCAAGACCGGCATTTTCTGGGGTACGAGATCAATACAGCATATTGCGACGTGGCGCGCGCACGGTTGCATGCCTTGCGCGCGGTGCAACATGCACCGGACAGCGACGTGATGCTGACACCGATGCGCCAGAGCGTCATGGCCGCGCAAGGCGACCCTGTGTCGACCAACGGCTTGATGACTGAAACCGATGAGGGCGCGGCGCCGGCAGTCGCGACGACCGCCGATGCCACGGAGCGGGATATAACGCATGTCGCGCGCGTGAACAACGGGCCGGACACGCCTTCCGAAGAGAACCATACACATGTCTCGTATTGAAAAACGTTTTGCGGTGCTGACCGCGGCCGGTCGCAAGGGGTTGATCCCGTTCATGACGGCGGGCGACCCCGATCCCGCGCGGACCGTCGAATTCATGCACGCGCTGGCCGAGGGTGGCGCCGATGTCATCGAACTCGGCGTACCGTTCTCGGACCCGATGGCCGACGGCCCGGTGATCCAGCGTTCCTCCGAGCGGGCGCTGGCCCGGGGCGTGCGTCTGCGTGACGTGCTGGATAATGTCCGCACGTTCCGGGGGCGCGACGACGAGACACCGGTTGTCCTGATGGGCTATGCGAATCCAATCGAGCGCATGGGGCTGGCGACGTTCGCCCGCGCGGCTGCCGAGGCAGGCGTGGACGGGGTGCTGGTGGTGGATTACACGCCCGAGGAAGCGGGCGAATTCACATCGACACTGCGTGAGGTCGGTCTCGATCCCATTTTCTTGCTGGCCCCCACGTCGACCACCGAGCGCATCGAGGCGGTGGGCAAGATCGCCAGCGGCTACGTCTATTACGTGTCGTTGAAAGGCGTCACGGGGGCTGGAAATCTGGACGTGGCCGCGATCGCAGGTAGAATGCCGACCATTCGCGAGCGGGTATCGGTGCCGGTGGGTGTTGGTTTTGGTATCCGCGATGCCGAGACGGCGCGTGCCGTTGCGCAGGTTTCGGACGCGGTCGTGATCGGCAGCCGGATCGTCCAGTTGCTCGAACAGGCCGCGCCGACCGACGCCGTCGCTGAGCTGACCCGTTTCATCGCCGACATCCGTCGTGCGATCGACGCTTGAGAGATTGATAGGAGCGCCTGATGAGCTGGCTCGACAAACTGCTGCCCCCGAAGATTCAACAATCGAATCGCGCCGCGCGCCGGGGTATCCCGGAAGGGCTGTGGATCAAGTGCCCCTCTTGCGAGGCCGTGCTGTATCGCAATGACGTTGATGCGAACCTCTATGTCTGTCCGAAATGCACGCACCACATGCGCATAGGCGCGCGGGCACGGCTCGATTCGCTGTTGGACGCGGAAGGCCGTTACGAAATCGGCAATGAAGTGGTGCCGATCGACGCGTTGAAGTTCAAGGACAGCAAGAAGTATCCGGATCGCATCAAGGATGCGATGGACGACACCGGCGAAACCGATGCGATGGTCGTGATGGGCGGTGCGATTCATACGCTGCCAGTCGTGGTGGCCGCGTTCGAATTTGCGTTCATGGGGGGCTCGATGGGCTCCGTCGTGGGCGAGCGCTTTGCCCGTGGCGCGCAGAATGCGCTCGAGCAGAACGTGCCGTTCATCTGCGTGACCGCATCCGGCGGCGCCCGGATGCAGGAAAGCTTGCTGTCGCTGATGCAAATGGCGAAGACGACGGCGATGCTGACCCAGTTGTCGGAGAAGAAGCTGCCATTCATTTCGGTACTGACGGATCCGACGATGGGCGGCGTGTCCGCCAGTTTCGCCTTCCTGGGCGATGTCGTCATCGCCGAACCCAAGGCGTTGATCGGTTTTGCGGGCCCGCGCGTGATCGAGCAGACAGTACGTGAGAAGCTGCCGGAAGGCTTCCAGCGTGCCGAGTTCCTGTTGCAGAAGGGCGCCATCGACATGATCGTCGATCGCCGCAAGATGCGCGACGAAATCGCGCGCTTGATCGCGTTGCTGGGGCGCTCGATGCAGGACCCGGTCATGACGTCGCCCGTCTGACGCCGCTTCGCGACAAGCGATAAACCCCACTTCCGAATCGATGACGTCCGATCCCACCGCACCTGTTCCTCCCACGGCGCCCTTGCCGGTTGCCGCCGCCTCTGTGGTGCCTGCTGGCGCGCAAGGCGATTTCTCGACGCTCGATGCCTGGCTAGGCTGGCTGGAAACTGCGCACCCGGTAGGCATCGACATGGGGCTGGGGCGGATCGGCCGCGTGCGTGAGGCGATGGGGCTGCGGTTCGCCTGTCCGGTCATCACGGTTGGCGGGACGAACGGGAAGGGCTCGACCTGCGCGATGCTGGAAGCGATCCTGCTGGCGGCCGGATATCGCGTGGGTTGTCACACCTCGCCGCATCTGCTGACGTTCAACGAACGCGCGCGGATCAATGGCGAGCAAGCGAGCGATGCCGAACTGCTGCCGCACTTTCAGGCGGTCGAGCAGGCGCGGGCCGGTCTGCGCGAGCCGGTTTCGCTGACGTATTTCGAATTCACCTTGTTGGCGATCCTGCATCTGTTCGCCTCGCGCGGACTGGATGCGGTCATTTTGGAGGTTGGCCTCGGTGGCCGGCTGGATGGCACGAACATCATCGATGCGGATGTCGCGGTCATCACCAGTGTCGACATCGACCACACTCAGTTCCTGGGCACCACGCGCGAGGCGATCGGCCTGGAGAAGGCCGGTATTTTCCGCGCCGGCCGTCCGGCGATCATCGGCGATCCGCTGCCGCCGGAAAGCATGCTGCGCTATGGCGATCAACTTGGCGCCGATCTCTGGCTGGTTGGACGGGATTTCCGCTTGCAGACGATCGAGGGCGATCGGCAGCAGTGGTCGTATCGGGGGCGTTCGGTCAGTCATCGCGCATTGGCCTATCCGGCGCTGCGTGGCGCGAACCAGCTGTTGAACGCCTGTGCGGCGTTGGGCGCATTGGAGGCGTTGCGTGATCGGGTTCCGGTCACGGCGCAGGATGTACGCATGGGGTTGGCGACCGTCGAGTTACCCGGTCGATTCCAGGTCCTGCCGGGTCGTCCGAGTGTGATCCTCGATGTCGCGCATAATCCGCACGCCGCGGCGGTGCTGGCGCAGAACCTCGGTAGCATGGGCTATTTCCCGTTCACCTATGCCGTGTTTGGTGCGATGGAGGACAAGGACATCGTGCAAATCGTCGCGACACTCAAGAACGACATCGACCACTGGTGCCTGACCGACCTGCCGACTTCGCGCGCCGCGCGCGCGGAATCGCTGGCGTCGATCGTGCGCGAGCAGATCGGCATGGATGGCGAAAACCCCGCAACACAGCGTTCGACCGCGCCGGACACGGTCGCGGATGCGCCTGCGACTGCTGGACAGCCAGCGAGTGGCCTGGCACTGGGCGGTATCGGGCGTAGCGTCAAAGCAACGCCGGACGAGGCGCGTTCCGTGCGGACGTTTCACTCCCCCGCGTTGGCCTATCAGGATGCCGCTAGCCGGGTCACGGAGAATGATAGAATTATCGTCTTCGGGTCTTTCCTGACCGTCGCGGGTGTACTGGCACATCGGCGTCTGCAACAGCACTGAAGCGCGCGGGCGTATCGGCCACTGCGCAAGGCGTCGGCGCATTGCCGGAATCGAGGATTCAACCGGGTTTTATGGGCATTTTTTCGTTCGGCAGCAAGCGGGCAGGATCGTCGGGTCGAACCGAAGGGCGCAGTCGTGCGTCCGGCAGCCGATCACGCCGGATGGAACCAGGGCTCGACGTGGGCGGCGCCGAGAGCGAACGGGTCGCGAGCCGGTCTCGCCGCGCGCGCGGGGTGGGCCAGGAGGCGATGCTCGATCCGACCTTGCCCGAGAAGCAGCGCGCGCGCCGCAGACTGGTTGGGGCCATCGCGTTGGTACTCGCCGCCGTGATCATTTTACCGATGGTGCTGGACGCCACGCCGAAACCGGCGACGGGTGATATCGCCATCGACATTCCGGAACAAGGTCAAGGTGGCACGCCGCCTGTCCGCACGCATGCGGCGATCGATAGTGGTGCCGATGCGGTGCATCAGGATGTGGTGGCGGGCGCAAAAGCGGCAGCCGACGCAGGGACCGACGGCACGCGTCATGCCGCCGCCACGGCGAGCGGCACGGACAAGGCCGGTGCGGTCACGTCGACGAGCCAGTCGGCTGCCGGCAGCGGGCAGCAACGTTTCGCGGAAGTCTTCAACAGCGCCTCCGGTGCCACCGATAATGGCACGGCGAAGGGCCGGGCAGGTGGCCATGCGACGGCGGCGGGTGGCGCTGCCACCACGGCCGCGGACAATGATCTTGCGACCCGTGTGGCTGCCTTGCCGCCTACGCCCGCGACACCAGGTGCGCGCTACGTCGTGCAATTGGGCAGTTTCGAAAGCACGGCGAGTGCCCAGGAATGGGTGAAGAAATTGAAACGGATCGGCGTGCCTGCCTTCGTCAACACCGATAAAGGGAGCGACGGCGTGATGCGCGTGCAATTGCGCGCCGGTCCCTTTGCGGATCGGACCACGGCACAGGCGGCCGTACAGAAAGTACGGCTTGCGGGTCTGACGCAGACGGCTGATGCCGGTAACGGACGCTGACGACAATGCCCGACACCCAGGCGGCGGCATCGCGCACGGTCGACGACGCACACGATCTGGCGCATGACGTCGGAAAGGTGGCACGAGCGGCCGGTGACGATGCGACACATGCCATGTCCGGCGCGGTAACCCACTCATTGAACGCGGCGCAAGCGTGGGCCGGCCGACTGATGCGCCCGGCGTCATCGGCGCAGGCGGCGTCCGACGGCGCCTCGGGGGTGGCCGCGCCCGCCTACGCGTCGTCGGCCGTGGTGCGTGCCGATGGTGCCGACATGGCGGCGCCGGACATGCCTGGCACGGTGTTGACGGCATTCGATTACGTTGTCATCGCCGTGATCCTGTTATCGGCGCTGCGTGGTGCATGGCGCGGTCTGGTGGGCGAGCTGTTCGCATTGGTCGGCTGGGTGGTGGCGTTCATCGTTGCCGCACGTTTTGCCGACCAAGTGGCCGTGTATGTGCCGGCGAATTGGCCGGGCGGGGCATTGACGCAGTGGGTCGTGGGGTTCATTGTGATTGCCGCCGCGGTACTGGTGATCAGCACCGTGGGCAGCGCGCTATTGAGCCGCTTGACGGAAATCGGTGGATTGCGTTCCGTGGATCGCGGCCTGGGTCTGATGTTTGGTTTGGCGCGCGGCGTGGTGATCGTCGTACTGTTATTTGCAGGGGCAAAGTTCACCGAATTGCCGAAGACGGCGTTTTGGCGACATGCGATGCTGCGGCCTTATGTCGCACAGGTGGTGGCCTCGGTGGCGCCGCATCTGCCGGTGCAGATGCAGGCCTTGTTGTCGCGATAGGCGTTCCTTCGGGCGTCGTCGCGGGTTGGGGCGAGCCGCGCGATGGTTCGGATACCGGCGTCCTCCGCCGGACAATGCTATGGTGGCGCGCGCCAGGGCTTTCGAGCCGAAAAGGTAAAGTCGCGGCTACGGCCTCTGCCGCACCAGCGTGTGGCGCGTGGGTGGTAGCGCGAATAGGTTGCAGTCGACCGACGGGGGACGGAAGAACGGTGCCCGTCATCCCTGGCCGGTTGAGTGGATGTGTCCCGCATTCCGGCGTGCAGTGTCGTTATCGGACAGTCGCTGGTGTGTCGTCGGTTGCGGCGTCCACGAGACGCCGATGGCGGCGTGCACGGCGGATGCGGTATGTCGGTTTTTATTTTATGGATGGTTCCTGCCATGTGCGGCATCGTCGGCGTAGTGTCGAATTCTCCGGTCAACCAGCTGATCTATGACAGCTTGCTGCTGCTCCAGCACCGCGGTCAGGATGCCGCGGGTATCGCCACCCTCAACGGTCGTACGTTTCACATGCACAAGGCCAACGGCATGGTACGCGACGTGTTCCGCACGCGGAACATGCGCAGCCTGCCGGGCACGACCGGGATCGGACAAGTGCGCTACCCGACGGCCGGTTCGGCAAGCAGCGAGGAGGAAGCCCAGCCGTTCTACGTGAATGCACCGTACGGCATCATCCTCGCGCACAACGGCAATGTGACGAACACGACGCAGTTAAAGGACGAGCTGTATCGCATCGACCGTCGTCATATCAATACCAGTTCCGATACTGAAGTGTTGCTCAACGTGTTCGCGCATGAGTTGCAGACGGCGAGCGATGGCTACACCCTGGAGCCGGAAGCGCTGTTTACCGCGGTCAGCGGCACGCATCGCCGCGTGCGTGGTTCGTATGCGATCGTGGCGCTCGTGGCAGGCTTTGGCCTGCTCGCGTTCCGCGATCCGAATGGTATCCGCCCGTTATGCCTCGGCCGCAACGATGGTCCGGACGGCGTGGAATGGATGGTGGCATCGGAGTCCGTGGCGCTGGAAGGCATCGGTTTCACGTTTGTGCGCGACGTTGCGCCGGGCGAGGCTGTCTTCATCGATCTTGACGGGCAACTGCACGCGCAGCAATGCGCGGAAAACCCGAGCCTGAATCCCTGCATCTTCGAATACGTGTATTTGGCACGGCCGGACTCGGTGCTGGATGGCGTGCCGGTGTATGACGCACGTCTGCGCATGGGGGATTATCTTGCCGACAAGATCAAGCGCACCTTGCCGCCAGGCTTGATCGATGTCGTGATGCCGATTCCGGATTCGAGCCGTCCGGCCGCGATGCAGGTCGCCAATAAGCTGGGCGTCGAGTACCGCGAAGGCTTCTTCAAGAACCGCTACGTGGGCCGGACCTTCATCATGCCGGGGCAGGCGGTTCGGAAAAAGTCCGTACGCCAGAAGCTGAACGCGATGGGCGTTGAGTTCAAGGGCAAGAACGTACTGATCGTCGACGATTCCATCGTCCGCGGCACCACCAGTCACGAGATCGTACAGATGGCGCGCGACGCCGGCGCGAACAAGGTGATCTTTGCATCGGCGGCACCGCCCGTGAAGTTCCCGAACGTCTACGGTATCGACATGCCAACGCGCGGTGAACTGGTTGCGCATGACCGCACGCATGAGGAAGTGGCCCAATTGATCGGCGCCGATGGCCTGATTTATCAGGACGTCGAGGACATGAAGCAAGCGGTGGCGGATATCAATCCAGCGCTGCGTAATTTCGACGCCTCGTGTTTCGATGGATGCTATATCACCGGCGATATCACGCCGGAGTATCTCGATGAACTGGAGCGCGCCCGCCTGGCGCCTTCGGCGCAACAGGACCGCAACAACGACGACCCCGAGGGTCGCTATTCCCGCGATCACAATGCGACGGTGCGTAATGACGACGGCCAGGGCCGTTCGCAATTGCATCTGCAACTGGCCGGCGACTGAGCCGGACGTTGGCGGCGCGCGGGCTGTTGGTGGCCCTGCGCAAGGCCGCATTTCCACGGACGGACATCGGAAAACATGGCAGACGACAAGACGCTTCCTTCCGCATCCGGCAATGGTGCCGGACAGCAGGCTTCTCACGCTTCAGAAGCGCCCTATTTCCCCGGTCGCGCACGCGTGCCGTCGGACGAGATGGTGGCGCAATGGGATTTCGACACGCGTGCAGTGCGTGCGGGCTCCCTGCGTAGTGAATACAACGAGCACGGCGAGGCGATGTTTCTGTCGTCGAGTTTCTGTTTCGGCAGCGCCGCAGAGGCCGCGCATCGCTTCGCGAACGCCGACGACGGTTTTACCTATTCCCGCGTGACCAACCCCACCGTGTCGATGTTCCAGACACGGCTCGCGGCGTTGGAAGGGGCCGAGGCATGTATCGCCACCGCTTCCGGCATGAGTGCGATCCTGTCGATCCTGATGGCCGCATTGCAGGCAGGAGACCATATCGTCAGCTCGCGCAGTATCTTCGGTTCGACGATGCAGTTGTTCAGCGGCATCATCAGCAAGTTCGGCGTGACGACCACGTTTGTCGATGCCACTGATCTCGCTGCCTGGCGCGAGGCGGTGCGTCCGGGCGAGACGAAGTTGTTCTTTCTCGAAACCCCGTCGAACCCGTTAGGCGAAGTGTCCGATATTGCCGCCATCGCCGAAGTCGCGCATGCGGCCGGGCTCATGCTAGTGGTCGATAACTGTTTCTGCTCGCCGGCATTGCAGCAGCCACTCGCCCTGGGTGCCGATGTGGTGGTGCATTCCGCGACGAAATACATCGATGGCCAGGGCCGGGTGCTTGGCGGCGCGATTGTCGGTTCGCATGCTTTCGTGACCGACAAGGTGTTCCCGATCGTGCGCAGCGCCGGTCCGACGTTGTCCGCGTTCAACGCCTGGGTGCTGCTGCGGGGGCTGGAAACGTTGAATCTGCGGATGCGCCAGCAGTCAGCCAACGCGCTGGCGATTGCGCAATGGCTGGAGCGTCATCCTCGCGTGCGGCGTGTGCATTACGCCGGTTTGCCATCGCATCCGCAGCATGCGCTCGCGATGCGTCAGCAGGCGACCGGCGGTGCGGTGCTCTCGTTCGAAGTGGACGGCGAGACGCCTGACGTACAGCGCAAGCATGCTTGGCATGTGATCGACGCGACGCAAGTGTGCTCGATCACCGCGAACCTGGGCGATACCCGGACCACGATCACGCATCCGGCCAGCACGACGCACGGTCGTGTCAGTGCCGAGGCGCGGACCAGCGCGGGTATCACGGAAGGTCTGATGCGGGTCGCGGTGGGGCTGGAGAACCCGGACGACATACGTGCCGATCTGGCGCGCGGTCTGGATTCTCTGCCGAAATAAGCGTGGCAACAGACGACCCCGGTCCGTTGCGTGTGTGGCGGATCGGGGTAAATTTTTCTTATTATTATGTAGGAATGCGAAGCATTAGAATAATGTGTTATTTATTTCGTAATACGTATTAAATAATCATGCTGGATTTCAGCCCTTTTCGTGCGAGAGGGGAGGCAAGACCGCTGCGGGTGGACAAAAGGATCGTTATTTGCTATGCTTTTGCTTCACAATCGTTAAAAATACCGGCCGCAATAGGGTTTTCGTCTTAATAGATAATGCCGCCGGGGTGCTCGAAGACGTGAATTGCGCGCGATACCGTGCCGTCACGCTGGTTGCGTGAGGGCGGCCGTCCCAGGATATTCGTCTGCCGCAATGCTGTCGACCAGGCTTGGCCGACGGGCTCTGGTCTTACGTGGTCAATAGAACGTCACGGTCGAATCTAGTCTTACGCATTAGATGATTCGCCGTGCGCGTGTGTAATCAACCTATATAACGTCTGTTGCAGACCCTTCATGGAGGGTGCCACGGACCGTCAACGCTGTGTATCCGCGGCTTCGCTATTGATGTCATGCCTTGATCGGTGGCAGGCGACATCGTGATGCCGCATGCTAATGTGTATGCGGGTATTGCAGCATAGTGGCCGGGCCGGGTCTTGAAGTTCGGTGCTCGGCGGCACAGATAATGCTTGAGTCGCGCATTGCGATTCTATCCATCAGTTCCTCGCCTGCCGTATCGCGATATACGGTATGGTCGGCGCCGACATCGCGTGGCATAACGTCACGCGATGTCGGGGTCTTCGCGCACGGCCAGGCGCCGTGCTTGCAATGTCGCACATTCGGGCTGCGAGCGTCGGCGGTTACGCGCCTTCGCTCGCTGTCGGCGGCAGGTCCGCTGTCGACGCGTTTTTGAAACGTGCGCGGCCCGGTGTTGCCTACGGAAAATACGATGACAACAAACCACATCGCTAGCCAGTCTCAATCGTCCATTGCGGATAGGCGCGACAGTCGTCCGACCCGGTCCAACGATTCCCGGTCCCTGGGCCGTTCTCGCGTGAATGGCCCGGCCGCGGACACGTCGGCTGCGGATGCCGCTGGCACGACGGACAATCGTCGCGACGGCTTTTCCTCCGCGCCATTGCTGCGCCGCCTGGGTGCCGCCGTGATCATCGCCGTGCTGCTGGTCTGGTGGATCGGCCCCGCCACCTTTGTGACGTACCGTGGCGAGTTGATGTTCGACTTGGGTGCGCACTTGCAACTGGTCGGCTGGTCGATGCTTGCCGCGATTGCGACCGGCGTGCCGGCGGGCGTCGCACTGAGTCGTCCATCGGTGCTACGCCATGCGGAGCGTCTGATGCAGATTTTCAATGTCGGCAATACGATTCCATCGCTGGCGGTACTCGTGCTCTCACTCGCCGTACTGGGTATCGGCGACGGTCCTGCGATCGTCGCCCTGTGGCTCGCATCCGTACTCCCCATTACGCGCAATACCTACGAGGGACTGCGTCAGGTGCCGACGTCGCTACGTGAGTCGGCGAAAGGTATCGGCATGACAAAGCAGCAGTCGCTGCTCCAGGTCGAGTTACCGAATGCGTTGCCGATGATCTTCGGTGGCGTACGCACGGCGTTTGCCGTCAATGTCGGCAGTGCGCCGCTTGCGTTCCTGATCGGCGCGGACAGTCTTGGCACGCTGATCTTCCCCGGCATCTATTTGAACAATCAGCCGCAACTTTTATTGGGTGCGGCTGCAACGGCGGTATTGGCGTTGGCGCTGGATGCGATCGTCGCGGGAATGGCGCGATCGATCTTGCAGCGCCGTGGCTTGTCGCAGCAGGCGGGGGCATGAGTACACGGATGAAATCAATGACATTGCGGTTCAAGAAGCTGGGAATCGTCGCGTGCGTCGCGATGTTGACGGGATGGCTGGCCTGCGCGAGCACGGTCGCGCTCGCTCAGGGCAATCAGGGTCGTATTGTCGTCGGCGGCAAGAACTTCACCGAGCAGCTGGTCTTGTCCACGATGACCGCGCAGTACCTGGATGCGCTCGGCTACGAGGCGGTCCTCAAGAACGGCTTGGGAAGCACACTGATGCGTTCGGCGCAGGTAAATGGCGAGCTCGATGTGGTCTGGGAATATACAGGTACCTCGTTGATTCTCTATAACCACGTGACGGACAAGCTGTCACCGGAGCAGACGTACGAGCGGGTGAAGACGTTGGATGCCAAGAAGGGACTCGTCTGGCTGAAACAGTCTGGTATCAACAACACCTATGCCATCGCCTTGCCGGCGAATGGCGATCCATCGATCAAGACGATTTCCGAGTATGCGGCATGGATGGCGGCGCGGCCGAAACAGACACACCTGTTCGCGTCAGACGCCGAGTTTGCCGGCCGCTCCGATGGTTTGAAGCCGATGCTGGCGGCGTATGGTATCCCTTTCAAGCGTCGCAGTCTGAAGCAGATGGACCCGGGTCTGGTCTACACGGCATTGAAGAACGAGCAAGTGGAAGCGGGCGTGGTCTACACGACGGACGGCCGGGTGGCCGGCTTCGATCTGCGCGTACTGCAGGACGACAAACACTACTTTCCTGTCTACGGCGCGACGCCGGTCGTCAGGGAAGCTGTCCTGAAGGCGCATCCGCAGCTTGAGAAGCAATTGGATGCATTGGCGGCGGTGCTGGATACGCCAACGATGACGGCGTTGAACAAGCAGGTGGATATCGATCAGATACCGGTTGCCAAGGTCGCGCATGATTTTCTGGTGAGCAAGCACTTACTGCCGCAATAAAAAGTGGCGAGGACCTTCCAATGACGGCATTTCAATTTTTACAGGCAAATTGGCCCGAGTTGCTGCGCTTGTCACTGCAGCATATCGAACTGGTGGGACTGGCGGTAGGCGCCGCCATTGTCGTGGGCGTTCCGGTGGGCGTGCTGATGAGCCGGCATCGCTGGCTGGCGTCGTCGATGCTGGCGGTAGGTACCGTCTTCTTGACGTTGCCATCGATCGCGCTTTTCGGGCTGATGATCCCGGTGTTCTCGTTGATCGGCCAGGGTATTGGCACGCTGCCGGCAGTGGTGGCGGTTTTCCTGTATTCGCTGCTGCCGATCATGCGTAATACCTATCTGGCATTGATCACTGTGGATGCCGGCATCCGTGAAGCCGGTACCGGCATCGGCATGACCTTCTGGCAGCGCTTGCGGTATGTGGACCTGCCGCTGGCGGTACCGGGCATCTTGAGCGGCGTCCGGACCGCCGTCGTGATGAATATCGGCATCATGACCATTGCCGCGGTGATCGGGGCGGGCGGGTTGGGGGTGCTGATCCTGAATGCGATCAGCCAAAGCAATATGATGAAAGTCGCCGTGGGCGCGGTGTTGGTGAGCATACTCGCCATTATCGCGGATCTGCTTTTGGCGCGGCTGCAACGGGCGCTGACGCCCAAGGGGATGCAACGATCATGATCGAACTCGACAAGCTTTCAAAAACGTTCCGACAAAAAGACGGCACTGACGTCAAGGCAGTGGATGCCGTCAGCATGAAGATCGAGGAAGGGGAAATCTGTGTGTTCCTCGGCCCATCGGGGTGCGGCAAGACGACGACACTGAAGATGATCAACCGTCTCATCACGCCGACTTCCGGTCGGGTGCTGGTCAATGGCGAAGATACCTCCGGCGTGGATGAAGTAACGCTGCGCCGCCATATCGGCTACGTTATCCAACAGATCGGTCTGTTTCCGAACATGACGATCGAGGAAAACATTACGGTCGTGCCACGTCTATTGGGCTGGGACCGCAAGCGGTGTCGTGAACGGGCCCGCGAATTGATGGCGATGGTGGCACTCGATCCGAATCGCTACCTGACCCGTTACCCGCGTGAGTTGTCTGGTGGTCAGCAGCAGCGTATCGGCGTGATCCGGGCGCTGGCGGCGGACCCGCCGGTGTTGTTGATGGATGAACCATTTGGCGCGGTGGACCCGATCAATCGGGAAACCATCCAGAACGAGTTTTTCCAGATGCAACGGCAGTTGAAGAAAACCGTGCTCATGGTGAGCCATGACATCGATGAAGCAATCAAGCTGGGTGACAAGGTCGCGGTGTTCCGTGCAGGCAGGCTCGTGCAGTTGGATCATCCGGATACGCTGCTGGCGCATCCTGCCGATGATTTCGTCAGCCAGTTCACGGGGCAAGACAGTACGTTGAAGCGCTTATTGCTGGTGAAAGCCGGCGATGCCGCCACGCAGCCTATGACGGCCCATCCGGGGACCAGTGCGATGGAAGCACTCGCGATGATGGACGACGCCGACTCCCGTTACCTGATGGTAACGGACGGGCAGCAACAAGGGCTCGGGTATGTGCGTCGTCGTGACGTGCGCGCTGCCGTGTCCGATACGACACGCGCGCAAGGCGATATCGGGGCGATGCTGCAACCGTTCACGGCGACGGCAACGCCGGATGAACACTTGCGGATCCTGTTGTCGCGGATGTATGAATTCAATGCCTCCTGGCTACCTGTAATCGATGCCGAAGGGGTGTATCACGGCGAGGTGACGCAGGATTCCATCGCCGAATATCTGAGCTCCGGCCGTTCGCGCGGCCGCAGTGCCGGCGCGATCGTGAGCCCGGCGGATATCGCGGCAGCTGCTGCATGATAATGGATGTCTCGGCACGCCTGCGCCTTTCGTTTTAAGTCTCAATTCATTCGGCAACGCGAATCGGCGCATCGATACGCGATACACCAGCATGCCTGGTGCCCATCTTCTCGGCATCATGCCCTTGGCACGGTTTTCTAGCGTGTTCCAGTAACCGGGTTATCGTTGGCCGTATTGGCATGACATCACCGTGAGGGTGGCAAAGTCGAGTGGAGAGCGATGATCGATCGCGATAATGGTGTTGGACGATACGATGGGACTGTGACTGATCCCGCCGCGGCGTGTGCCGATGCCACACCGTTGACGGTGGCATCGACGGCAGATGGTCCGCACGGCGCGGAAAGTGAGCGCCCAGGCGCCCAGACGACGTGGCTAGCGTTATCTAAGCTGCCATCGGACATCCAGCGGCTCGTTTTCACAGCCTTGCCGTTTCGGGCATTTGTTTGCCTGCTAAGGGTCTGCAAGGCCTGGAATGCTACCGCGCTGACATACGGTCCGGTGGGAGACAGGATCACGGAAATGGGTCGGGCCATGACCGGTCGGGACATATGGACCGCTTTGCAGCGCAATGCGGCGGATGCAGCCATGCCGCCGGAATGGGAAGCAACGCTGCTTCTGTCCTTTGCAAGCAAGGTCGCGCACGTTGAATTGCATGATCATGGGCACCTTACCGGCGCTTGGATGCAGCGTCTACAGACGTTAAAAGCCATTCCGTCCGACGGGTTCGCCTCCGACGTCGTCAGCGAAATCGATGCACTGCAGTGGTTTGCGCAGCCACCGGGTCTTCGTTACACCCAGTGTGACGGCCTTGCGCCGGAGTTGTTTACCGCCGCGGGCTACATGGCTGCGCACGTTCTTTCGTCAAAGGGCATGACGAGGATCCTGGAGTCGATATCGCCTTATCACTTCCATCCAATAAGATCGTATTGTGCGTTGTATCGGATGGTGGATTCAGCAGCGAACACGCTTTGGGTGGCAGCATGCGATACGCGACTGCCACTGGACGGAACGAAGGTGTCTTTACCCTTGCTGCGCCTGTATGCATGGTCGTGGCTTATGAAGGACGATCTGACGGTAACCGTCAGCGACGTGCTTCGCGACAAATTCGGGATAGCGCTTGATTGCCAACGGCGTGAACTGGATCCGGTTATTGCCGAAAGAATCGCGGTTCTCGCTGCAACGACGCATATGTCGGTAAGTCACGCATGCGACCGCTGGCGCACGGCAGATGATGATTTCCGGGATGTGGTGGAGCAGCATTGCCTGCGCGAAATTCCACTCAAGATGGTAAGAGGCCGCGATATCTACGATAAGCTCGACACGCTGCCGCAATGCAGCGCGGATCTTGCGCGGCGCATCAGGGACCGCCTGTGGCATGTCGAGACGAACAATGACGATATCTTCGCAGGGGATGCGGTGCTCGCCGCGGATTTTGCGGATCTTTATTGGGCGGTGGCGCAGGCGCATGACATGGAGGGGTGGCGGTGCTTGCTGAATAAATCCGCGCTTATGCCTTGGCGTGTGGCACCGGTGTTGATGCAACAGCTTTCCAAGCGGCTTTTTGTGATTACGCAGATGGCATCTCCACTGAAGTGTACGGGGTTCAATATCCAGGCGTTGTTTCAATACTTTATCGCGTGGCGTGATCGTGTCTTGCCATGCTGTCTGGCGGAGCGTGAATTCGATTTGGCCGCACGTGCTTATGCTGCGCCCATCAACGTGTTGTGTCAGGCGCAGAATGCACGCACGGGATTCAGAGAGCGATCACGGTGGGCGACCTATCCCGCGGAGTTGATGGATACCGCGCACGCCGGGTTCGCGAATTTATCGCCAAGATACTGGTACGAGATCCTGGAAAGTTTATACGTCCGGGTGTTACCCCCTACCTGTAGTGCACAGAAAGCGGAATGGATGGAGCAATTTCTCCGCTCGCCCGTCGCCACGGCGCGCTATCCCAGCGCTGAATTCGCGTCCAATATCATTGTGCATGCGTCGCGGATCTGGTTCACATTGCCAGACGCGGCAATAGATACGAAGACCCGTCTCGATGTTTTTTGCGAACGGTTTGACCTAGACGGCATGCAGCGTGACCAGTTGCGCATGGCTATACTCGAAGCGATTGGCACGCGCGTTTTGACGAACGATTGCCCACTCGATGATGCACTACGCGAGTCGGGCTTTCAGGACGATGTGGATGCGGTGCGGCTAGTGGAGCATAAAATCTGGCATCGCGCCCTGCGCGTTGCCATGCAGTACCCCGACGAAGCGCGGGATCAGCTTATTCGAGATACCCGTGGGTCGGCTTTCCTGAGAAATCACGCGGCTATTTTTCTTGCTGGAACGACTGGCGTCGTGGCGCTTGAACGGATGTAAGGCGCGCGGCGAAGCGCGTGCGTGACTTGTCGGGTCAGCGCAGGACGTCGATGCGCTTGCCTCCGACATAGCCTTCCAACAAGTGAAGGGTATGGTCGAGCACGACGATGTCGGCAAGTGCGCCTACTTCGATTCGGCCACGTTGCGTCTCCGCCAGATAGTCCGCGGGATATTGAGACAGACGACGCGAGGCATCGGCAAGGGATAAACCAATCTCGACGAGGTTGCGCAGCGCCTGGTCCATCGTCAGGGCGCTGCCGGCGAGCGTACCGTCTGCCAGCCGCACCGCGCCGAGGCACTTGTTGACCGGCTGACTGCCCAACCGGTAGTCGCCATCGGGCATGCCGCAGGCCGCCGTGCCGTCGGTGACGCAGTAGAGGCGGGGAATCGCGCGGAACGCCGCCCGCATCGCGCCCGGATGCACATGCAGCAAGTCGGGGATCAGTTCCGCGAAATCCGCATGTGCCAGCGCGGCACCCACCACGCCGGGTGCGCGATGCTGTAGTGGCGTCATCGCGTTGAACAGGTGCGTGAAACCGGCCGCACCGTGATGCAATGCGTCGCAGGCCTGCTCATAGGTGGCGAGACTGTGACCGAGTTGCACACGCACGCCCCGGCTCGCCAGTTCGGCGATGATGTCGAGGCGGTCGTGGATCTCCGGCGCCAGTGTCAACACGCGGATGGGCGCAAGACCGAGGTAGTGCAGTACTTCATCGCGTCGCGCCATCGTCGTCGCGTCCGGCTGGGCACCGAGCTTGCCGCGATTCAGATAGGGGCCCTCCAGATGCAGTCCCAAGGGCGTGGCGCCATCCACCGCCCCTGGAAGGCAGCATTCGGCCAGCTCCGGCAAGACGCGCTCAAGCACCGCGCGCGGCGCCGTCATCGTCGTGATCAGAAAACTGGTCGTGCCATGTGTTGCGTGGGTTCGTGCAATGGTCCGCACCGCGTCGGCACCTTGCATCGCATCGGCGCCCCCTCCGCCATGTACGTGCAGATCGATAAAACCGGGCAGTATCCACCGATGCGGATCGCCCCGCGTGAGCGCTGCGGAGACCTCGGCGTCCGAGACCGGTATGCCCTCGACGGCAACGAGTGTGCCGGGCGCTGCCGACGCGGCGGCAGGCGCCCAGTGGAGCACCCCGTCGATCCAGCCGGCGGGGGTGAGGATACGGCCTTGCAGCATGGTGACGGACATCGGGTCGGGCGCCGTGTGGCGCGATGTTGTCGCCGGTCGTGTCAGACGGCGAGCAGTTCCACTTCAAAGACCAGCGTCGCATTCGGCGGAATCACGCCGCCCGCGCCACGTGCGCCGTAGCCCAGTGCCGCGGGGATCGTCAGCTTGCGCGTACCGCCTACCTTCATGCCGCGCACGCCTTCGTCCCAGCCGGGGATGACCATGCCGGCGCCCAGCGAGAATTGAAACGGCGCATTGCGGTCTTTGCTCGAATCGAACTTCTGACCATCGGTCAGCCAGCCGGTGTAGTGGACGCTGACGTTCTGGCCAGCCTTGGCCTCGGCGCCTTCGCCGACGATCAGGTCTTCGTATTGCAAACCGGATTCGGTCGTGGTCTTATTGTTTGACATGCGGGTTTCTCCTTGTAAGACTTTGCTGATCCGACAGTGCGTTGGTGGCGGGCGGAGGGCACCGGTGCCGGTGCCGGGTCGCTAACCTTATCGTCCGTCATTCTACCCGATGCCGATGCCGCCGATTTGGCCGGCAACCGATTCCCGCGCGCGCGCATATAATGAATCGAACCCCTCCATGGGGTGTCCCTCTTTGCGCGTTGCGCCCGTGTTCGAATCGAAGTTGTCCCTTGTAGTGGAGCGTTACCTTGTCGACACCGCCTCGGGGCAATGATGCCCCTTTTTCCAGTGCCACCACCGTCCCCGGTGCCGGAGCGGATACACTCGCCACCGGAGGCGCCGATGCGGTCCTCGCCCGTGAACATGCCGCGCGGGTCTGCGCCGAGGCATTGGTGTTCAGCCGTGATCGCGTGCTGTCGTTGGTATCCCATGACCTGCGCGGCCCATTGAATGCGATTCATAGCTGGGCGCATGTGCTGGAGCGCAAGCTTGCGGTGGACGATCCGGGCATTGCACGGGCGATTGCCGGGATCCGCACCGGCGTCGAACAGCAGGTCAAGCTGATCGAGGAGGTGATCGACCAGACACGCAAGGAAACCCGCCATTTGACGTTGTCCTTGACGGCCGTGCCGCTGTTGCCGTGTGTGGCCGGAGAGCTGGATTCGATCGAGCGCACGCTGCCGGTCGAGAGTGCGTCCGGGATTCGCCGCGGCTTCGCGCTGGAAGGCGTGACCGCCACGCTCGATGCGCCGCGTTTTGCACAGGCATGGTGGACCGTCGTCATGTATGCGTTGGCGCAACGGGTGATCGGAACGGTCGTGGAAGCCAGCGGGATGGTGGAGGGCGATCGGATCGAGGTAGCGGTGGTGTTCACGCCGCGGCCAGAGGATGATCCTGGCGCAGTCGCGACGGGCACGCCATCGCCGGTATCCGCGGACCGGGACGGAGGCACGGAGTCACTTGCCGCTTACACCGCATTCCTGAATGCGCCGAGGCAACTCGATAATGGCAAGTTGCCGTTGGCTTTGGCACAACGGGTTGCCGTGGCGCATGGCGGTGAGTTGATCGACGAAATGTTAGCCGACAGCCGCCGCCGTCTTGCGCTTCGCCAACCGGTGGTAGCGCGTCCGCCCCAGTATTGAGGCGAGCGCAAGATCGTTTCATCCAGACGATGTGTTGAATATCAGGTGCCCGTGTCAACGGCCTCGCCCCCTACGTCAGCCAAGTGTTGAACTTGCGGGGTTTTTCTCCTATACCGTCTCCGTCAAAACGGCCACTGGAAGGTGCGCCAGGAGTGCCGCGACCGGCAATGAGATGGAAGTGACCCGTTCATCTCCGGCCGATCCGGCTGCCAGAGGTGCCAGATTGCCGGTTGTTTCGACGGCACGTCCAGTCGCTGCCGATGTGCTATCCGCACCAATCAGCGCGGTTTCAGTTTCCGCGATGCCGCTCATCGCATCGATGTCTTCCTCGGCGTCTGGAACGATCACGCGCACTTGGGTAAAGATATCCTCCAGTACCCTGTTCGATAATGCAGCGGGAAGTACGATCCGTGTATCTTGCCAGGCCGATGGCGCCACGCGTGGTAGCCGTGCGGCGTCGGATACCGTCAATACATCGTAGTCGCCCGCGGTCTCGATGCCGAGCAAACCGGTCGCCAGGCGTGTGGCCACCGTAATCGACCATTGCGCGCGTATCGCGGCACCATTGGTGTGGTTCGACGTTGGCATATGCCGAGCGAAGGCGATGATAGAGCGGGCATGCGGGCCTTCCACCCGCAGTGGCATGTAGTCGCCGCGCGTGAATAGTCCGGGAGACTGCTGGCGCAGGGCAAGCAGGCGATGGATGATCCACTGCTTGACACGGCCATCGCGCCATTGCGCCAATAACGTATCGCACAGCGTCGCACGACTTCCTTCCTCGACGCCGTCTCCCGCTTGCGCATGCATGCCAGCCAGTGCCGCGGCGTGTTCCGGAAAGTCTACCGGACGGCGATTGTCGGGATCGACGAGTGACCAGTCCCACGATTCGGTGCCTTGATACAAGTCTGGCACGCCGGGTGACGTCAGCCGTAACACGGTCTGTTGCAAGCTGTTGATGACCCCTGCCGGCGCGATACGCTCGACGAAGCCATGCAATTGCGCCAAGAATCCTTCACGTCTATGCGGTGCGAGGATCTCCATCAGAAACGCGCGGCTTGCCGCTTCGTAGGTGCTGTTTGGGGCAAACCAGTCCGTTTCCAGTTTGGCTTCGCGCAACGCCTTTTCCTGCCATCGCGCAACGCGTTCGGCTAATTCCGCCACCGCGTCCGCGTTATCGGGGTCAAGGGTGGATGGCCAGCAGCCCACCAATGTCTGATACAGCATGGCCTCCGGTCCCGGCCCGGGAGCAGGCGTCGTCCGCGTGTCCGACCCCTTTCGGGTCACCGCGCCGCTCGCATGCGGTGCGTTCAGCATGGACCAGCGACGGCACGTACGCGCCCATGATTCAGGCATTTCAGATAGCACGGCCAATCGCGCCCTGACATCTTCCCCTCGCTTATGATCGTGCGTGGCGGTGGTCAGCATGGCATTCGGGAAACGCTGCTGGCGCTCGCTGTTCGATGCATGGAAAGCCTCTACCGACATCGAGAAGTCGTCCGGGTCGGCGCCCACTTCGTTACGGGACAGCAAGCGACCGTATCGATAACACCCGGTATCTTCCACGGATTTGGCCGCCACCGGGGACGTTAGTTGGGAGAACAGCGTCAACGCGAGTCGTCGTTGCGCCGCGCGCGCCTCCTCGTTACGGTCCGCGCGCGTTGCACGCGCCGCCGCCGATGCGCGCGGCGCGGCTGCCGTGTCATCGCTGATCGACCGGGACGGCACCGGTCCTCCCAGCCATTGATCGATCTGGTCGAGCAGCAGATGGTCGCCACGACGTAGTGATGCACGCGCGGCCTCTCGCGCGGCGGCGAAATACGGCTCGTCGACTGCGCTACGCTGTCCTTCCACCGGATAGATTCGATACACCCCGTAATGCACGACCAATTCCGTTAAAACGCGACGGATCGATGTCAACGGCCAATCGCGCGTTTGCGGCGTGTCCCGGGCAATGCGGTGTAGCGCGCGGGCCGCGCGATCGAGTTCGGCGGCCAGGTTTTCCGCAAGAATCTTTCGCCGTGCCGGCAGTGCTTCCTCGGCAAAATTCGCCGGCCGACCGGATAGAGATGCCCACAGCGTCGCCAGTGGGGCCGCACCAGCAGGATCATGCAGCAACGCGCCGACATCGTTCATGAAGTCATAACCGGTCGTGCCGTCGATGCGCCAATCGACGCGCATGGGCTCGCCGCGCGCCAGAATCTTTTCCACGACCAGATAGGGTGGGGCGTCGCGCAACGCGGCGGGCCGTTCGGCACGGGCCGCCTCGAGGCGGGTTCGCAATCGATGACAATACTCGCGCGGTTCCGCCATGCCGTCGACGTGGTCGATACGTACCCCATCGATCAACCCTTCCGCATAAAGGCGCAGGATCATCGCATGCGCGGCATCGAACACATCGCCGCGTTCCATGCGCATGCCGGCGAGGGAACTGATGTCAAAAAAACGCCGCCAGTTGACCTCGTCGGACGCGGTGCGCCAACTGGCGAGACGGTAGTGCTGCCGCTCCAGCAAACGATGCAGCGCATCCCGGGCCGCGACGCGTTTCGCGACGGGTGCGCTACCTGCCCCGCCGTCCACCGCGGACGACGTATCATCCGATTCCGCTTCCGCGGGGACATGGAACGCCTGCAACGCGGCGTCGATGCTTTGCCGTCCTTCCGATGTCATGGCATAAGAAGCCAGCCCTTGTTGTGCCGCTGCCGCGCGGATGTGGTCCTCCGGCTGTGACGTCAGGCCGGCGAAGCGTGCCGTCACGGCCTGCAGCGAAGCCGATGCCGTTTGCGACAGCACTATCGGGTAGTCGACAGGGCAGACTGGAAACCGATGGTCGTAATATGCGATGTAGAAGCGGCCTTCGTTGGCTTGGAGAACGACCGACACCTTGCCGCCGTCAAGCGCGTCGCCATACGACTCGCCGAGGAACGGCGCAAGGACCTTGCCTCGTAACGCCGGGTCCGGCGAGTGCCAGTCGACGTCGAAGAAGCGTGCGTGCGCCGCGTGGCGACCCCATTCCAGGATGTCACGCCACCAGGCGTTGGCGCTACCGCCCACGCCCATGTGGTTCGGCACGATATCGGCGATCAAACCCATATTGCGTTCGCGCAATGCGGCCACCAATGCACGCAAGCCGTCTTCGCCGCCCAGTTCGGGATTGACCCGCGTGTAGTCGACCGTGTCATAGCCGTGTGTCGAACCGGGTTGCGCCGTCGTGATGGGGGAAGCGTAAAGGTGGCTGATGCCGAGCGCTGCAAAATAGTCGACGTGCCGCAGCGCGTCGGCGAACGTGAAGTCCTTGTGAAACTGTAGTCGTAACGTGGCGAGTGGGCGAGTCATGTAGGCGGATGTCTTGTTGGTTGATTGCGCTCAGGATGACGACGGGGACGTCATGGGGGCCGAGATGTGCGTCGAGCCTGCTGCCGCGTCCGCGCGTGTCTCCGGCGCCATGGCGAACGATGTCTCGTCGATCGCGCGGGGCATGCGTCGGCGCCAGTTGGGATGAACGGTGGATGGGCCCGGCAAGTTGGGCTGCTCGGACTGTCCTAGTACGTCTTCGAGCGGAAACAAGGTGAGCGGCGCCCCTGCGGCGGCGACGAATCGCAGCATGGCCCGTACCGGCGGTGTGTCCGGTACGAGCTTGTCCGCGCGGGCGGGCGCGGCAGGCGCCTGGTCGTCCGCGTCAAGCACACCCGCCTCGTGGAGTGCGGCCCACAGCGCCGCCCGGTCGCGATGGCGGGCAGCCATGTCCTCAGGCTTGCGCGCTTTCGCTTCGTCCAGGATGGCCGTCAGCGAACGCGCCTCGTCGTGGGAGGCCCCCGTCTCCTGATCACCGTCAGCGCCGGGGTGAGCACTGGCGTCATGTCCGTCTTTCGTGCGGATGGCGCGGGCTTCCGCTGCTTCGATGAGCACGCGCCAGCCGATATCATCACCCCGCCACCATCCGGCAAGCGTCGGCAGGTCGTGCGTTGATGTCATGGCGACCGCATCGCGTGACCACCGGGAGGGCGGGGTGAAGGGGGCGGCCATGTCTTCCGGTGCGACGCCATCGGCGCATGCGGTGTTCTCTTCACGCTCGAACCAGAGCACACGCATGCCGAGCAAACCGGCCTCCGCCAGCGTTTCACGCAGTCCGGGCGGGACCGTGCCGAGGTCTTCGCCAATGATAATGGCGCGGTGCCGCCATGATTCGAGTGCCAGAAGACGCAGCAGGTCCTCCAGTGGGTAACGCAGATAGGCGCCGCGTGCCGCGGACTCGCCGTCCGGGACCAGCCACAGCCGGCGCAGTCCCAGGATATGGTCGACGCGCAGGCCACCGGCATGGCGCAATGCCGCGCGCACCATGTCGATGAATGGGGCGAACCCCCGCGCCGTCAGCGCCCGTGGCGAAAATGTTGTCAATCCCCAGCGTTGCCCGTCGCGGTTGAACACGTCGGGTGGGGCCCCAACGCTCAAGCCGTTGAGCATGGCATCGGGGTCCGACCACGTCTGGCTTCCAGCGCTGTCGCAGCCGACGGCCAGATCCGCGATCAAGCCGATCGGCATGCCGGCGGCGCGTGCCGCGGCTTGCGCGCGTGCCAACCCCGCTGCTGCTTGCCATTGGAGAAACAGTTGGAAGTCGATGTCTTGGCGATGTGTCTCCGCGAATGCGGCAATCTCGGCGCTGTCCGGGTCACGTAATGCGTCGGGCCATCGGCGCCAGTCATGGCCATGCGCCGCGTCATCGGCATCCGCGTTGGCGATCGATGCGGCATGCAACGCTTCAAAGCGGGCGTGACGTTCGAGCGCGATACCGCCGGCTTGGCGGAACGCATTGAATTCGGCCCGCGCGGCACGGCGCTCCGCAGCCGCCGCCAGCGTATCGGCTGTCACGTCGGCGGGCGCACGCCGCACGGTATCCCCCACGACACCAGGGTCGGACGATGGCCGCGCCGCGTTGGCGCCCTCGGCGAAGTACGTATCGAAGAGGTGACGCAGAATCGCGAGGCGCGCGCGCACCGCCGTCGGCCAATCGATCAACGGCGCACGGCCCAGGGCGTCGAGGGTTGGGCCAAGTTGCAGTGCCTTTATCGCATCCTCACATGCAGCGGCGCCGACGACGGCGGCCGGATCGATATGCCAGGCGTTCAGGAACAGGCGGCTGGACGGCGAGTAGGGGCTGTACTTTCCGGGGTCGGCATTACACATCGCGTGAAGCGGACTGATGGCAAGCGCCCCGGCACCCGATGTTGCGGCGGTCCGCGCAAGGTCTGCCAAGGTGGAAAAATCACCGAGCCCCATATCCCGTGCGCCAGTGTCGCGCGATGTGCCGGAAACGGTGGAACGCGAGGCAGGTCGCAAGCCATAAACCTGCGCGCACACTCCCCAGACATGCACGCCGCCAGCCCCCCCGCCCTCCGCGATAGCATCGCCTGCGGTCTCCGTCTCATCGGCCGGTCGCGCCGTGAGGAGGGGCGCGTCAAGGGGCCATTGCGTGGTCAGCGCGTCGGCCACGCCGAAGCAGCGCGTGGGCGCGATGGCCAAGGCGACCTGGGTCTGCGCGTCATCGAATAATTGCAGCGTGTGATATCCCGGGTAGTCGATCGGCTCGATCGCGACGTAGGCATTCGCAGGCGCGTCGGCGGGCATCGCGTCGCCTGGTGAAGCGCATCGTGCAATGCGTCCGCGCAGCGTGCGTAGATGCGTCTGCGCCGGTATCGACACGTCGTCGCCCACCGAGGTGCCGACAATCTCGGCGGCGCCGGAGGGCGCCGGAGCATGCGTCGACAGGCGGGTATCCGGGTTCGGCGCCGCCGGGTCGGGCAGTCGCCCGGACGCACGATCCCAGGCACCGGGCGGAATGCTGCCATCCAATGCAATGCTGTAGGTCATGCCAGGGCGTAGCCAGCCCTCGGGTAGCACCAGTTTTTCGCCAACCGTTCCAGTGAGCAGTGGCGGAGCCCGGCGGCCGAGGGACTCGGCATCGAGTAGCGCAAGGCTTTCCTCGCATTGCGCCACCGTGTCGGACGGTAATCCGATACGCGCCAGCAGCACGGCGAGGACATCCGCCGGCACGCGCTGTGGCTGATCGGTCGCATCCTGCCAGTCCACGAGGAAACCGGCCCGTGTCGCCAATGCGGCGCGGCGTTCGGCGAGGGCATCGTCCGACGGGGACGGGGCCTGCTTGGAGGCCGACATCATGTAGTGACTCCCGGCGTGGCGGGTAGCGCCATCGTACCAATGCGTCCCGAAGGCAACAGCGCGCCGTCGGGTTCGCACACCATGGCGACAAAGCTGCGCGCCAGTAATCGGCCCTCGCCGAACGCTTCGGCGGCACCCGGTAACGTCTCGAAGATCGGCGTATCGAAGCACGGTGGCGTACCGCCAATCACGGCCGCGACGTCGCTGTCCCGCGCATCGACGCTGGCATTCCGTGATGCGCCGTCAAAGCAGGACGCGGCTATCGGCTGCCCTCTGGCATCACGCGCGGGGCGCGCTGGCACGCTGGCGTCCCGCGCGCTCAGATTGAGGGCCAAGGTCAGGCGATTGCCGTTGGTCAGGCGCCAGCACGCCACGATCGCACCGTCGATCACTTGCGCGCCCAACGCGTGCGCCCCTCCTTGCAGACCGGGGATCACGTATTGACGTCGCGCGGCGAGCGCATCGTGATAGAAGCCGCGCCATGCCGCGATGTCATCGGCATCCTGATCGATATGCGGTCCAAACGGCTTGGACAACGTGAAAGTCCCGACATCATTCGGATCGGGAATCCGCTTGCGTTTTTCGGGATCGTTAAAAGCATCGAACTTGGCGAATTCCTTGCGTCGGCCTTCACGCACCGCGTCGGCAAGATCGCCGGTGTAGCCGGTGAAGAAACAGAACGGTTGCCGTGAACCTGTTTCCTCGCCCATGAACAGCATCGGGATTTGCGGCGAGAGCAGCATCAACGCCGTGGCGGCACGCAGACTGTCATCGTCGGTCAGCGCGCGTAGCCGTTCGCCAAAGGCGCGATTGCCGGTCTGGTCGTGGTTTTGCAGGAAAAAGACGAATGCCGACGGCGGCAGCGACCCGCTCGGTTCACCCCGAGGCGCGCCGTCGTGAATCGGCGAGGGCTCGCCTTGATAGACGAATCCCTCGCCGAGTACCCGGGCAAGCTTCTGCAGCGGGTCCGTGGCAAACGCCTCGTAATAACTTTCCTTTTCGCCAGTCAGCAAGACGTGCAGCGTATTGTGCGCGTCATCGCTCCACTGCGCCTGAAAGTGATGGACGAGAAGGCTCGACGTATTGCGCTCGTTTTCCAGCACCAGATGCACGTGACGCCCTTGCGAGACAGTGGAGTGCACGCGCTCCGACAAGTCGCGGAGCCAACCGTCGTTATCAATCGCGTGAACCGCGTCGAGACGCAGGCCATCGAAGCGGTATTCCAGCAACCAGTACAACGCGTTTTCGAAGAAGAACTCGCGCACTTCCGCGCGATCGAAATCGATCGCCGGGCCCCATGGCGTATGCGTGCCGGCCTTGAAGAACGATTCCGCGTATGCGTGCAGGTAATTGCCGTCGGGGCCGAAATGGTTGTAGACGACATCGAGGAACACCATCAAGCCCAGCCCGTGCGCTGCATCGATCAATGCCTTCAGCTCTTCCGGACGTCCATAGGTGGCATCCGGGGCAAATGGCAACACGCCGTCGTAGCCCCAGTTTCGCGCACCCGGGAAATCGTTCAACGGCATCAATTCGATGGCCGTGACGCCCAGCGCCTTGATTTCCGGCAGCTTCTCGATAACGCCACGATAGCCGCCGAAGGTGCCCACGTGCAGTTCGTACAGCACGGTTTCCTCCCACGGCAGGCCACGCCATTCCGGATGCTGCCACGCATAGGCGGTCGGCGCGATCACCTCGCTGGGTTCGTGTACGTCGTCGGGTTGAAACCGGGAGGCGGGGTCGGGCACATCCAGTACGTTGCCATTGGGGTCTTCCGGGTGCACGCGGTACAGGTAGCGCGTACCAGCACCGCACTCGGCTTCCAGCTCGAACCATCCGCCTTCCGTGGTCCGCATTGGCATGACCGTGGCGCCGGTCGCTTGGGCCTCGGAGGCGGAGGGCGCGATCACGAGTTCCACCCGCTCCGCCGTGGGTGCCCATAGCCGGAAACGCGTATGGTCGGTCCCGGTGACCTGGGCCCCGAACGGTAGCGTGCGCGAAAAATGTGCACCGGGCTGCATGCCAGGTTGCACGCTGAACCGCGTGGTTGCATCGGGCACCGGCGACGCCGTGGCGCCGTGGATGCCGCTCGCCGGCGACTGCGTCGACGCACTCGCGGCGTGACGGGTGGTGGGGGTGGTCGTCGCGTCTCGCGAAGCGCTGGCGTCGATGCTGCGTGCGGTCATGGCGGTCGTCCTGTATCGATGACAGGACGCTTACGCAAGAACCGGGCCATCCGCCGATTGTCGCGCAGCCAAGGCGAGGACCGATAACGATTGGCCGGGACACCGGTAGCTTTGACATATCGGTGTGTCGAACGGGATCGAAGACGGTGGTTCCCCGGCGGCCATGGCCGCATCCGGCGGCGTGGCGCCTTGGGTGTGCCATGCCGGGTCGACGCCCGTCTCCAACACCGCGTGCCACACCTCCTGCCCCGGCAAGGCAAACGTGCAGGCGTCGGCGGCGCTGTTGATGATCAGCAGCAGCCCCATCAGATGACCCTGCATATCGATACCGGCGCGGCGACACAAAAGTCGCTTGCCCGCAGGGTCATTCCAGGCGTCGATCGACATCGGCGTGCCGTTTTCGTCAAACCAGTCGACGTCGTGCCAGTCCGTTCCGGGAATCGGATGCGTGCCATCGAGGAAGCGCGTATCGCGCAGCAAGGGCTGCGACCGGCGTAGCGCGGTCAGTTGTGCAACGTAGCGGCATAGCGCCTGGGCGTGCGGAAGCGCCGCGTCCTGCCAGTCGAGCCATGAGAGGGCATTGTCCTGGCAATACGCATTGTTGTTGCCGTGCTGGGTGCGACCGAATTCATCGCCGGCCGCCAGCATCGGTGTGCCGAGCGAGATAAACGGCATTGCCAGCAACGCGCGCAGTACCCGGAGCCGTTGCGCGACGATGCCGGGGTCGTCGGTGGGTCCTTCCACGCCCCAGTTGGCGCTGCAATTGTCGCTATGTCCGTCGCGATTTTCCTCGCCGTTGGCGTCGTTGTGTTTTTCCGCGTATCGCACGACGTCGGCGGCGGGGAAGCCGTCGTGCGACGCCACATAGTTGATCGAGGCCCACGGTCGCCGGTGGCGTCGATTGAAAAGGTCCGCCGAGCCGGTGATGCGCGCGGCGATTTCCGGGCGCTGCCCATCGTCGCCACGCCATAAGCGTCGCGCGCCGTCGCGGAATTTATCGTTCCACTCCGCGAAACCGGGTGGGTGGGCGCCAAGTTGATAACCGTCCGGGCCGACATCCCACGGTTCGGAAATCAATTTGAGTCGGGAGAGCACCGGATCCTGGCGCACGGCATCGAAGAAGCCGGAGCCGGGATCGAAGCCATGGCCTTCGCGTCCGAGGGTGACACCCAGATCGAAGCGATAGCCATCGATGCGAAAGGCCTCGGCCCAGTATCGCAGCGAATCCATCACCATCTGCAGCACGCGTGGATGCGACAGGTTGACCGTGTTCCCGCAGCCGGTTTCGTCGATGTAGTGCCGCTCGTCTCCGGGGATCAATCGATAGTAGCTGGCGTTGTCCAGCCCGCGCCAGGACAGCGTGGGGCCCAAGGCATTGCCTTCGCAGGTATGGTTGAACACGACGTCGAGAAGGACTTCAATCCCGGCGTCGTGCAACTTGCGTACGGCAACGCGGATCTCGTCGAGTTCGCGCAGCGGCGAGGACATCGACGAGAGCGCCGCGCGCGCACCGGCGGCGGACCCGCGCGACAGATAGCCCGGTTCCGGCGCGAAGAACGAGAGCGTGCTGTAGCCCCAGTAGTTGCGCAGGCCGCGCTCCACCAGGAAGCGATCCTGAGAGAAGGCATGCACCGGCATCAATTCGAGGGTGGTGACACCGAGTTTCACCAGATGATCGATGAAGGCGGGCGACGCGAGTGCCGCGAAGGTGCCACGTTGCGGCGGCAGCACGTCCTCTCGGGTCATCGAGATGCCGCGTACATGGGCTTCGTAGATCACCGTATCAGACCACGGACGATGGGGGCGACGGTCATTGGCCCAGTCGAATGACTCGGTGGTCACCACGCATTTGGGCATGGCCGCCGCGCTGTCGCGGCGATCGAAGGCCAGGTCCGCGCGCCGCGACGACAAGCGGTATCCGAACAGCGCGTCCGACCAGCGCAATGGTCCGGCGAGTTGCTTCGCATAAGGGTCGAGCAACAGCTTGTGTGGATTGAATCGGTGGCCGTGCTGCGGTTGCCAGGGGCCATGGGCGCGCAATCCGTACAGCATGCCTGGTTGCGCATCCGGAAGATAGCCATGCCACACTTCGTCGGTGCATTCCGGGAGCCGCATGCGCGCGATTTCACGGCGTCCGGAGGGATCGAAAATACACAGGTCGATGGCGACGGCATTCGCGGAAAATACCGCGAAGTTGGTGCCCAATCCATCCCAGGTCGCACCCAGGGGATAGGGTACGCCGGGTAAAAGCCGGTCGGCGATCATGCGCAGTCCTGTCGGAAAAGGTGGCTGATCAAAGGGAGTGCTTACAACATTTGATTCAGGCACTGCCGTCCGGGGTAATCGGCCGTGCCTGGGACGGGCGTGACGCCCGGCGTACCACACATTGAACCGTATCCATCACACTACGTCATGCACTCGCGGCCGTGATCCGGGCGCCGAAGCATGTGCGGCATCAGGCGCTTGTCAGAACGCGGCCAGCACGATGGTGGCCAAGGGTGGCAACGTCAATGCAATCGACCATCCATGGCCGTGCGAGGGAATCGCCTGTGCCTGAACGCCGCCACTGTTGCCGACATTGCTGCCGCCGTAGATCTCCGCGTCCGTATTGAGCATTTCGCGCCACCAGCCTTCATGTGGCACACCGATCCGATACTGTTCACGCGGAACAGGTGTCAGGTTTACGGCTGCCAGGACCGTGCGTTCCCCATGGCGCCGCGCGAACACGTAGACGCTGTTGAGCGCGTCGTCGCCGACCAGCCATTGGAACCCGGCCGGATCGCTGTCACTCGCATAAAGCGCGGGTTCATGCGTGTACAAGCGATTCAAGTCACCGACGACCCTTTGCACGCCGGCATGCAATGCATCATCCAGCAGGTGCCAATGGGGCGAGGCGTCATGATTCCACTCGGCGTACTGCCCAAGTTCGCCCCCCATGAACATCAGTTTCTTACCGGGGTGCAGATACATGAACGCAAAGTAGGCGCGCAGATTGGCAAAGCGTTGCCAGGTATCGCCCGGCATCCGGCCGAGCAGCGAGCCCTTGCCATGCACGACTTCATCGTGTGACAGCGGCAGCACGAAACGCTCGGAGTAGGCGTAGACCATGCCGAACGTCATCTCGTGATGGTGATGCGGACGATAGATCGGGTCACGCTGCATATAGGCCAGCGTGTCGTGCATCCACCCCATGTTCCATTTGAAGTCGAAGCCCAACCCCCCTTGGTCTACCGGCGCCGTGACACCAGGCCAGGCCGTGGATTCCTCGGCGATCGTGATCGCGCCGGGCGCGTGATGGTGAACCTCGTTGTTCAAACGGCGCAGAAAGGCGATCGATTCCTCGTTCTCCCGGCCGCCCCATTGATTCGGCACCCACTCGCCTTGGCGGCGGCTGTAGTCCCGATACAGCATGGACGCCACCGCATCCACGCGCAGCGCGTCGATGTGGAAGCGCTGCAACCACGCCAACGCCGAGGCCAGCATGAAGCCGGATACTTCGTTGCGGCCCAGATTGAAGATCCACGTGTTCCAGTCAGGGTGATAGCCCTCGCGTGGGTCGGCATGTTCATAGAGCGGTGTGCCGTCGAAATGAATCATGCCGTGTGCATCATTCGGAAAGTGCGCGGGCACCCAGTCGACGATCACGCCCAGGCCTTCGCGGTGCGCGCGATCGACGAAAGCGGCGAATTGCGTTGGCGTACCAAAGCGCGCCGAAGGGGCGAACGGACTCAACGGCTGATAGCCCCACGAGCCCCCGAACGGATGTTCGGCCAATGGCAGGAATTCGAGATGCGTGAAGCCGAGGGACTTTGCATAGGGAATCAGGCGGTCACCCAGTTCCTCCCAGTTCATCGCGCGGTTGCCTTCCTCCGGCACGCGCATCCACGATTCGGCGTGTACTTCGTAGATCGCGATGGGCGACGCCGCCGTTTGCCGCGCGCCACGCTGCGCCATCCACGCCTCGTCGGTCCAACGGATCGCGCTATCGTCGGCAACGATCGATGCGGTGGCTGGCGGGCGTTCTGTTTGTCGTGCCACTGGATCGGCCTTCAGGGGCAGCGTTTGTCCGTCAGGGCCGATCAGCTCGTATTTGTATCGCGTCCCACCGCTCAGGCCCGGGATGAACAGCTCCCATACGCCACCATGGTGCCGTACGCGCATTGGATGACGTCGGCCGTCCCAACTATTGAAGTCGCCCACCACCGAGACACGTCGGGCATTCGGCGCCCAGACGGCAAACAACACGCCGATGACGCCATCGACGGTCGTGATGCGTGAGCCAAGGCAGGTGTTTACCGCCGACGGATCACCCCATGCCAGTCGATCGAGATCGCTGTCGTGTAGCACGGGGCCGAAGGCGTAGACATCGGCACAGTCCTGCGTGGCACTGCCCCAGTCGATCCGTAATCGATACTCCGCGGGTCCTGGTTTCTTTGGCAGCATGCCAACGAACAGGCCGTCGGCGCCTGGTACACCTTGCATGGGTGCCAGCGTCTTGCCGGACGCATCCGTCAGGGTCACGCCGCGGGCGCCTGGCAACAGCGTGCGGACAAATGTATCAGTGCGTTCGGGCACGCCATGCGGGCCGAGTACGGCAAACGGGTCCCAATGGCGGCCTTGCAGCAACGCATCGACATCGTGGTCGCCGAGTCCGGCGCGCAACTGCCCGTTGCCCTCGCGCGCCGCTTGCGCGGCATGGCTTTCGAGGGGCAGGGTCGGTTCAGTCATGAGTGGCTCCGTATCGGATATCGTTATCGGTTTTAAACATCGCTGCCTCGATCGAGATTTTCCGCGCCTGCGACATCGGATGCCGCATTGGTGTCGGTGTCGCCCAGCAGTCGCGCGGCCAACGCCGCGAGGCCACGCAGCGGCAAGGCAAGCCAGGTCGGACGATTCGCTGCTTCATAGCGGATTTCGTAGGCAGCCTTTTCCACCAGGAACAAATCGATCAATGCCGCTTCGGTTCGTGCGTCCGCCAGAGGTTGCGCGGCGCTTGCGATTGCCGTGCGATACGCTTCCAGAAAACGATCGCGCGCGCGGGCACTGAATGCTTCCAGCAACATTCGGCGCCGGTCGTTCGACGGCAGTTGCGCCGTCTCGTTTGCCGTTGCCGTCAAGGCGGCAGCACCGGCGTAGGACAGTGAACGCAGCAAGCCTGCCACATCGCGATAGGGACTCATCTTGCGGCGCCGATCAGCCACGCTGCGCGCCGGTTCGCCCTCGAAGTCGATCAGATAGGCGTCGAGTTGCGCCACCAGGATCTGGCCCAGGTGGAAATCACCGTGAATCCGGGTGCGCAATGCAACCGGCTTGTCGCCGACGATGTCCTTGACCGCGCGGACCAGGTCCTTGCGGCGCGCAAGCAGGGTAGTCGCCAGCGCGCGTGCATCGTCATCGAGCGCATCGACATGGCGCGACAATGTGTCGAGTGCATCATCGAGCTGCGTCACTGTCTCGCTGATCCAGCCTTTGACGTCGCTTGCGCTCGCGACTTCCGGCGAAAACGCCGGATCGTCGCTCGGGGCCGCCAGGATCACATGCAATTCGCCCAGGCGCGTGCCGATCGTCGCGGCCATCGCGCCATAACCTTCGATCGATTGCGCGTAGTCTTCCTCGCGAATCGACTGGCCCGGGTCGGGCTGCTTGCCTGTCTGTTTTGCGGTCTTGCCGGCCGTGGCGTCGTCCAGACCGACGGTCACGGCTACCGCGAGATCGTCGGTGGCGCGACGCAGATAGTCCAGGACCCAGTGCCAGGCATCACCCTGGTTTTCGATAAAGCCTTGCAGGATCGCCAAGGTATGAGGCTCGCCCGAGGCATCGGTACGCACCACTTCGCCAAGCAGCGCGGAGGTATTCGCGTACGCACGCTCGGTCAGGTATCGCGTCATTTCCGCTTCGGGATGGATGCCCGGCACGACCCGTCGCACCAGTTTCAATACGGCGGCATCGCCGATCACTAGCGAGCTGTTGCTTTGTTCCGCCGCAAGCCAGCGGATCTCGGGCGCGTCATTTCCCGTCTGCGTCGTGGTCTCGGCAGGCAATACCTGCTGCAAGGCGGCGGATGGCAGAAAGGTCACCTCGCCTTGCGGCGTTTGCACGCGCGCTTTCTCATGCAGCATGCGAATCATCGCGTGCGGCAGCGCGGACAAGGAGAATGCATCGGTCAGGTAACCGACGGTGCGACCGCTGCGTACGCGGGCAAGGGCGAGTTGCTGCGGCAGCGGCGACGCCGTGGCCGAGTTGTCCCATGAGACGGCGAGCGGCAGGAAGTAGCGTTCGGTTCTTACCGCGCCGCTGACATCATCGCTGGCGGACAGGTCGGCTTCCACTTCGGCCAGCAGGATGTTCTCCACGCCCGGCGTCATCAGTGAGTAATACGCCAGCCGTACCGCGCGCAGTGTGGCGTCCTTCGCGGCAAACCAGCGTCGCATGCCGAGATAGGTCGGCAGTACCTCCGTTTCCAGCGTCCGCTGTTGCGCGGTGGCGCTTGGCAATTGCACGCCCTTGCGAACGACAAAGGTGACGAATTCCGGCAATTGCTCCGATGGCGCAACGCTCCAGGACGGCCGCACGCCATCGGCGCACAGCGTGAACCAATAGAACCCGTAGGGCGGTAGCGTCAACAGATAGGTCAACTGTCCGATAGGTGGAAATGCAGAGTCAGCGGTCATTTCAACCGGCACGCTGCCAGCGAATTCGGACAGGTCGAGTTCGACGGCCTCCGGCGCGCGGCCGAGATTGGCCACGCACAAGACCGGCGATTCACCGTCAAGTTCGCGCAGATACGCCAGGACCTTCCGGTTCGACGGGCGCAGGAAACGGATGCGGCCGCGGCCGAAAGCCTGACGGGCGCGCCGGGTGACCAGCATGCGCCGCATCCAGTTGAGCAGCGAATGCGGGTCGCGGCTTTGCGATTCCACATTCACCGCGTCAAAGCCATAGAGCGACCCCATGACCGGTGGCAGGACGAGTTGTTCCGGATCGGCGCGCGAGAAACCACCGTTGCGGTCGGACGACCACTGCATGGGCGTCCGCACGCCGTCGCGGTCGCCCAGATGAATGTTGTCGCCCATGCCGATCTCGTCGCCGTAATAGATGACGGGTGTACCGGGCATCGACAACAGCAGCGAGTTGATCAGTTCGATACGTCGGCGGTCACGTTCGAGCAGCGGCGCCAGCCGACGTCGGATGCCCATGTTGATACGCGCACGCCGGTCGCTTGCATAGGTATTCCACAGGTAATCGCGTTCCTTGTCGGTCACCATCTCGAGCGTCAGCTCGTCGTGATTGCGCAAGAAGATTGCCCATTGGCAGGTTTCCGGGATATCCGGCGTCTGCCGCATGATGTCGGTGATCGGAAAACGGTCTTCACTGGCGATGGCCATGTAGATGCGTGGCATCAGCGGGAAATGGAATGCCATGTGGCATTCGTCGCTGTCGCCAAAGTACTCCTGCACATCTTCCGGCCATTGATTGGCTTCGGCCAGCAGCATCTTGTTCGGGAACGAGGCGTCCAGCGATGCACGGATCTTTTTCAGGATCACATGCGTTTCCGGGAGGTTCTCGTTGTTGGTTCCCTCGCGTTCCACCAAATAGGGAATCGCGTCGAGGCGGAGTCCGTCAACGCCCATCTCCAGCCAGAACTTCATGACGGACAGCACTTCCTGCAACACGCGCGGATTGTCGAAGTTCAGGTCCGGCTGGTGCGAATAGAAGCGATGCCAGTAATACGCCTGCGCAACCGGATCGTAAGTCCAGTTGGACGTTTCCGTGTCGTTGAAGATGATGCGCGTCTCACCGTACTTCTTGTCGTCGTCCGACCAGACGTAGTAGTTGCGATGATTCGACCCAGGCTTGGCCTGGCGTGCGCGCTGGAACCAGGGATGTTGGTCCGATGTATGGTTGATCACCAACTCGGTGATCACGCGCAGGCCGCGTGCATGTGCTTCGGCGATGAAGCGCTTGAAGTCGGCAAGCGTGCCGTAATCGGTATTGACACCGCGGTAGTCGGCGATGTCATAGCCGTCATCGCGGCGCGGAGAGGGATAGAAAGGCAGCAGCCAGATCGCGTCCACGCCTAATTCCGCAATGTAATCGAGCTTGGACAACAACCCCGGAAAGTCACCGATCCCGTCGTGGTTGGCGTCGAAGAATGACTTCACGTGCAGTTGGTAAATGATCGCGTCCTTGTACCACAGCGGATCGTCCTTCAACAGCGCGACTTTTTGATGTTTCATCCGTGCGCTCCTTCATGATGCGTGCTGCCGCCGGGTGCGGCGTCAGTGCTGCTGCCGGTGTCGGGCGGCGCCGAGAGCGGGGGTTGCCAGCCCGGCGCGCTGACGCGACGAATCGCAAAGGGCAGTACTTGCGGATCGAGCCGGACAACTTGATGCTTGCCTTGTATCTGGAAGTGTTCGCCGCTGACCAGATCATGGGCGTCGAGCACGTCACCATCTCCCCGACCCCAGCGCCAGAGCGGGATCTCGACGGCCGACTCCTGGATGTCCCATGGCGTCATGCTGACGGCAATCAGCAGTACGTTGTCACGGTTCGGCGTGGCTTTCTCGAAGAACAGCACGTTCGGATTCGATGACGGCAGGAAGGTCACGTTGAGGTGTGTCTGCAGCGCGGGGTTCGCGCGACGGATGCGGTTCAGCAACGCTATCTCACTAATGATGTTGCCGGGACGTTCCCAGTCCCATGCGCGGATCTGGTACTTCTCTGAATCCAGATATTCCTCGCTGTCTGGCAATGCCGCGGCTTCGCACAATTCGAAGCCGCTATAGACGCCCCAGACGCCGGACAACAGCGCCGCCAACGCTGCCCGGATCATGAAGCCGGCGCGGCCGCTGCGTTGCAGAAATCGGGGATTGATGTCCGGGGTGTTGACGAAGAAGTTCGGACGGAAGTATTCGCGTACCGCCGTCTGCGTCAGCGTCTCCATATACTCAGTCAGGTCGTCCTTCGTGTCACGCCACGTGAAATACGTGTACGACTGCGAGAAGCCGACCTTGGCAAGCCTGTTCATTACCTTGGGCCGCGTGAAGGCCTCGGAGAGAAACAATGTTTGCGGGTGACGTCGGCGCACCTCGGCGATCATCCATTCCCAGAAAGGAAAGGGTTTGGTATGCGGATTGTCCACGCGGAAGATATCCACGCCCTCGCGTACCCAGAACAATACCGCGTCGCGCAGTTCGAGCCAGAGGTCCGGCATCGATGCGTCGGCATAGAAATCAGGGTTGACGATGTCCTGGTACTTTTTCGGCGGATTCTCCGCGTACCGCAAAGAGCCGTCCGGACGCCATGCGAACCAATCGGGATGATGCTTGAGCCAGGGGTGGTCGGGCGAGCATTGGATTGCGAAATCGAGGGCGAGTTCGAGACCGTGCTCGCGTGCGGCATGCAGCAGCGTGCGGAAGTCGTCGAGCGTGCCCAGCTCCGGGTGGATCGCCGTATGCCCCCCGGATTCCGCACCGATGGCATACGGGCTGCCGACATCGTCGGGGCCGGCGTTCAGCGTATTGTTGGGGCCCTTGCGATTGGCCCGGCCGATTGGATGTATTGGCGGAAAATACAGCACGTCGAAGCCCATTGCCCGAATGGCCGGCAGCCGGGCGATGACATCGATGAACGTGCCATGGCGTTGCATGTCGCCGGAGGCCGAACGCGGAAACAACTCATACCATGAGGCAAAGCGTGCCGCGCGCCGTTCGGCTTGAATCGTCAGCGTCCGAGGGTGACGTACGCGGAAGTCGCGGGCTCCGGTAGCGCGCACGGCCGCGGCGGTTTTTGTCGAGAGGACGATATCCAGCCGCGTTGCCGCGTTGGCATCCTGGTAAGCCGCTGCAATCGTGCGAAGCGCATCACTGCGATGCGCAAGCCGCGCGTTGCCGCCGGCCGTGCCTGACGTCGGCAGGGCCGCCGTCGTACTGGCGCCGACACTGCTGGCGGCGCTCGACTTGGGCTTGGCGGGGGTGTCGCCGGACTTGTCGGCCTTGGCGCGCTTCGCGGGCTTCGTGTCGTCCACGGCCACGACCTCTGTCTTGCCTTCCTTCGCCAGCAGGGCACTGGTCTTGGCGTCCTTGGCCGCCTTGGGGGCGTCGCCGCCGCTCTCCCGAAGGATGCGCGTGAAAAACTGGGCGGCTTCTTCCAGTTCAAGGGTCACGTCCTGCGCGGCGGCACGCTTCTTCTGGATATGGTCGACGAGGGTATCAAACGTATCGCGCCACGCCTCGATCGTAAATTCGTACGTTCCCAGGCGCCGCAACGGCAGCGTGGCGTGCCAGCGGTCGTTGCCGCTTGCATGCATCGGAATCTCGCGCCAGCCGTCGTTGGTGGCGGGGGGGCCGTCGACGGCGGCGGTCGCCCAGTCTGCTTCGCGCCATAGCACGACAGCGGCAAGATGATCGTGCCCGTCGATGAACACGTCGGCTTCGATCGCGACCGGTTCGCCCACCACGCGCTTTGCAGCAAAGCGGCCGTCGTCGACGTTCGGTGTGACGTTCTCGATGGCGATGCGCGGCACCTGGATCGCGTCGAGGGCCGCTTTGCGGTCGCTGGCGGAGGGGCGTGCCGCTTTCTTCGTGCCGCCGGTTTTTGGCGCACCTTCATCCGGTTTCAGGACAACGGCGTCAGGTCGCGTTGCGTGCAGCAAGCGCACTTCGGCAGGTGCCAGCGTGACTACGTCCGCCGGCGGCGAGGGCAGCGCCGGAGCAGCGTTGGCGTCGTCACCGCCGGCAGATGTCGACGCGCGCATGAGTGGCAGCGTCTCGTAGTGGGTGAAGCCACCGGGCATTCCATCGCGCCAACGTTGCAGGTCGGCAAGCGCGGGCCGGTACAGGTCCGGATTGACCAACATGAGGATCGCATCCCGCGCGCGACGCGGATCGATGCAATCGGTGCGCAGCAACGCGGTGGCGCTGGCATCCGGGCCTGTCAGCGGCGTCAGCGCACAGCGGCTTCGCAGGATGGGCCCGATGTCGGCGCCGATGGCGTTCAATCCGGTTGGTGCCGCGCCACGTGGCTTCGCGCTACCCGATTTCCGGGGTTTGCAATAGGCATTCAACGCGGTGATGGCTTCGCGTACGTCGATGCGCGGTCCAACATGCGCGCCCCCCGTGCGTTGCTCGCCATCGCGCGTCGCCTCTTTGAAATCCGAGCGGGCACCGGTCAGCGGCGTGCGCGTCAGGGGACGGTCGACACCGAATTCGAAACCCATCGGCATCAGCCATCCGGTCCCGGTTAGCGCGGCAATCTGCAGCGAGCGTTGATAGGCCCGGGTGATCGCCGCATGGTCTGCCGGGGACGCCAGCGTCGGCAGGTCCGATACCAAGCGTGGCCCGAATGGGGTTTCAGGAAAAGCGATGGGCGGTGCGATGCGCGCCAGTGCCTGCACTTCGTCGGCAAGCCAGTCGGCGCGTGCATCCCACCAACGTACCGATGAGAACACGCCATCGAACGCTGCGCTTTCCAGGTCGCGGAGGGCATCGCGCGTGGCGCCAGGCGTCCAGGCCAGGAACCGTTGCGCCGGATAGACCTCGCGTACGCCGGCGGCGAGCCGGCGCCACACGTGGGGCGCGATACCATTGATACCGTCGAACCGGAAACCGGCGACGCCCGCCTTCGCATAGCGGCGCAACTGCCGAATCCACCAATCGATCAGAGGCGACTGTGTATCCGGGTGGCCGAAGTTCGCATGGGCGATCAGGTCCGCCCGTGGGTCGTGGCGCGGGTCGATCCGGCCATGATGCGCGCCCGGCGGATGAAACCAGTCGGGGTGGTCGCGGTATAGACCCGCATCATTGCCAATGCGGTCGATGACGACGTCGAGCAACAGCGTCAGCCCGTGTGCCTGGCTGGCCTTCGCGAGCGCGGCAAGCCAGTCGAGCGCGTCCGGTTCCTTTACATCGCTCGGCACGACCGTCTTGCCGTCCGGCGCATCCCCGCCATCGGCGGCGTGACGATCCGCGGCGCCTGGCAATAGGGATCTGCACAAGCGATGGTGATCGGCCGTGATGAAGCAATCGTTCGCGCGGCCGGGCAGGAAGGGCGGGGCGATCAGCAGGTGATCGAAGCCCATCGCCGCGGCACGCGTGAGCGTGCGCTCCCACTCCTCGCTCAACGTGTCCTTGACTTCATGCAGCGGCCCAAGTAAGGACGGCTGTACATAGTAGATGCGCGGCGCGAACAAGACGGTGCGGGAAGCCGCGGCATGGTTGCCGTGCGGGAGCGGGGGAGGCGCCTCACCTGCTGAAGTGGGTGAGACGGTGTGATCGGTGGGAAGTCGGGTATCAGAATCCATCTGCTGCGTGTCTCCTTTTTTATTAGGCCACGTCCGACACGCTGGACGATCTGACCGGCCCAAGGGAGCACGCATAAATGGCGCCGCATCCGGCGCCTGGTCCCTGATGGTCCCGCTGGCGCCGTGCCCGTGTTCGGGCAGGATACCGGGCACGCGTGTGGACCGGTTTTAAAACGATGCCCGGCACGTCTGATCGTGCCGCAAGCATCCGTACTGCCTAGTGCAATTGACGTGTCATGCCAATAATTGTTCCTGCGTTACGATATCCGCCCCGATGTCACTGTTGGCGACGATGGTGCCCGCTTGCGATGCGGCCGTTGCCACGTTGCGTTCCGGCGCACGATCGTTTGCCGCCTGGCGACGACGCACGGCGGCGCGGACTTTCGCAACGTTCGCACGAACCGCGCGTTTGCCACTCAATACAGCATACAGTGCGGTGTAACGTGCCGCTGGCGCCTGCCAGCGGAAATCGCTCAGCATTGCGTGCCGCTGCAGTTCACGCCAGGCTTGTGGACGCATATAGGCATCCACCGCGCGGCACGCGGCAGCTGTCATCGCTTCCACGGTCTCTCCGTCGAACAGGAACCCGGTGCCGTGCAACGGGTCGTCGCTCGCATCGATGATGCTGTCCGCCAGACCGCCCACACGCGAGGCGATCGGCAATGTGCCATAACGCATCGAATACATCGGCGTGAGGCCACACGGCTCGAAGCGGCTGCCATGCAACAACATGTCCGCGCCGGCATGCAGCAAGTGCGCACGTCGTTCATCGAAGCCGATATGCACGGCGACGCGATCGGGAAAGCGTTGGGCCAAGCGGGCCATGCCCAGTTCGATGCGGCCTTCCCCCTTGCCGAGGACGATAACCTGCAAACGTGGATAAGCGTCCATCAGGGCGGGGATTGTCTCCAATGCCAGATCGGCCATTTTTTGCCCGGTCAGGCGACTACCCATGGCGATCACCGGCACGAACGGATCGGACGGCAGCCCGAAAGCGTGTTGCAGCTCGCGCTTGCAAGCGTGTTTGCCGCGCATCTCGTCTAGCGAAAAATGACGCGGAATCATCGGGTCCTGCGCAGGGTCCCAGGCGTCCACATCGATGCCGTTCATGATGCCGACCAGCTTGTGCGCCTCGGCTTGAAGAACCCCTTCCATCAGATGGCCAAAGCGTGGCGTGGTGATTTCACGCGCATACGTCTCGCTGACCGTGGTAATCCGATCGGCGTACCGGATGGCCGCCTTCATGAAACTCAATTGCCCGTAGAACTCGATGCCGGGCGCATCCTGATTGCACACCAGCAGCTCGGCCGGGATGCCAAGTCGCGGCGCGAGATCCATTGCATAGTTGCCCTGGAACGCCAGATTATGGATCGTGAACACCGAAGGTGTGCTCAGACCGGCAAGCTTCATCAGCATCGGCGTCAGCCCCGTATGCCAATCGTGCGCATGAACGACATCGACCTTTTGCACGCCTGCTATGCCTTGCGCCACCCGTACTGCCGCAGCGCTCAAGGTCGCGAAGCGGATCGCGTTGTCATCGAAGTCAGCACCGCTTGCATCCTGGTATAGGCCATCGCGTGCATAGAGCGCGTCGCACTTGACCAATAGGACGGGAATGCCGCTGTCCGGCATCGTGCCGCTCATCAAGGTCGCGCTTCCGCCAGGAAGGTCATCGAGCGTGGCAATCGCGTGCAGCGCGTGGGTTTTCCCCAATGCTTCCGGATAGCCGGGCAGCATGATCGTCGTCGCCACGCCGCCTTCCTGCAACGCGGAAGCATACGCACTGAGCATATCGCCCAACCCGCCGGTCTTGGCAAGCGGCAGGGCTTCGGAGGCAACCAAAAGGACGTGAAGGGACAAGATAGACTCCGGGGGCGAAAGGTCCGCGATGCCGGTCAAACTTTGACTGATCGACCAGTGCGATCGGCATCATTTAAAAAAAATCACTACACACTGCGTCGGCGCCGTTACATCGCGGCGTGAATCATTGGCAATGCAAATTCATGTCGGTGAGGCTGCTGGAAATGCGGTGTCCACTGCGTTTTACAGTGACCTTCCATATGGAAGTCACCTCATGAGGCCAACGATGTTGACCGGTCTTGTCGCTGCAGGCATCGTTTTGACATTCGCTTGGCGCTGCGCGATGGACCGCGAATTGCGTCTCATCCGGTCGCCTTATGTGACGATCCTGTCCGGTCGATCCATCGCATCCAGCCCAAGTGACTAACCCACAACGCCTAAGTTCATGCAGGGTTCATGCCTATATAAGCAATGGCTGTGCCAGTGTTAGGCGCACGGATTTCCCGCGCGTTTTTATCTGTTTTTCGGGCACATCCGTTCGGTCAAATGGATGCCCGAAACGCGGCAAGGCATGCGGGACTTGGCACTGACGCCGATAGATGAAATCGGCGACGCGATGCCGGCCGATGCTTTCTTGACGGATACACGCACCGGAATGTGGCTCGCTTTTGCGGCGAACGCCTGAAATCGGTGCCAATCCCGTGCTGTCGGCGTCTCCCCGTTTTTTTGCCACGCACCGTTGCGGTGCGAAGTGTGTCTGCGGCGAGACAGTTTCCGCTGTTTCGTAACGTTTTGTTCAGATCGCCCAGGCGGCACGGGGAACGACAATTGCTCCGCGTTTTGTGACGAATGTCCGTGTGAAGGGAGCAATCGAGGTGACGCGTTTGCCGCGACATCGTCGGCATAACCGCATGGTCGTTCGCGAAATGTGGTGTGGCACCGCGCGGTAAAAGTGACATCCGGCGCACGGCTTTTACATGCAGTTACAGCGGGCCTTCAATAGCGCTTTTGGGGAAGCGGGGGGGCCGAGCAAGAGGGGTGTTTTGCGCAAGGCGTATAGATCCATGACCTGCAGAGAATCAAATGACTAGACGACGGCGCGTGGTCCTGCGGCCGCAAGCCGGGGTTGGCCGGGATTGACGGGAGAGGCACTGTGCAAAGGCAAGTACATCGTACGGGGAAGGCGCGGCAGCCTGCCGCCAAGAGGGGGCAGCGCGAGGTAGCAACCGATGCCCGCGCGTTGAAACATTTGAACACACAGGGCACCGCTACTCCGGTGCGATCGCGAGAAAGCGCGTCACCAGGGACGCGCCAGGCATTGCTCACCCCGCGGTCAGTCGACAACGAGAGCGGCACTGCTGTTTATGCTGCCGGGGACGATCTGGCGGGTGGCCTCGTATATGCCGATGGCCAACGCCCTGGATTCACTCGTCGTCGTCGCGGCAAGGCGTTCCAGTATCTCGATCTGACTGGCCAGACGATTCGCGACCCTGTGGTGATTGCGCGAATCCGTGCGCTGGCGATTCCACCAGCGTATCAATCAGTATGGATTTGTCCGGATGCAAATGGCCACCTTCAGGCACATGGTCGTGACGCACGTGGGCGAAAGCAGTATCGATATCATGCGCAGTGGCGCGTCACGCGGGACGCCACGAAATATCACCGGACGCAGGCATTTGGGGAAGCGCTGCCGCGTATCCGGCACTGCATCCGGCGCGATCTGGCCCTGCCAGGACTGCCGCGAGAAAAGGTATTGGCGACGGTGATCTGGTTGCTGGACAGTACATTGATAAGAGTAGGCAATGCCGATTACGCGCGCGAGAATAAATCCTATGGTTTGACAACGCTTCGCCATCGCCATGTCGCGACGGCGGCAGGCACGTTGCGTTTTCAATTTCGTGGAAAGAGTGGCGTCGAACACGACGTGCCGGTCGAGGACCCGAAGATCGCTCGCATTATCCGCCGCTGCATGGCCTTGCCGGGACATGATCTGTTTCAATATCGCGATGCGCAAGGTATGCGACATGGCGTGGACTCAACGGCTATCAACGATTACCTGCGCAGGGCAAGCGGTGGCGATTTCACGGCAAAGGATTATCGGACATGGGCCGCAAGCGTGCTTGCGCTGGCGGCGCTGCAGGCTGCGGAGCCGCTGGCTGACCCATCGGATGGTGGCATCAGCAAGACCGAACGGCACCGCCGGTTGGTGGCGGTGATTCGGGAAATCGCGGCGCGTCTCGGCAATACGCCCGCGGTGTGCCGCACATGCTATATCCACCCGGCCGTGGTGGAAGCATTCGAGTCCGGAGTATTGGGTTGCGTAGCGCGGGTGCCGGCATCGGAAGACCCGGAGCGGGCTCTGACGCCAGGACAGCGCCGCCTGCTGAAACGCGACGAGCGCGCGTTTGCCTGTTTTCTTTTGGCGCAGCCCGTGGGCTGCGCCGTTTCTGCCTAGATGTGTCCTGTCAGGACCAGTATGACCACAATGATGACGATGATCCCAACGAAGCCAGAAGGACGATAGCCCCAGGACCGGCTATGCGGCCAGGTAGGAATGGCGCCGAGCAGCAGCAGGATAAGAACAATCAGAAGTATGGTGCCCAACATGGCGCGCTCCTTGTCGTGTAGTTGTGATTCTTTTGTGGTCGTTTTGCACACCGCTGAACGCAACCCTCATGCGACGACGCTTGATCCATTGTCGCTGCACATGATCGACGCCAGCCTGCCAGTTGAGCAATACGCGTGCCCGATCAGCGGCGGGATTGTGCTGTCAGCTCGTCCAGACGATAGTCAAATTTAATTGATAATAAGAATCGTTATCAATTAAGATCGTGCTTTCCCTGATGTTTTGCGAGATCGATCATGGTGGAAGACCTACGTGCCGGCCCTGTCCTGCAACTGCTGCAAGGCATGAGTGGGGCCGTGACGACGACCTCAGTGCCTACACGCGGCACGCGGGGACGGCGCCGAGGGCGCCGAAAAGGCTTGCCATCCCTGTCCGTTGCTGTGGCGCCCCTGGTCCATTGGGTCCCTGGCGCCGCGCGTGATGGCGATGCTTTCCGGTGGGCGGGAGCGATGTCCACGCTAGTGAAGAAGGGCGATCCGTTTGTTCTGCTGCTCCATGGCGGCCTCCGATCCGGCGGCATGTCTGCCGCCGGATCGGAGGCCGCGGCGGCGTGGCGACCTTATGCCGCCTGGGTCGCGCGCCATCAGGCCGCCTGGCGTCGCGTCTGTCGGGGCGTCATCGTGATTACTCCGGAAATCGCGGCGCGGATAGAGACACGGAACGATGCGCAATGGCTGTTTGGTAAAGGGACCCGGGTCGTGGCGGTATCCCAGGAGACGCTGGCGTGGCAGTTGGCACCTGTCTTGATGGCCGAGCGTACCGGTGGGCGCGCCGGGAACGACGCGGGTACGGATGTCGTGGTTCGAGGTTTGATGTAGACCTAGATCCCGCGCGGCGCATAGGTGGAGCGGTCATGCCGCGTCCAGTCGACGTCGGCGCACAACACGCGCATGCCGTCCGCGCCCCGATAAGCTACCGAGAGCGTGACGCAAAGGTGCGCTTCATTGATCGACAGGTAGGGGCGAGTCGCCTGCACTTCGCCCGAGTCGGCGATTGCCCGGCGGAAATACGGCCGGCGATCCCACCGCGCTCCTTCGGAATTCATCAACGGCATGAAGCGGCGCGCGCGGGGACGCAGCGGCCTTGGCGGCAACAGGTTGTCCCCGCACTGGCGGCCGCGCTCGTCCAGCACGAAGCATCGGGCCGCGTCCGGCAATTGAAGGAAGGCGTCGCAGGCCCGTTCGATCGGGTCGCCATTGGCCAGAATCCTGGCCGCGGCCGCTACCGCGTTGACATAGGGCGCCAGTTCGGCTGTGTCATCGCGTTCGCGCGCTTCCACCCGAGCGCGATAGTGATCGATCAGCGTATCGAAGCATTGATAGCTGGCGGCGGCATCCGCCGGGCTGACACTCGGGCGGGCAAAATAATGTCCCTGGACGAAATCGACATTGGCTTCAATCGCGATCAAGGCCTCCTGTTCGCTGGCGATACCTTCCACCAGCACCAGCCGCCCCGACTCGTGCAGCAAGGAGACGAGGCCGGGCAAGATCCTCGCGACATGCGCCTGTTGCGTCGCCTGGAACAACATGCTGCGATCCAGCTTGACGATATCGGGCTGTACTTTCCAGACGCGATCGATGTTCGAGTGGCCTGCGCCGAAATCGTCGAGCGCGATCAGGAAACCGTGCCGGCGAAAAAGCTGGACCGCTTCCAATACGCGGCGCGGATCGGTATTCGGCTGCTCCAACACCTGCAACACGATACGTTGCGGTGAGATCTCGAGCCGACGCAGTTCCTCGATCAGGGCGGCACCATGCCGGAAGTCGGCGATGGCCGCGGGATGGATGTTGAGAAATAGCCAGCCATGGTCTTGCCGCAGCCCTTTGAAATTTGCCAGGTGCAGTGATTGGCTCAGGCGGTCTAGTTCAAGCAAGTCGCCTAACCGGGCGGCCTGGCTGAAAACCGAGAGCGGTGACACGCTCTGGTTCAGCTCATCGTGCGCCCGCAACTTGGCTTCGTAGCCCGCGGCGCGCATATGCGACACGCTGAAAATGGGCTCGAATGCGCTGAACAACGTCAAGTTGCCATAGCGTACGGTCCGTCGCCGGCCATCGTCATCGATATGCGGGCGCGGGGGCAGCGGGGCATCATCGATCAGGGCGCTGTCGTGTCCTTCGTACATGTCGTGCGGATCCTGCGCGCCGGCATCCGGTTGGGGTGTCGGCGCGTCGTTCGTCGGGTGGTCCGAGGTAATGCCCGCCGGGGCATCGCGCGCACTGCGCGACTCGGTCATGTCATCCCCTGGTGGCCCGCTGGTGGACGGAGGGGAACGTGTTCGGCGTGGCGCGGTGGCGCGAGAATCGGGTCGATCGCAACGGCATCATCCGTCGTCGCGCTTGGCGCCACATCATCGGGCATTCGCCGGTTGCAGATGATAAAGCAAGCTTTGTGCGCGTGCGAGGCTTACAGGCGTTTGTGCGGCGCATATTGCCGATTGACTGGCCCGGCGCCCCGCATCAAACGTACTTTCTTCCGATTCATTCGCTATTTATCCGTCATTTGTGCCGGTGGCGCGCGGCGGCGCCGGTGCATGGCCGCGCTGGTGTCGAGCCGCCGTCCCCGCGCGCGGGGGACGCATCGTCGAAAGACGTCTCGAACTGGTGCATCGATGTCGTATCCCGGTGCGTCGGCACGGTGCGTCGAGCATGCAATCGCTTGACAGTCCACTATTGGCGCGCGGCAATGCACACTGGGAGTCATCGGCGGGACAGCGTGGACAGAAGCAGACGTGGAGGCGAACCATGGAACGATACAAAGGGCGGCGCGACGCCGTACGGTTTCTGGACGAGTGGGCGCCCGATCTCGGCGGCCTGCTGCTGATGGGATGGCCGATGCTTCGCTTTGCCGGACCCCGGATGATCAACGATGTTCCGGGGCTGCTGTTGACCGCGCCCCGTAATCACGCGGCCCGATTCGATGCGCCGCTGAATGCTTTCCTTGCCTTGTCCTCCGAAGGCCTGGGCGCGTTCTTCCGTGACGACTTGCTCGGCTATGCCCGATTCAATGCGTCGGTCGGCTGGCTGGCCACGTACTGTCTTCGCTATGACGTCGATCTCGCCGGCGGCTCGCAACAGGGGCCGCGGACGCGGATCGTGCCGTTGGACCCGATCTTCGACGCGACGCTCGACCCTGCACGCGCGGCCGCCGTGGCGGCACCGTCGGGCGAGGCGAAAGCGGGAACGTCGCCGGATTCGGCCTATCGACGCACCGATGAAACCTCTGGTAACGCGATTTAAGGCCGAATCGTGGTCCGTTTCGCCAAGTTTTTGGCACTGACGGGGGCGACAGCGGTAAAATGCCCCGCTGATCCCGCGGAAACAGGCCGTGGCGCCAGCAAAAGGATTCCATGAAACGTCAGTCAGTGTCTTCCCAGCCGTTCCCGCCGTCTCCCGCCACCATTGAAGGTACGTCGTCGCTGTCGTCGCCGCGCCGAAAGGGCGTGCTCGTGGCGGGCGCCGCTGTCATCGCCGCCGGCTATCTGGGGGCGTGCAGCTCGCCTGACCCGCAGGCCATCGACTATAAGACCAGTCGCAGTCTGCTGGCACCGTCGAAGAAATCGACGGCGCCGTCGCTGGCCGCGCCACCCGACTTGATGATGGAGCCGCGCACGCGCGCCGATGCGCCCGTTGACGGTGACGCTTCGGTGACCGGTTACCAGACCAGCACGGGCACGCCAGCCACCCCGACAACCGTATTGCCGCCGACGCCCGGCCTGGCATTGCAGGTTGACGGCAGTCAACGTTGGCTGGTCGTATCGGGTTCGCGTTTTTCACGCGATCAACTGTGGTCGCGTCTGCGTGTGTTCTGGCAGGAGCAGGGTTTCTTCCTGACCGAGGACAGCGAATCGCGCGGCATCATGCAGACGGACTGGCAACAAAGCCGCGCGGCGCTGAATCAAGGGCTGATCCGCGATACGCTGTCGATGGCGGTGGATAATTCCTATGTCAGCGCCGAGCGTAATCGCTACCGGACGCGCTTGCAGGCCGGCCCGAACGGGACGACCTATGTTTTCATCAGCCAGCAAGGCCTGCACGAAGTGCTGACTGGCTCAGCCAATGATTCGACGCAGTGGCAAAGCCGTCCGAATGATCCGGGCCTGGAAGCCGAATATCTGGGCCGGCTGCAACGGGCATTGGCGCAAGGTCCGAGTACACCGGCTGTCGGACCGGAGGCCGTAGCCCAGGCGAAGGCGAACGCGGCAAAGAAAACGGCGCCGCCGCCCTCGCCGATCATGGAGGATCGGCCGCAGCCGAATGCGACGCCGATGTTGCCCGCGGGGGCATCTCCGGCACCGGACGGTGCGCTGGATCTGAGCGAGGACTACGATCACGCCTGGGCCCGTGTTGGCCGTGCACTGGATCGCGGTAACTTCACTGTTGATACGCGTGACAAGTCGCGTGGTCTGTACGAGATCCGTTATGCCGATCCGAATGACCTGGGAACGGCGGCGCAAGGTTTCTGGAACCAGGTGTTCCACGGCAAGAAGGAGAAAGTGGCCACGACGTATCACATCAATGTGAAGGCGTTGACGGAAACCCAGACCCGTGTCGCCATCGTCGACAATAACGGTCAGGTGGTCTCAACGCCACTGGCGCAGCGGATCATGCATCTAGTTGTCGGCGACATGTAGGCGCGTGTTTTCATGCCGTCGTGTCGTTGTGAACGCGTACGGCGATCGTGTCCTCATCACGTGAGGTCGGCGATGCCAAGTCAGGTCGGGTAAGCCCGCCGTGATAGAACGAAATGGCCCCTGACACGGATCTCGTGTCAGGGGCCATGGTGTTTGCAACGCTCGGTTCGTTCGACGAATGCACGCCGCATGCGGCCAGGGTTATTCCGGCAGATCCAGGATCAGCACGATGCGCCAGTCGCCACCATCGCCATCTTCATGGTGATATTGCCGCTCGACGACGATAAACGGCTCCTGGTTTCCCTTGGGTCCCAAAAACAGGACATCTCCTTCCATTGGCAGGCATTCGATGGGCGGAAGCGCCAGCAGTGGCGCATCGGCATTTGGGCCGTTCTTCACACCCATTAACCGCTGGATCTTTTTCAACGCGAGTTCGGTCCACTCGATTTCAAGTTCGATATTAGTCAGGATGTTCTCCTCGGTCTGTCTGTTGACGGCATGGCCGCATTATCGCTCAGCGCGTTGCTTGCGGGGGAAACCGCGATGCCGCGCACGGGGCCATGCATGGCATATCCGCCGCCTTCAGTACTTGCCAATGGCGCGGTAAAGATGAAATACCACTGTGCCGATGATTTCATGCAGCGCCGTGGCGGATAATGCGAGGCTGTCCAACGACGGCCAAAGGGTCATCCGGGTGGTGTGCCATGGAGGCGTGATTGGCGTGGGCGACATATCGAAGCGCGCGAAATTGAGAAGGCTCCGATGCATGTGCAAGGCAGTGGTAATCAGGTACAACGCATCCGGATCGGCTTTTCTCACCATTGGTGCGACGAATTCCGCATTCTGGTAGGTATTCCAACTGCGATTCTCGACAGACAGGTCCGCGGCGGAAATCCCTAACGACAGCAGGTCCGGCGCATAGACATCGCCTTCCGCCATTGGATGGCGTTGCGGATTGCCGCCCGTGACGATCACACGCGGGTGTGCGCCATCGGCTTTGGCGCGCGCATAGCAGGCTCCCGCCATCGCGATCTTTTCGATCGAATCGCCTTTCGGTCGCAGCGTACGATGGGGGCCGGTGAAGTCGGTGCCGCCGCCGAGCACGATGAACACCGGATGGGATCCGGGTGCGAAGGGCGCGAGGGCGTGGCCCGTCGATCCTGGCATGCACGTGAAGCCGTGCGTATCGAGGATCCGATTATAGAGGGGCTGCAACCAGCCGCAGGCATTCACCCACACGCAGAGAACGGCAGCGGCGAACGCCGGTCGCAGCCACGCCGCGGTGCCCAAGCGCCCGCGCCGCCAGCGCGGTATGCATACAAAAATGAGCAGCACCGCGACGAGCGGCAGCGCGGCCAGTTGGAAAACGATCATGGAAAGGCCGAACGGGTTATCGGCCGCGATTGTACTGTAAGCGCCGTGCGGAAGGCCACGGTGCGAGGTCCCTATTCGTCATTCGTGCGACCCCTACGCGGCCACTGTAACGATGCCGTGTTAATGGCCGCTAAACGTCGTTCGAGGGCCGGCGGCACGATTTGCGTCCGAGATATCCTTTCGCAGATCGCCCCGCGGAATGGCAAACGTGCGGTCAGGGCCAGCCGTGGGGGGGGCGTCATGCGCGGCCTGGGACGGCGACGCCGCCGATGGATCGTGATCGGCGACATGCATCCAACGCGCCGTGGCATGATTGGTATGATATTCAGTCGCGCGCGCCGCCGATGCCGGGGCCGAGGTCGTCAACGTCGCGGAGCGAAGGGTTGTATCGGCTTGCCAATGCGCGAGCGTCGGCGCGGCCCACAAACCGACGGCGATGCCGACCATGACACCCGTCACGGATGCCGAATGCGCGAATCGGGACCATGCCTCGGCACTCGGCAGGGCATTGCGTACCGCCATGCCAAGCGGGAGTGCCGACGTCGCACGGACAGTCGCGCGCAGGTGGCCGTCGCGGATCACGGGCGTCGCATGCGACGTGGATGGTCCGGCGGATGCCGCTGAATGCGTCTGGCGAGGTGTAAACATCATCCCCTCCTTGTTATGTTCCGCGCCATGCCTGGGATATGGTGAGTCAGCAACGCTGGGCACCGGGGCGAGGCGAGGCGACACGCATCGTTCGGCACCAGCCGATTGAACGACGCCGCCGCGCATGATGACAAGAAATGGCCGCCTGGCGGTGACCGCATTCCGTCAGGACGCGGAGCAGGTGAAGGAGATGAACCGAAGGTTCAGCGTAAATCCGTGTGGGCCTTCGATCCAGCGCGTTCACGCGTATCGATGGTTACACTATATGAGCGCCAGTTGTGCAGTGCTGTAAAGCTTCGTGAGGAATTGTATCGATGTGCCCTGGATAGCGCGATCGGTGCGCTATGAGTGCGGGCAGAGGTGGACGGCGATGGTGTCAAGCGGGCGGCATGCCATCACCCTCACGGTCAGAGCCCGGAAGCAACCACGCCAGGCAGATGCCGCTCGAGGGATTTGCCGGGGGGGTGGTCTGTCAGCCTGGTAACGATGGACGATGAGGGGATGCTCAAACCATCTTCACGGGCGCGCGCCATGATTCGGGGTTGGTCCAGAACGCGCCGCGCAGACGATCACGGCTCGGCGGTGCGGGCGGCTTCGCCGCCATCGAACCGGCGCGGCCACGGAGCGACACACTGCGACCCGAACAGGCCAGCAGCTTTACCATTTCGGCCAGCGTGCCGTCTGCTTGCCATTCGTCGAAACGGCGGCGGCAGGTCGGCGGCGACGGGTAGCGGCCTGGCAGTTTCGACCAGCCTTCGCCAGTGCTCAACACCCACAAAACAGCGTTCACGACAGCACGTGGTTCAACACGCGGCCGACCACGCCGCTCGCTGCGTTTCGGCTCATCGTTGAACAGCATTTCGACAAGTTCCCACTCGTGATCTTTCAGGTCGTCAAACAGCATGTTTCACCTCAATAAAACGCATTCGGGTAAACCGTTGTCGTTTGGCGCCGCGTTCAAGTGTGTCACGCGCGCCCCCGTGTCGTCCGGCCTAACGCCTTTGTCGCTTTTTCGATGGTAACTTTTGCCACCATCGTCCCCGAGTTACCAGGACCGGACTGCTTCTGCGAGCTATAAAGCATCAGTCGTGCCATGTGACATGGGAGCGCTCGCTTACCTTGCTAAATCACTGATCTTAAAAAATTTTAATTGTGAAAGGGTATTTCAAGATATTGGTGATGTGACTAGTTGATTAATCCCCAATCTCGTGCATGCACCGAAGCCGTGCGTAGGAATCCGCTGATATTGCACCAAGGATAGTCCTGACCCTCATGGCGAGCACACGCCGCGGCGTGATTGACGTCGCTTGAAAAAAAGGTGTCTGGTCACACAAGCCGACGCCGCTTGGCGGTCATGGTGGCGCCGGCAACGTAATGTTTCATGCGGCCGCATGACGCGGTGATCGAATGCCAGGAAACTTGCATTACTATCGCTCATCAATAAAGTTTTTGAATCCGAAAAAAACATGAATGTCACGCTGCGTCAGCTTCGGGTGTTCATTGCCGTCGCGCGGCACGGCAGTTTCAGTCGTGCGGGCGACGAGATCGGCTTAACGCAGTCCGCCGTCAGTCGCGGGATGCGCGAACTGGAGACGGAGCTGGGCCTTCGCCTGATCGACCGCACCACGCGCGAGGTGCGGTTGACTGCCGCGGGCGCCAATTTGCAGGCGAGCGTCGGTCGGCTTCTCGCCGACCTGGATGGCGCGCTGCGCGAGATCAAGGATATCGGGGAGCAACGTCGGGGGCGGGTGGTCGTATGCGCAAGTCCCACTGTTTCCGCCAGGATGATCCCACCTTGCGTGGCTGCCTGCGAGGCACGTTATCCCTATGTGACCCTGGTCTTGCGCGACGATGTTCAGCGTGACGTATTGACGAAGGTCCGATCGGGTGAAGCCGACTTCGGCGTGGTGATCGGTCCGCTGGATGCGGATGACCTGGTTGTCGAGACGGTGTCGCGTGATCCGTTCGTTCTTATCTGCCGGGCCGATCATCCGCTCGCGGCGTTTCCGGAGGTGCACTGGCGCGCGCTGGAGCGGATGCGGCTCGTCTTGCTCGATCACCAGTCGGGCAGTCGACCGGTGATCGAGCGGCTGATGCACTACCACGGTGTTGCGCCGATAGTGGTGCAGGAACTCGCGCACTCGACCACCGTTTTTGGTCTGGTCGAGGCAGGCGTGGGCGTCAGCGTATTGCCTTCCTTGTCGTTGCCGCTGCCAGCCGAGGGCTCGCTGGTCGTCCGTCCGCTGACGCCGCGTGGTGAGCGCACTGTCGCGCGGGTTCGCCGCCGCGGCCGCTCGCTATCTCCAGCGGCCGATGCTGTCTGGGCGCTGGTGGGTGACGTCCAGACGTCGTAGCGGGGACCTCTCCCGTGCAGCACGGGCCTTTCCTAACAGGATAGGTGGGCGCTACACTGCACCTGTCGCGTCGATCGCCCGTCCCGTGTCGGGGATGCGTTCCCGTCGTGCCCGGTCCAGCAGGCACCGCGTCGCGATACTCGCCGTTTCTCCCATTTCGCTCCCATCCTTACCCATGTCCAGCGCTTTTACTCCTGGTTTTGCCCATACCGATGCATCCATTTCCCCGGTCTCGTCCCTCGACCTCGCGCGCTCGCCGGTTGTCGCCCGGGCTGCGGTAGCCAATCTGCGCGCCTCGAAGATTCGGGAAGTTGCCAATGCGGGGCTGGGTTTGCCGGATGTATTGCCATTTTGGTTCGGTGAGTCGAATCAGGTGACGCCGTCTTTTATCCGTGAAGCGGCAAGCGCCGCGCTGGCCGATGGACATACTTTTTATACGCATAATCTCGGCATCGCGCCGCTGCGTGAAACCTTGTCGGCGTACGTGTCGCGGCTGCACGGTGAAACGCGCATGAGTCAGATCGCGGTGACCAGCGCAGGCGTCAACGCCTTGATGGTCGCCACGCAGTTACTGGTCGGGCCGGGAGATCGCGTGGTTGCGGTGACACCGTTGTGGCCGAATCTTGTCGAAATGCCGAAGATCGTGGGGGCAATGGTCGAGACCGTATCGCTTGATTATGGCGACGGCGGATGGGCGCTCGATATCGACAAGCTGCTCGGCGCACTAACGCCCGGCACGAGAATGGTGCTGGTCAATTCGCCAAACAATCCCACCGGGTGGACAATGCCGCGGGTGCAACAGGCGGCGCTGCTGGCACATTGCCGCGAGCACGGGATCTGGATTCTGGCCGACGAGGTTTATGAGCGCCTCTACTATGGCCCCTCCCAGACCCCGGGCGTCGCGTTGGCGCCGCCGCCGTTGACGGCGCCTTCGTTTCTCGATCTGGCGTCGCGTGACGAGCGCGTGGTGGTGGTCAATTCCTTCTCCAAAGCCTGGCTGATGACGGGATGGCGGCTCGGGTGGATTGTCGCGCCGGAATCCGTCATGGACGACTGGGGCAAGCTGGCGGAATACAACACCTCCTGCGCGCCGGACTTCGTGCAGCGTGCGGGTCTCGTGGCTGTCGAGCAAGGCGAGGCGGTCACCCATGCGTTGCGCGCGGATCTGTTGGTTCGACGCCAGCGTTTGTTCGACGGGTTGTCAAGTATTCCGGGCGTGGATGTCAAGATGTCGGACGGCGCGATGTATCTGTTCTTCCGGATTGCCGGGCAACATGACAGTCTCGCCTTGTGCAAGGCGCTGGTACGTGATGCGCGGCTTGGGCTTGCACCGGGCGCCGCATTTGGCGATGAGGGGGAAGGCTTTATTCGCTGGTGCTATGCAGGAGATGTGGCGATGATCGATGAGGGGGTGCGTCGCTTGTCGGCGTATCTGCGATGACAATATATCGATCATGCTCCTTTACCCGTCCGAATTTTATTTGTAGAATGGTTTGAACTCCAGGCGAAGGTTGTTGTGACCCGCTCTCTGGCGTTATCGGCGTGATGATGCAAAAAAACAGCGTGGCGTGAAATCGGTGACGGTTTTACATCGACGCAGCGTCTTTGGGACGTCTGCGTACCGGCTGACACGAAAGCCGGGGTATCTTGGCTTGCTTGATGATGTGCATCGAAGGTAGTCTGAGGTGCGCAGCTTCTAGTCTGATGTACCCCGTCAACGGGTACACGCCGTTCAAGCCGGTCTGATGCGTAGCGCCTTCGCCTCCAAGAGGCTCCGCGTATTTCGCTGCTTACTCGCTGCATGAGATGGTTTCCCGCGCGCACGACGCTGCCGCTTTTCAGAACATCATTTGCGTATACGGTCCGCAGCTCACTCGGCACCCAGCCAGTGCAGTGGTGTAAACCGGTGCGTATGTGACCCAAAGGGTCAGACCTTGGTTTCATGAATACCCAAGAGGCGACAATCGTCCTCGAAACCGCGTTGATCTGTGCGCATGAGCCATTGCGGCTCAATGATTTGCGTAAACTTTTCGACGACGATATCTCGGCCGATACGATCAAGTCCTTGCTCGGCGTAATCAGTGAGCGCTGGACGGGCCGTGGTGTCGAACTGGTCGCGCTGGCATCGGGGTGGCGCTTCCAAAGCGTGCCGTCGATGCAGAAATACCTCGACCGGTTGAATCCGGAGAAGCCGCCGAAATATTCGCGTGCGGTACTGGAGACACTCGCGATCATTGCGTATCGGCAGCCGGTGACGCGCGGCGATATCGAGGAAATTCGAGGCGTTACCGTGAATACGCAGGTCATACGGCAACTCGAGGAGCGAGACTGGATCGAGGTCATCGGACATCGCGAGGCACCGGGTCGCCCGGCGCTCTATGCGACCACGCGCTCTTTTCTCGACGACCTCGGATTGCAGACGCTGGGCGAATTGCCTCCATTGGCCGACCCAGCCGATCCAGCAAGCGGTTTGCAGACCTCGCTGGCTTTCCCGTTGGATGCGGCCGCGGTTGCACAAGCGGCGGCGGAGGCGGATGAAGCTGAAGCCAGGATGCCCGCGGACGGGGTGCCTGATGTGCAACCTGCATCTGATGTGGCCGATACAGATGGCGCGCGAGACATGCGACAGCGGGATGAGTCCGCGGGCGTATGTGATGCGGACATCGTGCACGAACCCTCGCGGCCGGCCCTTTGAGGCAGCCGCGTACCAACCGATTTTCGACATGGCACACGGGAACCGTGTGCCCATGCCGGCGAAACGCAGTCGGCCCGACATGCGGTGGCGGAAACGCCGCATATGGACCGGGGAGCGTCGTCAAGATGCGCCATCCGGGCGTTTTTGGCGTCGTGTCTTTGGGGCAGCGTTGAACGCCCGGCACTTTACTTGAATTCAGAGGTGCTTTTGAAGCAGACCCGTGATAGCGCCGCGCCCGAAGGCGTGGACGATGCCGGTGGCGCACGCCGCACAGCCGTGGCGGACGTTGGGACCGACGCCGCTTTGCCCACGAACGACGTCGCGGCGGCAGGCGACGAGCGACCGCGTCGCGGGCTGCGTCGCGGTCCTCGTAGCCTGATTGCGCGTCGTCGGTCCGGAAAGACCAAGACAGGCGAGGGCGCGGACGAGGTGCCGGGCGTATCGCCGGATGCCGTTGTCGGTGGCTTCGATGCCGATGTCGCTGCCCCGCCGGCCCCACGGGCGCGCGCACCGCGCAAGCCGCGGGTAGCCAAGGCGGTTGTGGCGGACGGTGCAGCACAATTCGACCTGCCGCTCGATCAAAGCGATGTGTCGAGCCGAGACGTCGATCGCGCGCTGGGTGATCCGTTGTCCGGTGATGATGACGCACCGGTGGCCCGCCGCGCCCGGGCACCGCGTGCGCCACGTGCGCCACGTGCGCCACGTGCGCCGCGCCCTGTCGATGTCGCAGGTGCCGATGCGCTTCCGCTCGCGTACGAACATGACCCCGTGCAAACGCATCAAGGCATGGGTCTCGACGAGACGTTGCCTGATATCGACGCGCGACCCACGCCGGCGCGTCCACCACGCCAATCGCGCGCACCGCGTGACGCTTCGGACGGGGTCCGTGCCGATAATAATGTGCGGGCGCCACGTGGTGGCCGGAACGGTGAGCGTCGCGGGCCGAATCCCGGCCGCGGACCGTCCACCGCCGCGCAAGCGGGCGGTGTCGACGCAACCGCGTCGCGCGGTCCGAAGCGTGGTGCCGACGACGCGCTGCCAGGCGATACGGCGGACGTTTTTGCCTATGTCACGTCGCCCGCATTCGACGCGGACAATCACGGGTCTTCGTTGCGTGCGCCCATGTTGCGTCGTGGCCGCAAGCAGCAAGCGCCCAAACGCGTGCTGGCACCGGACGATGACGCGCCGAAGCTGCACAAGGTGCTTGCCGAGGCGGGCATGGGTTCGCGCCGGGAGATGGAAGAATTGATCGTGGCTGGCCGGGTCACGGTCAACGGCGAGCCGGCGCACATCGGTCAGCGCATCCTGCCCGCCGACCAAGTGCGAATCAACGGCAAGCCGGTGCGCAGAAAGATTCAGAGCAAGCCCCCGCGCGTGCTGCTCTATCACAAGCCGGCGGGCGAGATTGTCAGCCACTCGGACCCGGAAGGTCGCGCGTCCGTGTTCGACAAGCTGCCGACTATGAAGACGGCGAAGTGGCTGGCGGTCGGCCGGCTGGACTTCAACACGGAAGGTTTGCTGCTGCTGACCACGTCCGGCGACCTGGCCAACCGCTTCATGCATCCGCGCTATGAAGTCGAGCGCGAGTATGCGGTACGCGTGGTCGGGCAACTGACTGAAAGCGCGCGTCAGCAATTGCTGACGGGCATCGAACTCGATGACGGTCAAGCGAAGTTTCACAAGATCGTCGATGGAGTCGATGATGGTGAAGGGTCGAACCGCTGGTATCACGTAACGCTCTCGGAAGGCAGGAATCGCGAAGTGCGTCGGATGTTCCAGGCGGCAGGCTTGCTGGTGAGCCGACTGATCCGCACGCGTCATGGCCCGATCACGCTGTCGCGCGCGGTGCGCCGTGGACGCTATGAGGAGCTTGACGAGCAACAAGTGCGTGCGCTGATGGCCGCCGTCGGCATGAAGAACCAGGTGGAAAAGCCGGGCAAGGGGCCTCGTGGCGACGAGCCGAAGCGCATCCAGCCGGACCCGATGCAGTCATTCCTCGGTGTCATCGTGCCGGAGAATGGTGCGATGACGAATTCCGGGCGTTACAGCTACGGTGCGCAACGCCCACCCCGCCGCGGTGCGCCGACGCCGGGCGTGCAGCGGCCAAAGGGCCATATGAGCGCCACTTTCCTGATGCGTGATACGCCGCGTCCGGATACGGCCCGGCCGGTACGTGAAGTCAATGGCAACGTGGCGCGGGGCAATAAGCCGAACCCACTCGGCAACGCCGGCGGGCCGGCGGGTAAGGGCCGGAGTGGGCCGCGTCGCGGTGCCGGGCCGGGTAATGCGGCGACGGAAGGTGAGCGCGGTCCGGGCAATCGCGCACCGGGCCCGCGTGGCCCTCGTGGGCCGGGTCGTGGCGGTCCCCGCGGTGCGGGTGGCCCCGGCGGCGCATCGGGTGGCGGCAAACCGCGCGGCCCTGGCAATCGCGGTCGCTGAATAGAAGGCGATACAGGAAAGGCGCGATCGGAAATCCGTGGAGAAGCCCCCGCGGTGCCTGTGTTTTTACGCCGTGTCGGGTTTGCCTTTGTCAAACGCTTCGCGTACAATTGCGAGCGTCGCTGGTGTCGTAGGGTTCCTTGCTTGTTTTGTTGAGCATGGGGTCGACGCACCAGCATCGTCGTTTTCGTACGATCCGTATGTGGGTATCGGCGTCATCGCGACTGCCGGGATGCCGTGTTTTTGATGGCGTCCGATGGAAATGCGTGCTGTTTTCAAGCCGATTTTCGTCTGCCGACGGTGCGGCCGTAGGCGGCGCGTACGCGGTGGGTGGCATGCGCGTTGGCGGCGTGGCCGCAGGATTGCAGGGTAGCGGCGAAGAGATGGGCGTGCGCCCATTTTTTTTTGCGCGGACGTTTTGCACGCTGTCTGGCGGGCCGCCGCAAAGCGTGATTGGGGTGTATGTGCAACTGACCGAATTGATTGAAACGGCTCTGGCCGGCATGGGCTATGAGCTGGTCGACCTCGAACGGTCGGGCCGTGGGCTGCTGACCGTCTATATCGACTTCCCGTCCGGCGACGCGCATATCGCGATCGAGGATTGCGAAAAGGTGACACGCCAACTGCAACACGTTTTCACTGTCGAGAACATCGACTTTGAACGCCTGGAAGTATCGTCGCCAGGCCTGGACCGGCCGCTGCGCAAATTGGCGGACTTCACCCGGTTCGCTGGCGCCGAGGTCACGGTGACGTTGAAGCGGCCGCTGGACGGCCGCAAGCAGTTCCGGGGGATTCTGCAGGCCCCGGAAGGCGAAAAGATCGGTTTGGAATTTGAAGGGAAGACCGGCCCCGCAGTGCTCGATTTCACATTGGCGGAAATCGATCGCGCCCGGCTGGTGCCTCACGTGGACTTTAGGAGCCGCAAACAATGAGTCGCGAAGTATTGACGCTGGTGGACGCGCTCGCTCGCGAGAAGAACGTGGACAAGGACGTGGTCTTCGGCGCGCTGGAAGCCGCGTTGGCCTCCGCCACCAAGAAGCTTTATGACCGCGACGTCGAGGTACGAGTGGAAATCGACCGGACTACCGGTGAGCACCAGACGTATCGTCGTTGGCTGGTCGTACCCGACGAGGCGGGCCTGCAGGAGCCGGACAAGCAGATCCTGTTGTTCGAGGCGAAAGAGCAGAGCCCGAATATCGCCCTCGAGGATTTCATCGAGGAACCGGTGGCGTCCATCGAATTCGGCCGGATTGGCGCGCAGGCCGCGAAGCAGGTGATTCTGCAGCGTATCCGCGATGCCGAGCGCGAGCAAATCCTGAACGACTTCCTGGCGCGTGGCGACCAGATCATGACGGGTTCCGTGAAGCGGATGGACAAGGGCAACCTGGTCATCGAAACGGGCCGGGTCGAAGCGTTGCTGCGCCGTGACCAGATGATTCCGAAGGAAAATCTGCGGGTGGGCGACCGCGCCCGGGCGTTCATCGCGAAGGTTGATCGCACCGCACGCGGGCCGCAGATCGAGTTGTCGCGGACGGCGCCGGAATTCCTGATGAAGCTGTTCGAGATGGAAGTGCCTGAAATCGAACAAGGCCTGCTGGAGATCAAGGCGGCAGCGCGGGACCCGGGAATGCGCGCGAAGATCGCGGTCGTGGCGTACGACAAACGGATCGATCCGATCGGTACCTGTGTCGGCATACGCGGGTCGCGTGTGCAGGCCGTGCGCAATGAGTTGGGTGGCGAAAACGTCGACATCGTGCTATGGTCGGAGGATCCTGCACAGTTCGTCATCGGGGCGCTTGCGCCGGCGGCGGTGCAGTCGATCGTTGTCGATGAAGAAAAGCACTCGATGGACGTCGTTGTCGACGAAACCGAGCTTGCCATCGCGATTGGCCGCAGCGGCCAGAACGTCCGCCTTGCCAGCGAGTTAACCGGTTGGCAAATCAATATCATGACGCCGGACGAGTCTGCTGCAAAGCAGGACAAGGAACGCGCGGGGCTGCGCGACCTGTTCATGGCGCGGTTGGATGTCGATGAAGAAGTTGCGGACATCCTGATCGACGAAGGCTTCACGAGCCTCGAAGAAATCGCATATGTACCGCTGAACGAAATGCTTGAGATCGAAGCGTTCGACGCGGACACCGTTCATGAATTACGCAACCGTGCACGCGATGCGCTGCTGACTCAGGCGATCGCGAACGAGGAGAAGGCCGAGAACATTGTTCCCGAGCTGGAAACCCTCGATGGCATGACGCCGGAACTACTGGCAAAGCTACGCGAAAATCAGATCCAGACGCGCGACGACCTGGCCGAACTGGCCGTCGACGAAATTGTCGAATTGACCGGATTGTCGAACGAAGCTGCCACGGAGTTGGTAATGAAGGCCCGCGAACATTGGTTCACGTCCGAAGAATGACACCGATGTACGCGACGATCGATGCACGGGAATCGGACGGATTCTCGTCGCCGGCGCAACCCATGCGGGCCGCATGATGCGCAGACGAATACGCATGACGCACGGTAACGTGCACGTATAACCGCAGGGAGCGCCGCTCCTTGCTTCCAAGAGGGATGAATGGCGAGTAACAACGTAGCCCAATTTGCCGCTGAACTGAAGATGCCTGCCGGCGTGCTCCTCGAGCAATTGCAAGCCGCAGGGGTGCAGAAGCGTAGCGCTGACGATGCCGTATCCGAGACGGACAAGGCCCGCTTGCTAGAGCACCTGCGCCGCTCGCACGGCTCCAATGCCGAAGGCGACAAGCGCAAGATCACGCTGACGCGTCGGCAAACATCGGAAATCAAGCAGGCGGACTCGACAGGGCGGGCTCGTACCATTCAGGTCGAAGTGCGGAAAAAGCGCGTGTTCGTCAAGCGTGACGACGAAGCCGGCGAAGGCGCGCAGGCGTCCGTGGCCCAGGAAGACGAGATCGACGCGGCGCAGGCGGCGGAACTCGCACGTCGCGAGGAAGAGGCGCGCCGTGAAGCGGAGGCGCTGGAACGTCAGGAAGCTGAGCTGCGCGAACGCCAGGAAGCGCTGGAGCGTGAGGAAGCGGCTCGCCGTGCGCGCGAAAGCGCGGCCGAGGATGTGCGGCGTCGCGCGGAAGAAGAAGCGGCGCAACGTGCCGCCGAGGCCGCCGCCGAAGCGGCACGTCTCGAGGCGCATCGTAAGGAAGCGGGCGCTGCCGCGCGTATCGAATCAGCGGCGCGTGCCGCCGAGCAGGATACGATCAGCGTGGACCACGTCAGCCGTGAGGAAGAGGCGGCAGCAAAGCGCGCCGCCGACAAGAAGGCTGCGGATGAAGCGCGTGCCGCCGCTGAACAGGCCGCGGATGAAAAACGTCAGGCCGCGCGTGCTGAGCAGGACGAAATTGCACGTCGTCGCGCACGCGCCGAGGCGGAAGCCGCGGCCATTCGCGAAATGATGAACACGCCGCGCAAGGCGAAGGTCATCGAGCCGAAGCCAGTCGAACAGCCGGTCGCCAAGGCGGTCGCGCCAGCGGCGGATGCTGCCGCGGCGCCTGCTGCCGCAGCGCCGGCCGGTGCGAAGACCGGTGACGGTAAGGGGACCTTGCATCGTCCAGCACGTCCGGAAGGCGCGGCTGCGCCCGCGGTCAAGCGCGAAACGCGGCCGGCCGCGACGCCGGCCACGGCCGCGCCTGCAGCGGGTGCCGCGGACAAGAAGAAAGGCAAGAGCGGCGGCTGGCAGGACGATGCGTCAAAGCGCCGTGGTGGCTTGAAGACCCGCGGCGATGCGAGCGGTGGTGCTGATCGTAACTGGCGCGGCGGCCCGAAGGGGCGCAACCGTCACCAGGGTGACAACACGTCGTTCCAGGCGCCCACCGAGCCGATCGTCCGCGAAGTGCATGTACCGGAAACCATCACGGTTGCCGATCTTGCACACAAGATGTCCGTCAAGGCGTCCGAAGTCATCAAGATCATGATGAAGCTCGGCCAGATGGTCACGATCAACCAACCGCTGGACCAGGAAACGGCGATGATCGTCGTCGAGGAACTGGGCCACACCGCGGTTGCGGCAAAGCTGGACGATCCGGAAGCATTGTTGACCGACGAAGGCGATGTACACGCCAATGTCGAGGCGTTGCCGCGGCCGCCGGTGGTGACGGTGATGGGTCACGTCGACCACGGCAAGACCTCGTTGCTGGATTACATCCGGCGCGCGAAAGTGGCGGCGGGCGAGGCCGGTGGTATTACACAGCATATCGGTGCATACCATGTCGAGACGCCGCGCGGTGTGGTGACCTTCCTTGATACCCCGGGTCACGAAGCCTTTACGGCAATGCGTGCGCGCGGTGCGAAGGCGACCGACATCGTCATCCTGGTGGTGGCGGCCGATGACGGCGTGATGCCGCAGACGAAGGAAGCCATTGCCCATGCGAAGGCGGGCGGTGTACCGATCGTCGTCGCGATGAACAAGATCGACAAGCCGGATGCGAACCTCGACCGCGTCAAGCAGGAACTGGTCGCGGAAGGCGTCGTACCGGAAGAGTACGGTGGCGACGCACCCTTTATCGGTGTGTCGGCGAAGACCGGTCAGGGCATCGACGACCTGCTGGAAAACGTCTTGCTGCAAGCCGAAGTACTGGAATTGAAGGCGCCCGTGGAAACACCGGCAAAGGGCCTGGTCATCGAAGCCAAGCTCGACAAGGGTCGCGGCGCGGTGGCGACGATCCTGGTGACATCGGGTACGTTGAATCGCGGCGACATGGTATTGGCCGGCTCGGCGTATGGTCGTGTCCGGGCAATGCTGGATGAGACGGGCAAGTCGGTGAAGTCCGCCGGTCCGTCGATTCCGGTGGAGATCCAGGGTCTGTCGGAAGTACCCGCGGCGGGCGAGGAAGTGATCGTCATGCCGGACGAGCGGAAGGCTCGCGAAATCGCGAACTTCCGTCAGGGCAAGTTCCGCGACGTGAAATTGGCGAAGCAGCAAGCGGCCAAGCTGGAGAACATGTTCGAAAACATGGGCGAAGGCGAGATGCAGTCGCTGCCGTTGATCGTCAAGGCCGACGTGCAAGGTTCGCAGGAAGCATTGGTGCAGTCCTTGCTCAAGCTGTCGACATCCGAAGTGCGTGTGCAGATCGTGCATGCGGCCGTGGGTGGCATCAGCGAGTCGGACGTCAACCTGGCAACCGCCTCGAAGGCCGTCATCATCGGCTTCAATACGCGGGCCGATGCGCTGGCACGGAAGCTGGCCGAATCCAACGGCGTGGATATCCGTTACTACAACATCATCTATGACGCGGTGGATGAGGTGAAGGCGGCGATGTCCGGGATGTTGGCGCCGGAGAAACGCGAGGAAGTCACGGGCACCGTGGAAGTGCGTCAGGTCTTCCGCGTGCCGAAGATCGGCGCGGTGGGCGGCTGCATGGTGCTCGACGGTGTCGTCAAGCGGACGTCGTTGGTCCGCGTGCTCCGCAACAACGTGGTCGTCCATACCGGCGAGCTGGATTCGTTGAAGCGTTTCAAGGACGACGTGAAGGAAGTTCGCGGCGGTTTCGAATGCGGTTTGTCGGTCAAGAACTTCAACGACATCGCCGAAGGCGACCAGTTGGAAGTGTTCGAGATCACCGAGGTCGCCCGGACGCTGTAAACGGCGTTCCGTCCCCACCCGGGCTTATCGGCGGGGCGAACAGTCTACGAGGGTGGATTCAGGAGGGTGCTTGAAAAAGCGCGGTATCTCTCCCTGACTCCACCCTTTTTCTTTTGTCTGCGCGGTGGATCGCTGTGCGCATGTTCCCAGGGCGGGGCATCGGCAGCGTTGTCTGGCCGCGTCGATACGCAGGAGGCACACGATGCCAAGTAAAAAACGTAGTGGTGGCGATCGCGCCACGAAGATCGCCGATCAGATCCAGCGAGACTTGTCTGAACTGATCATGCGCGAGATCAAGGATCCGCGCGTGGGCCTGATCACGATCCAGAGCATCGAGCTGTCGCCGGACTATGCGCACGCGAAGATTTATTTCACGACGCTTTCCGAGGATACGGCCGCGACGCAGAAGGCGCTGAACGACGCGTCGGGCTTTTTGCATAACCTGCTGTTCAAGCGCCTGCACATCCATACCGTGCCGACGCTGCATTTCCATCACGACAAAACGCTCGCCAACGCGTTCGAGATGTCCAAACTGATCGATCAGGCGAATGCGACACGCGCAAAGGAATGACGGTATGGTGAAGCGTCCGGCGCGCGGGCCAATGCGGCCGCGCCTGGCACTCGATGGCGTGCTGCTGATCGACAAGCCGCTGGGCATGTCGAGTAACGACGTGCTGATCAAGGCAAAGGGCATGCTGCGGGCGAAGAAAGCCGGGCACACGGGCACGCTCGATCCGTTGGCATCGGGACTCTTGCCGGTGTGTTTTGGTGAGGCCACGAAGTTTTCGCAGGATCTGCTCGATGCTGACAAGACGTATGAAGCGACGATGCAACTGGGGGCGAGGACGGACACCGGCGACGCCGAGGGCCTGATCATCGATCGACGCCCGGTCGCTGTTGCCTTTGCCCAGTTGACGCCTTTGTTTGACCGCTTCACCGGCGTCATCGCTCAGGTGCCGCCGATGTATTCGGCATTGAAGCGCGATGGCAAGCCCTTGTACGAATATGCGCGTGCGGGCCAGGAAGTCGAGCGGGCCGCGCGCGAGGTGCATATCCACGCACTGACCGTGCTATCCGATGAGGCACAACTGACACACTATGCCCAGGTGCGCTTTCGCGTAACGTGCAGCAAGGGCACCTACGTTCGTACACTTGCCGAGGACCTCGGCGAGGCGCTCGGATGCGGGGCGTATCTGATTGCACTACGTCGCACCGGCGTGGCGACGTTATCGATCGACGACGCGATCACGCTCGATGCATTGCAGGCACGCGTCGATGGGATTCGGGGCACTGGAGAGCATGCCGATGCCGAGAGTGGCGGCGATCGACAATCAGCGCTACCTCCAGCGCGGCACGAGGGTGGTGCGGGCTGCGACGCTGCCGCCGCCGGTGTCACGGGTGGCGTGCCAGACGACGCGGCATTGGTAATAATGGCGGCATGGCTGCAACCGGTTGACGCCTTATTGCAGCGCCTGCCGCGCGTGACGTTGGATGCCGTTTTCAGCGCGCGCTTTCTTCATGGGCAGCGTTTGCGCGTGGACGCAACCGCCGTGGCGGCGCTTCCCGAAGGCTATGCAGGATTGGTACGGGTCTACGGTACAGGCAAAAGCGAAAGTGCCCCAGGCGCGGCCGAATCGGTCAGCAGCGAGGCGGATGCACCGACCGATCCGGGGCGTGCAAGCGCACTGGGGACGCTGCCCCTCCGATTGCTGGGGACGGCGCAGTGGACCGATGGCTTGCTCGCTCCGGCACGCCTGATCGGCACCGGGGGCTAACACGATTGCATGACCGCATGGCGGGTCAATGCGCGCCGGATGCCACGGCGTCGGCGCCTGCCGACGCGTGCTGGCGTTGCGTGATCCAGACAAGGCCGATCAGCACGATGAAAATCGCGGCGGACAGGTAGAACAGGTCGTTGACACCCATCGTCTGGGCCTGCTGATTTACAAGCCGGTCGAAAGTCCCCAGCGCCTGGGCGTGCGACATCCCCATCGATTGCATCTGGTCGACACTTTGATTGAACAACGGATTGTAGACGTTGGCCTGCTCGGTCAGTTGTGCATGATGCAAATCCGTACGCCGTTCCCACGCTGTGGTGAATACCGACGAGCCGACCCCCCCCAGCATGATGCGAACGAAATTCGAGAGACCCGACGCTGCGGGCATCCGGCTGCCCGGTAGGCCCGACAACGTGATGCTTACCAGCGGAATAAAGAACCCTGCCAGCGCCGCGCCTTGCAGCAGCGTGGGCAGCATCAATGAAAACGTATCGACATCCACGGTGTAGCGTGAACGCAGCCAGAACACGATGGCGAAAACGATAAAGGCGGCGGTAGCGATATAGCGGGGGTCCGTTTTTGGCAGGTACTTGCCGGTCAGCGGCGACAACAGCACCGCAAACACGCCGACGGGCGCCATCACCAACCCCGCCGCCGTCGCGGTATAGCCGATGGTGGTCTGGAGCCATAGCGGCAGCAATACCAGGTTACCGAAGTACAGCCCGTAACCCACGGCCAATGCGACGGTGCCGCCGGTGAAGTTGCGCGACGCGAACAAGGAAAGATCGACGATCGGATGCGTGGCCGTCAGTTCCCATATGACGAACACGACCAATCCGAGAACCGCGACGATCGCCAGCACGACGATCGTCGTCGAACTAAACCAGTCCAGATCCTTGCCCTTGTCCAGCATGACCTGCATCGACCCGACCCAGATGATCAGCAAGCCGAGGCCGACGGTGTCGATGGGCAGGCGTCGCGTCGCGGACTCACGTTTGCGATAGATCGCCCAGGTCACGGCGGCGGCGATGATGCCCACCGGCACATTGACGTAGAAAATCCAGGGCCAACTATAGTTATCCGAAATATAGCCGCCGAGAATCGGGCCGGCGACTGGTGCGATCAAGGTGGTCATCGACCAGAGCGCCAATGCCATCGGCGCTTTCGCGCGGGGATAGCTGGACAGCAGCAACGTCTGCGAGAGCGGAATCATCGGTCCTGCCACTGCCCCTTGTAATACGCGGGCGCCCAGCAGGAAGGGGAGGGTGGGCGCCAGGCCACAGAGCCAGGAAGCGATCACGAACAGCATGATCGACCAGAAGAACAGCCGCACTTGCCCGATTCGTTGCGTCAGCCAGCCCGTCAAGGGCACCGAGATGGCGTTGGCCACTGCAAACGACGTGATGACCCAGGTCCCCTGGTCCGATGCCACGCCGAGATCCCCTGAAATCGCCGGGATCGATACATTGGCGATCGACGTGTCGAGCACGTTCATGAACACTGCCAGTGACACGGCGATCGTGCCCAGCGCCAGCGTGCCGCCGGTCAGCGGCGGGTGTGCCGCGCCAGGCGTGCCGGGCGCGGGGGATGTGCCGCTTGATGCGGCGGGAGAAGGGGAGGATGCCATGCGTGACCTCGGTGCCGTGACGACGACCCACTACGATGGGTCGCCACAGCGAGCTATGACAGTGCGCCGTGCCTTGAACCGCGCCGGCGCGCCGGTCTTTGTTGCTACGTTCGATTACTTCGACTTGGCATTGCCCGACATCGCGACGTTATCGGCGATGATCTTCGCGATTTCCGCGTCCGCTTGCGCGCCATATTGTGCGAACACGTCAGTTTGGTAGACCGTGTTTTTCGTGCTGGCAAGCAAGCCGCCATTCTGGTCATGCGTATCGACGTCGACGTCCATGGACAATCCTATCCGCAGCGGATGGTCCTTCAATTCGTTCGGATCGAGGGCGATACGTACCGGGAGGCGTTGCACCACCTTGATCCAGTTACCAGTGGCATTCTGCGCCGGCAGCAGCGCGAAGGCGCTGCCGGTTCCGGCCGAGAAGCCTTGCACGTGGCCGTGATAGACAACACTCGAACCATAGGCATCGGCGGTCAATTCAACCGGTTGACCAATGCGCACCTTCCGCAGTTGCACTTCCTTGAAGTTGGCATCCACCCAGACTTCATTGAGCGGCACGATTGCCATCAGCGGTGTTCCCGGCGACACGCGCTGCCCCACTTGCACCGAGCGTTTTGCAACAAAACCACTTACCGGTGCCGGTAATGTATTCCGGGCATAGTTCAGATAGGCATCGCGGACCTTCGCCGCCGCCAGCTTGACGTTCGGATGATCCGATACCGTCAGGTTGTCCGTCAGTGCGCGGTTCGAGGCGAACTGCTGCTTCGCGGCGTTCAATGCGGCCTGCGCGCTGCTGACCGCATCGCGGGCATGCGATATTTCTTCCGCGGATACCGCACCGGTCCGCGCGATGGCCAGACGACGGGTCAGATCTGAGCGGGCCTTCGCGAGATCCGACTCGCGTTCGGCGACGGTTGCCTGATATGCGTTGGTGTTCGCGTACAGCGTCCGTACCTGCCGCACGGCCTGCGCCAGGCTGGCCTCGGCTTGCTCCAGCGCGACCTTGGCATCGGCTTCATCCAGGCGTATCAGCGGATCGCCTACCTTGACCGTCTGCGTGTCGTCGGCGTTGACGGCAACCACCGTGCCGGTAACCTGGGGGGTGATTTGCACAACGTTGCCGTTGACATAGGCGTCATCGGTTTCCTCGTGGAACTGCGCTACCAGGAAGTAATAGAAGCCGTACGCGACGGCGGCGGCAATGACGATCAGCGCGACAATCGTCAACCAGAGCGCGCGACGCCCCGACGACGGTTGTGGCGGTTGCGGTCCCGGTCCCTGATGCGGTGTTTGGTTGGGGGCCTGATCGGGCGTCCCGGCCGCCGGTTGATTCGAACTCATGCTTGACTCCCTCAAGACGTCGTGTGGCGCACGTTGTGAGATTGACGTACGCGTCCATGTTTTATAGAGCGGGCTTGCTGCCGGGCATGTCGGCGTTGGCATCGAAGCCACCGCCAAGCGCCTTGATCAAGCCGATTTGCTGGTCTCGACGTTGCGCATCCAGCGTCACGACCGTCTGGCGTTGTTGCAGCAGCGCCTGATCCGCGCTCAGCACCTGCAGTTGTGTCGACAGGCCGCCTTTGTAACGGATCACCGCCAGGTCATAGGCCTTCTGCGCGGCATCGTACGCGGATTGCGCATCCGCCTGCTGATGTTCGGTCGAACGGATCTGCGCTACTTGCGTGGCAACGTCGTTCAATGACTGCACCAACGTGCTGTCATAGCTTGCCACCGCGTTGTCGAACGACGCATACCGGTCCTTCAACTGCGCGCGTAACGCACCGGCATCGAAGATTGGTAGATCGATGGCGGGGCCGGCCTGGATTTGCCGGCTACCAAATTTCAGGAAGTTGCCGAAGCCGAACGCGTCGAAGCCAAAAGCCGCGCTCAGGTTCAGATTCGGGTAGAAGTTCGCCTTCGCCACCTTGATGCCGGACATTGCCGCCTCCACGCGCCAGCGCGCGGCGACAATATCTGGACGGCGCGAGATCAGGTTTGCCGGCAGGTCGGCCGGTAGCGCATAGGCATCCGACGTGCCGATGGTCGCCAGCGCCGGCACGGCGATTTGCAGACCGCGATCCGGCCCTTTGCCTAGCAGGGCCGCCAACTGGTAGCGGGTCACGACGATCGCGCCTTCGAGCTGGCTGATCTGCGTGCGCGCGGTGGCCATATCGGCTTCCGACGTCCGCGTTTCCACCTGCGTGTCGAGCCCCGCGTCGAACCGCGTTCGACTGATCGAGCCGATGTCCTGGCGCTGCTGTAATTCCCGCTTGGCCACGTCGAGTAACGCATATTGACGCGCCAGCGCGCTATAGGCCTGCGCGATCGAGACGGCCAGCGTCAGTTTGGCTTCCTGGGTTTCGGCGAGCGCCGCGCGTTCCTGCGAAATGGCCTGCTTCAGTCCGTTGCGATTCTTGCCCCATAGATCCAGTTCGTACGATGCGGTAGCGGCCAGATTGTTCTCGGTGTACCAATTGCCGCCATACGGGGGCGGATACAATGCCTTGCCCGAGTACAGCTCACGCTTCAGTGAATAGTTGGCATTGACATGCGGTAGCAACGCCGCGGCCGCGTTCCCTGTGTAGGCCGCGGCCTGATTCAGCCGTGCCTGTGCCTCCGCGATCGTCGGACTATTGGCGATGCCTTCGTCAATCAACGCTTGCAACTGGGGATCGCCGAACGTGGTGGCCCATTGCATCGTCGGCCAGTTGCCGCCCTGGAGCGGCAGGCTCTGGGCTGTATCGAAGTGCGACAGGGCGGCAGGCTGCTTGTCGCTGTGAATGCCCGCATAGTTCGCGCAACCCGATAGCGTCAGGCTGGCGACCGTGCTGGCCAGCAGCGCGACGCGCAACACGGGGCGCGTGAAACGAATGGCTGTCATTGCCGGTCTTCTTTGGATGAAAAATAGTGGACGTTGCAAGCGTTTTGTCATGATTTGTCTCTCCCCGAGGCACGGCCGGCATCACCTTGGGAGGGCCGTGCCGGTTTCTGGGAAGTGGGCATGCCGGGCGACGCGGCAGAAGGTTCGCGCGGCTGTTCGCAATTGATGATGATGCGCCGCAGCAAGCTCTTCAGGAATCCGGCCTCCTCGTGCGTGAAGCCGGCAAGCATGCGCTCGAGTACCTTCGTATAGAGCGGCCCCAGGCGCGCCACCATCGTCCAGCCATCGTCGGTCAATTCGAGGTTGACGACGCGGCGGTCGGCCTGGCTGCGCACCCGGCTTACTAGGCCGCGTTTTTCCAACTTATCAAGCAGGCGGGTCACCGCGCTGGCATCCAGGCCATATTCGCGTGCCAGTTCGGCACCGCTCAAGGCGCCGTGCCGGAGCAGGAGCAGCATACTGGACTGGGTGCTGGTGAGATCGAGTTCCGCGACCGTAATTTGATTAGTCTCATTGGCCATTTTCGATCGGACGCGCGCCATCAGGTAGCCGACGGACTCGTCGGCACACCATTCGAAATCGTCGGAGGTGAGGCGATCCGACAATGTCGCAGTGGATACGGACGTCGGCCCCGCGCCGTCCGGCCGATCGTTCGACGGTGGCATGGCATGCGAATCGTCCTGATCGTCACGGGAACGGTAGGCTTCTTTAGAAGGCGGACGGGCAGGAGCGGAAACCACGGGTCGATATCGGCAAAAGGCATCTTGCACGCCACGCCATGCCACGGCACGAAAGCGGATTCTCCCTTTCGGCTGCGGTTAGCGTCTTTTCAGTACTCGGTTTTTACCAAAAAGCGTGCAAATGCAATCATTGAGTAAGCATGGATTATAGGCGTGTTCCATAGCCTTGGCAACGAGCTCGGTGAAGCCTCTTTCCCGGTAAGCAATGTGTGGGAATTAGGTCACGGTAAGAGGTACGAAAGTCGGGCCGGCAATGGCAAAAAAGCCGCATCGGTACGCATCGCGGCGCAAAAAGACCTGGTTGCAAATGGGAATGAGGGTTTATGCCATGTCCTGGTGATATACTCGCGTGTTCTAGAAAATGCGCAGAGCAGGCTGGTGCGATACCGAGATGTGGCAGGTATCGCACACAGGCCCGGTCTGGCCCCTTTTTTAGGTTCGGTTCAGGCCGAAGCGTCCGGTGATGTCGTCAACTCATCATCGCCGTCGACGCGGACCCCATTTTCGTGCATCCGAGTTCCCTCCGAGTTAACCAATGACCCGCGCGCTACGCAATATCGCCATCATCGCCCACGTCGACCACGGCAAGACCACGCTGGTTGACAAACTGCTCCGTCAATCGGGCACTTTCCGTGAGAACCAACAGACCGCCGAGCGGGTGATGGATTCGAACGATATTGAAAAAGAACGCGGCATTACGATTCTCGCGAAGAATTGCGCGGTCGAGTACGAAGGCACGCATATCAATATCGTCGACACCCCGGGCCACGCCGACTTCGGCGGCGAGGTCGAGCGCGTGATGTCGATGGTCGACTCCGTGCTGCTGCTGGTGGATGCCGTTGACGGCCCGATGCCGCAAACGCGTTTCGTGACGATGAAGGCATTGGCGATGGGCCTGCGCCCGATCGTCGTGATCAACAAGATCGATCGTCCAGGCGCGCGTCCGGACTGGGTCCATGGCGAAACCATGGACCTGTTCGACAAGCTGGGTGCAACCGAAGAGCAATTGGACTTCCCGGTGGTCTATGCGTCGGCGCTGAACGGCTATGCCAGCCTCGACCCGGAAACGCGCGAGGGTGATATGCGTCCGCTGTTCGACGCCATCCTCAAGCACGTGCCGGTACGTCCGGCCGACCCGGATGCGCCGCTGCAGTTGCAGATCGTGTCGCTGGACTTCTCGACCTTCCTCGGCAAGATCGGCATTGGCCGTATCAACCGCGGCCGGATCAAGCCGGGCCAGAACGTGACGTATCAATTCGGCGTCGATGACGAGCCGAAGAGTGGCAAGATCAATCAGGTGCAAGGCTTCTCGGGCGTGGACCGGGTGCAGTTGCCCTCGGCCGAGGCGGGCGACATCGTCCTGATCAACGGTATCGAGGGCATCAGCATCGGCGCAACGATCTGCGACGTGGGAACGCCTGAACCACTGCCGCTGATCAGCGTCGACGAACCGACGTTGACGATGAACTTCATGGTCAATTCCTCGCCGCTGGCGGGCCGGGACAAGAAGACCAAGTACGTGACGAGCCGTCAGATTCGTGACCGCCTGCACAGCGAACTGCGTCATAACGTGGCGTTGCGCGTCAAGGATACGGAAGAGGAAGGATCGTTCGAGGTGTCGGGTCGGGGTGAATTGCATCTGACGATCTTGATCGAGAACATGCGCCGGGAAGGCTATGAACTGGGCGTGTCGCGTCCGCGCGTGGTTATGAAGGAAATCGACGGCGTGAAGCACGAGCCGTACGAAAACCTGACTGTGGACGTCGAAGACGAACACCAGGGCGGCGTGATGGAAGAACTGGGTCGCCGCAAAGGCGAACTGTCGAACATGGTGTCCGACGGCCGTGGCCGGACGCGCCTGGAATACGTTATTCCGGCGCGCGGCCTGATCGGTTTCCAAGGCGAGTTCCTGACGCTGACGCGTGGCACGGGCCTGATCAGCCATACCTTCAATGGCTTCCAGCCGGCAAAGGAAGGCAAGATCGGTGAGCGCCGCAACGGCGTTTTGATCTCCCAGGACGACGGCGATGCCGTCGCGTACGCCTTGTGGAAGCTGCAAGACCGCGGTCGCATGCTGGTCGAACCGGGCGATCCGCTGTACGAAGGCATGATCATCGGCATTCACAGCCGCGATAACGATCTGGTCGTCAATCCGATCAAGGGCAAGCAGTTGACCAACGTGCGTTCGTCGGGCACCGACGAAGCCGTGCGTCTGGTGCCGTCGATCAAGACGACGCTGGAATACGCAGTCGAATTCATCGATGACGACGAACTGGTGGAAGTGACGCCTGAGTCGATCCGCATTCGCAAGCGTTATCTGAAGGAACACGAGCGCAAGCGCTCATCGCGCGAAGGCTGATTGCCGCGGGCATCGTGCCCGTTACTGACTGTCGTACTGGTCTGAAAAACCGGCTGCCACGTGAGAATGAGGCAGCCGGTTTTTTATGGGCACGTGTCGGAAAGTGCGATCGGGTGAATAGTTGTAACCTCGCGTTTCGTGCGACAGCGCCGTGGGAGCGGCGCGTTTAAAGATGCGCATCGCGCTTTGCCCGTCGGATCAAGGGTTCAGTCATATTTATTGGCATGTCAATAGGTGCAGAAACCGAACAGACGCCGCGCGTATCGTGCGACTGCATGACGCAGGGCATTGGCCATCCGTGCTATGCTCTCGAAATAAGAAGCTCGGTCCTTCCAAGCACAACTTGATTCGCAATCCGCCAAACGGTCAGGCCGTGTCGCGGAAGGTTTTTGCAACCCGCTATTTCTCGAGAAACTCGAAGAAAAGTGAGCGTGAAAAAATGATGAAGCAATTCCAGTCGAACTCCTACCTGTTCGGCGGCAACGCAGCGTACGTTGAAGAAATGTACGAGCTGTATCTTGACAACCCGGCGTCTGTTCCGGATACGTGGCGCGATTATTTCGATGCGCTACAACATGTCCCCGCGGTGGATGGCAGTGCCGCGAACGACGTAGCCCACCGTCCCATCGTCGAATCTTTCGAGCAGCGTGCGCGCGGCAACGGCTTTACGCCGCGGACTGGCGAAAGCGGCTTGGCGACGGCCGGCAAGCAGGTATTTGTCCAATCGTTGATCGGTGCATACCGGTTCCTGGGTGCCCGTTGGGCCAATCTGGACCCGTTGAAGCGTCAGGAGCGTCTGCCGATCAAGGAACTCGAACCCGGTTTCTACGACTTCACTGAAGCGGACATGGACCAGAAGTTCAGCGCGAACAGCCTGTACTTCGGTTATGACACCGCCACGTTGCGGCAGATCCTGCAGGATCTGCGCGACACGTACTGCGGCACGATCGGTGTCGAGTACATGTATATCAGCGACCCTGAGCAAAAACGGTGGTTCCAGAAGAATCTGGAAGGCTCCCGTTCGACGCCGAAATTCGATACGAAGAAAAAGACGCGTATCTTGGAGCGCCTGACAGCCGCCGAAGGCCTGGAGCGTTATCTTCATACGAAGTACGTCGGTCAGAAGCGCTTCTCGCTGGAAGGCGGGGAGAGCTTCATCGTCGCGATGGATGCGTTGGTGCAGCGCGCCGCATCGGTCGGCGTGCAGGAGGTCGTGATCGGCATGGCCCACCGCGGCCGCCTCAATGTCCTGGTGAACTCCCTCGGCAAGATGCCGTCGGACCTGTTTGCCGAATTCGAAGGCAAGCACGTCGACGATCTGCCCGCGGGTGACGTCAAGTACCACAAGGGTTTCTCGAGCGATATCGCGACCGAGTCCGGCCCGATCCACTTGTCACTGGCGTTCAACCCGTCGCACCTGGAAATCGTCAACCCGGTGGTCGAAGGTTCGGCGAAGGCGCGTCTGGACCGCCGTGGCGACCTGGAAGGGCGCGAGGTGCTGCCGGTGCAGGTGCATGGCGATGCGGCCTTTGCCGGTCAGGGCGTCGTGATGGAAACGCTGAATCTCGCGCAGACGCGCGGCTACGGCACGCACGGCACCGTGCACATCGTGATCAATAACCAGATCGGTTTCACCACGTCCGATCCGCGTGACTCGCGCTCGACATTGTACTGTACCGATGTCGTCAAGATGATCGAGGCGCCGGTGCTGCACGTCAACGGTGACGATCCGGAAGCGGTCGTCTACGCGGTCGAGTTGGCGGTGGACTATCGTGCGACGTTCCATCAGGACATCGTCATCGACATCGTGTGTTTCCGCAAGCTTGGTCACAACGAGCAGGACACGCCCGCGGTGACGCAGCCGCTGATGTACAAGAAGATCGCGCAACACCCAGGTACCCGCGCGCTGTACGCGGACAAGCTAGTGGCGCAGAAAGTGTTGGAATCCGATGGCCCGGACGAATTGGTCAAGGCATTCCGGACCGCGATGGACCAGGGTCATCACACCGTCGATCCGGTGCTGTCGAACTACAAGAGCAAGTATGCGCAGGACTGGGCGCCGTTCCTGAACAAGAAGTGGACGGACGCGGCCGACACGCAGGTGCCGCTGGCCGAGTTGAAGCGCCTGGGCGACGCGATCACGAAGTACCCGGAAAATTTCAAGGTCCACCCGCTGGTCAATCGTGTCATCAGCGATCGCCGCGAAATGGCGGAAGGCAACAAGCCGCTGGATTGGGGAATGGGTGAGCACCTCGCCTACGCGTCGCTGGTGGCATCGGGCTTCGCGGTGCGGCTGACGGGTCAGGACAGCGGTCGCGGAACATTCTCGCATCGCCATTCGGTCTTGCATGATCAGAATCGTGAGCGTTGGAACGACGGTACGTATATTCCGTTGCAAAACGTGTCGCCGAATCAGGCGAACTTCACCGTCATCGACTCGGTGCTGTCCGAGGAAGCGGTGCTGGGCTTCGAATACGGTTACTCGACCGCGGAACCGAACACGTTGGTGGCATGGGAGGCGCAGTTCGGCGACTTCGTCAACGGCGCGCAGGTCGTCATCGACCAGTTCATCTCCAGTGGTGAAGTGAAGTGGGGCCGTGTGTCGGGCCTGACGATGTTGCTGCCGCATGGCTATGAAGGCCAGGGTCCGGAGCACTCGTCCGCGCGGATCGAACGCTTCCTGCAATTGTGTGGCGAGTCCAACATGCAAGTGGTGCAGCCCACCACGCCGGCACAGATTTTCCATGTGCTGCGCCGCCAGATGATCCGGCAGTTCCGCAAGCCGCTGATCGTCTTCACGCCGAAGTCGCTGTTGCGTCACAAGGAAGCCATCAGCTCACTGGACGAGCTGGCAAGCGGTACGTTCCAGCCGGTCATCGGCGACCGCAGCGATGTGACGGACAACAAGGCGCTGGATGCCGGCAAGGTCAAGCGGATGATTGTTTGCTCGGGCCGTGTGTACTACGATCTGGTCGCGCATCGCCGTGAGACAAATGCGCAGGTCGCCATCGTGCGGATCGAGCAGTTGTATCCGTTCGCGCACAAGGCGTTCGATGCCGAAGTCAAGAAGTACGACAATCTGGCCGAGGTCGTCTGGGTGCAGGACGAGCCGCAAAACCAGGGGCCGTGGTTCTATGTCGAACATCACCTCTTCGAGGCGTTGAAGGACGGGCAGAAGCTGGCATACAGCGGCCGTCCGGCATCCGCATCGCCGGCGGTCGGCTACTACGCCAAGCATTACGAGCAGCAGAAGGCGCTGATCGAAGGTGCGTTCGGCCGTCTCAAGGGCGCAATGACCAAGTAAGGCAGCAGCGGCGCGGGACGCGCCTTGCACAAACGTGTCACGAAGATCTGCCAGCATCGATGCGGGCACGGTGACACCGAAGGGCGGGGTGGTTCGCGCGCCGTGCCGCGTGCGCTCGATGTGTCCGTTGTGCGTTCGCGCGGCTCCCGTCTATCCATTTACCGTATTGTCCAGGAAGCGTTATGGCTATCAAAGAAGTCACAGTTCCCCAGTTTTCGGAGTCGGTCGACGAAGGCACCCTGATCAGTTGGAAGAAGAAAGTCGGCGATGCCGTCACCGTTGATGAAACGTTGATCGAGATCGAGACGGACAAGGTCGTGCTGGAAGTGCCGGCACCGGCGTCGGGCGTGTTGAGCGAGATCCTGCTCCAGGATGGCGCAACGGTGAAGTCGGAACAAATTCTGGCGAAGATCGACACGGAAGGAAAGGCGGGTGCCGCCGCACCGGCTGCTGCCGCACCGGAAGCGAAGGCTGCCACGCCGGCGCCGTCGCCGGCGGCACAACCGGAAGCCGCACCGGCATCGTCGTCGGGCCCGGCTTCTCCGTCCGCCGCAAAGATCCTGGCCGAGAAGGGCGTACCGGAATCGTCGGTCGCCGGCACCGGCCGCGACGGTCGTGTGACGAAGGGCGATGCCTTGTCGGCGCAGGCCGGCGCGGCGCCAAAGGCGGCCGCACCGCTGGCACAGCCGAAGGCACCGGCGGGCGTGAGCGAAGCGCTCGACGGCCGTACCGAACAGCGCGTGCCGATGTCGCGCCTGCGTGCACGTATCGCCGAACGTCTGCTGCAATCGCAGCAGACGAACGCGATCCTGACCACGTTCAACGAAGTGAACATGAAGCCCGTGATGGATCTGCGGGCAAAGTACAAGGACCAATTCGAGAAGGAGCACGGCGTAAAGCTCGGCTTCATGTCCTTCTTCGTGAAAGCCGCCATCCACGCGCTGAAGAAATTCCCGTTGGTGAATGCGTCGATCGACGGTAACGACATCGTCTATCACGGCTACTTCGACATTGGTATCGCGGTTGGTTCACCCCGCGGCCTGGTGGTGCCGATCCTGCGCAATGCCGATCAAATGAGCGTTGCCGAGATCGAGAAGAAGATTGCCGAGTTCGGTCAGAAGGCGAAGGAAGGCAAGCTGTCGCTCGACGACATGACGGGCGGTACGTTCTCGATCTCGAACGGCGGCGTGTTCGGTTCGATGCTGTCGACGCCGATCATCAACCCGCCGCAGTCAGCCATCCTCGGCGTGCATGCGACGAAGGAACGTGCGGTCGTCGAAAACGGCCAGATCGTCATCCGCCCGATGAATTACCTGGCGATGTCCTATGACCACCGGATTATCGATGGCCGCGAAGCCGTGCTGTCGCTGGTCGCGATGAAGGACGCACTGGAAGATCCGGCGCGCCTGTTGCTCGATATCTGATCCAGGCCCGATTCCCTTCGGGAATCGATCGGCATCGGCCCGGACCCGGTGGTGGGTGTGCCCGCGCTTCGCGCGCGTGTCATCGTGCCGGGTCGGCCTCAAGGAAGAAACCATAGAGGAGCGTTATGTCCCAGGAATTTGACGTTGTCGTCATCGGCGGCGGCCCCGGCGGTTACATCGCCGCGATCCGTGCCGCGCAGCTTGGCAAGAAGGTTGCCTGTATCGAAAAGTGGAAGAACCCGAAGGGCGATCTGAAGTTGGGCGGCACCTGCCTGAACGTTGGCTGCATTCCGTCGAAGGCGCTGTTGGCATCGTCGGAAGAGTTCGAGAAGGCGTCGCATCATCTCGGTGACCACGGTATCAATGTCTCCGGTGTCTCGCTGGACCTGGCGAAGCTGCATGGGCGAAAGGACGGCATCGTCGAGAAGATGACGAAGGGGATCGAGTTCCTGTTCCGCAAGAACAAGATCACCTGGCTGAAGGGCCATGGCACTTTTATCGGGAAATCCGACGCCGGCTATCAGATCAAGGTCAGCGGTGACAGCGAGGAAGCGGTCACGGCGAAGTACGTCATCATCGCGACCGGCTCGAAAGCGCGTCACCTGCCGAATATCCCGGTGGACAACAAGATCGTGTCGGACAATGAAGGTGCACTGGCGTTCGACAGCGTACCGAAGAAACTGGCCGTCATCGGTGCCGGTGTGATCGGGCTGGAACTGGGTTCGGTATGGCGCCGCCTGGGCGCCGACGTTACGATCCTCGAAGCATTGCCCGCATTCCTGGGTGCCGCCGACGACGCGTTGGCCAAGGAAGCCAGCAAGCAGCTGACAAAGCAGGGTCTGAAGATCCATCTCGGCGTGAAGCTCGGCGAGGTCAAGGCCAGCGACAAGGCCGTGTCGATTGCTTATACAGATAGCGACGGTAAGGCGCAGACGCTGGAAGCTGATCGCCTGATCGTGTCCGTCGGGCGGGTGCCGAACACCGATAACCTGGGGCTGGAAGCAATCGGCCTGAAAGCAGACGAGCGCGGCTTCATTCCGGTGGATGACCATTGTGCAACGTCACTGCCGAACGTCTATGCGATCGGTGACGTGGTGCGTGGCCCGATGCTGGCCCACAAGGCGGAAGATGAAGGCGTGGCCGTGGCGGAGATCATCGATGGCCAGAAGCCGCACATCGATTACAACTGCATTCCGTGGGTGATCTACACATCACCCGAAATCGCATGGGTCGGCAAGACCGAGAAGCAGTTGAAGACGGAAGGCCGCGAGGTCAAGGCGGGGCAATTCCCGTTCATGGCGAATGGACGTGCGCTGGGGATCGGTCAGTCGGATGGTTTCGTCAAGGTCATCGCCGATGCAAAGACCGATGAGATCCTGGGCGTGCACATTGTCGGGCCGAATGCATCGGACTTGATCGCCGAGGCGGTGGTCGCAATGGAATTCAAGGCGGCCGCGGAAGATATCGGCCGCATCTGCCACCCGCACCCCTCGCTGTCCGAAGTGATGCGCGAAGCAGCACTGGCAGTCGACAAGCGTGCATTGAATATGTAATGCGTCCTGCCGACATGCTGTTTGCAGCGTGGCGGCTGACGGCAGTGGCACATGCCGGCAGTGCGTGCCGTCGTCGCGGGTCGGATACGATATGACGATGGCGCTACTCGATGGGGGCGGTGCGGAAAAAGGCGGTCGGGGGCAGCTCCCCGGTCGCCTTTTTCCGTTTGCACTACAATCCGAGCTGCCGTTGAGCGCAGTGGAAAGTGGCGACCTGGCATGCAATGACGCATGTGATACAGCAAGACGAAACGAGTCTGGGGCCGATGAACGTTACCGAATACTATGAACAGGCGCTACAGGAGCGCGGCTATACGTCAGACGAAGCACAGCGTGCGGCGGTCGCCCGTTTGCAACGCTGCTATGACGACTGGGCAGCATACAAAAGTCGGCGTACCAATGCCCTGAAGCGGCTGGTCAACCGGCCGGCGCTTCCGAAGGGCGTGTATATGTGGGGCGGAGTAGGTCGTGGTAAAAGCTTTCTCATGGACAGCTTTTTTACGGTCGTGCCATTGGCGCGCAAAACGCGGCTGCATTTCCACGAGTTCATGCGTGAAGTGCACCGCGAACTGGAAACGCTGAAAGGCCGCGCCGATCCGCTGGACGAGCTTGCGACGCGGATCGCGAAGCGATTCCGGCTTATTTGCTTCGACGAATTTCACGTATCCGACGTTGCCGACGCCATGATGCTGCATCGGTTGCTCGATCCGCTGTTCGCACGTGGCGTGCAATTCGTGATGACATCGAATTACCCGCCGGATGCGCTCTACCCCGATGGTTTGCACCGCGATCGGCTATTGCCTGCCATTGCCCTGATCAAGGAAAAGCTCGACGTCATCAATGTGGATGCTGGCATCGATTATCGGCGGCGCACGTTATCGCAGGTAAAGGCTTATCACGTGCCGGCGGACGCGGCTGCGGACAAGGCGATGCGCGATGCATTCCAAAAGCTGGCCGGGGTGCCCGATGAAAGTCCGGTGCTGCATATTGAAAAGCGCGAGCTGAAGGCGCAGCGGCACGCTGGCGCGGTGGTGTGGTTCAACTTCGCCACGCTATGCGGCGGTCCGCGGTCTCAAAACGACTATCTCGAATTGGCCGCGCGTTTTCATACGATCTTTTTGTCCGACGTCCCGCAAATGCCCCCGCGCATGGCATCCGAGGCACGACGCTTTACGTGGTTGATCGACGTGCTCTATGATCATCGCGTCAAATTAATCATGTCCGCGGCTGTTCCAGCCGAGTCGCTTTATCTCGAAGGACCAATGGCAAACGAATTCGCACGCACGGTGTCGCGTATCACTGAGATGCAATCGGAGGAATATTTGCAGTCCGAACGGCGTATTGTAGATACGTCGCTTACCTGAGCGGATTTGTTCCCTGGCCTAGTCTTTATATTCCTCATTTTTCTTCTCAGCCTATCCCGTTTAACGCGCCTGCTTCGAGGCGGCAGGTGCAAAAATCTCGTTTTCATCCAATATAGGCGAAGCATTGTCGTACCATCGGTAGTTTCCGACGCATCCTATTTATAAAATTTCGGTATCCCGATAATGTTTCTCGGACAGATTGCCGCGACAGGTTACGGAATCAGTGCTGTCGCGCATCGGTACCAGCGTGCGCCAACCGTGCGCGTATTTAGGAGACAGGGATGAAAGCGTTTCGGGAAATAACCGACCAGGAATGGAATAGTGTCGAGCCTTTGCTGCCAGAATGCAGGCCGCAATCGAACCGCGATCCGCGGGGCCGGCCGATGAAGAACCGGCGCGCGTGCATGAACGCGACGCTGTTCGTCATGTTAACCGGCGTATCGTGGCAAATGCTGCCGCGCAAGTATCCGTCGTATCAGACCTGCCATCGCTGCTTCAAGGCCTGGTATGACGCCGGTGTGATGCACAAAGTGGCAAACATGCTGTTCAGCCAGGACGCGCCGGAATTCCTTGCACTGGTAGCGGCACGTGTACGCATCGCGTTGCGGGAAACGCGTGGTGGCGTTGATCGCGCTATCAAGGGCAAGGCGGCACCCGATGGCGTGAGAGGTGGATCTGGCGACAAGGCGCCGAGGGCACCGGCCCGGCCGGCGGCAAAGCCGATCGTCGTAAAGGCGCGCGCGCGGGCATTGCCGCAGCCTTTATCGACACCCGCGCGCAAATCGCCAAAGGTGATGAAACCGGTAAAGGCGCAAAAGGCGTTGGCGCCGTCGAGTAAACCGTCTTCGTCGCGAACCAGGCAAGCGAAGCTCGCAACGCCGCAAAAGGCCTCGGTCAATGCGACTCCGAAGTCGGCGCCCAAGCCGGCCTCGAAATCCGGCGTGAAGGCGATGGCAAAGGGTGCTCCGGGCCGTGTCGCAAAACACGCGACGCCGGCAGCACCGGCGGCGCGAAAGACGGCTGTGAAGTCTGCGGCCCGAGGGGCAGGGGTAAAGGCGGCCAAGTCAAAGGGCAGCGCCAAGCCACTGGTGGCAAAGCGTGTGGAAAATCGCGGGCCCGGTCGCAACGGCGCGACCCGGGAGCGGGCCGCCCATGCAGATGTCGTGCGACTGCTTGCCGGCGCAACGCATGCGACTGGCACGCGTCAGGGGCATGCCAGCGCCGCACCGCGCCGCCGGAAGGCCGTGGAAAAGGCGGTGAGCGAAAGACGCGGCGCCAAGCCTATCGCGGCGTAGGCGCGCCGTAGCCGGGCGCCTTGCTTGGCGGCGCGGCACCGCATACCGTGGATCGGTTCTGTGCCGTGCAATGCCGGTTTTGCCCCGCTTTATTCCTCGCGGAACCAGGTCTGTGAGCGCCCTAGCAGCGACACACCGATATACCCTCGCACGATGAGCTTGCGTCCGCCGTCTTCCAGTGACATCTTGCAGCGGTAGAGTTTGCCATTTTCCGGGTCGAGAATGCGCCCCTGATCCCATATCGCACCGTTGGCGCGCATCTTGTCGATGATGCGCAGGCCTTGGATCAATTGGTTCTTTCGATCATCGGTGCATTCGTCGCAGCGTTTTTCGGGATTGGCATCCTTGTCGAGCACCTTGATGATCTTCCCGGACAATGACCCGTCCGGTTCCGTATAGATGCGAATCAGCGCCCGCGGTTCACGCGTTGCGTCATCAATCGTCTTCCAGATTCCGATCGGCGTCGCAGTCGCCGAAGGGGCGGCGGCCATGGTAGGCGCCGCCGTTTGCGCTTGTGCCGATGGCATTGCACCGGACAATCCGAACACGATGAGCGCGGATAGCGCGATGCCGGCGGTCCGGCGCTGCGATGGGTGCGTGGTGGCGGGAAGGGAAGGGGCGGCCATGGCCGACGAGGGCGAGACGTGGATCAAGGACATACCGCTGTGCTCCTAAAGGCAGGCAAACGAGAGAAAGCATACGACAGAACGGTGCCCGCGGGTCGGCGCGGCGTCCCGCGATTGGTCTAGAAACCTTTCCGGTCGATCCAGGCTAAGGGTTTGTCCCGCGAAATTGTCGACGTTACACTGCCTATTCAGCGTCATCGCGCAACGCGCATGCCAGCGAGACGGCATCCGATACGTGGTTCGATCCGATGCAGTGCCTTCAATCGATAGGGAGAAAGACGACGATGGTGTTGTTGGTAAAATCTGGCGGGCAGGCCGCGCTTCCCGAATGGCAGGCGTTGTTTGCCGAATGCCTTCCTGAAGTCACGGTGAAGGGTTGGGACGATCCCGATATCGATCCCCTGGCGGTGCGTTACGTGCTGGTCTGGGAGCCGACGCCTGGTCGTCTGGCGCAGTATCCGAACCTGCAACTGGTTTTGAGCACCGCTGCCGGCGTCGACCATATCCTCGCCGATACGGCCCTGCCGGCGCATCTCGACATTATCCGCATGGTGACCGGGGAAACGTCGGCGCGCATGGCGGACTTCGTCACCATGGCCAGTTATGCGCTGCTGCGGGAACTGCCGCAACTGGTTTCGTCGCAGCGCGCGGGGCGTTGGGACGAAGCGCGATTGGGGACACTCGCGAGCGAGACGCCGGTGGCGATGCTGGGGCTGGGCGAATTAGGTAGCGTCGCCGCGGCGCGCCTGGTCGCCAACGGTTTTCCGGTGCTGGGCTGGTCGCGTACGAAAAAAACCTTGCCTGGCGTAGCGTGCTATGACGGCGAGGACGGATTGGACCGCGTTTTGGCTCAGGCCCGGATTGTCGTCAACCTATTGCCTGACACCGCGCAAACCAAGGACATTCTTAATGCGGCGTTGTTGGCCAAGCTGCCGCGCGGCGCGGGGTTGATCAATGCCGGACGCGGCGCACAACTCGACACCGGTGCGTTACTGGCGGCACTCGATAGCGGTCAGGTGGGCGCGGCGATACTCGACGTATTCAAGGTGGAGCCGCTGCCGTCGGACGATCCGCTGTGGTGCCACCCGAACGTGATCATCACCCCGCATGTGGCATCCGATGCTTCGCGCAAGGCCAAGGTCCGGCAGGCCGCGAAGACGATTCAGGCGCATATGACAGGTGCGCCGATGGGGCATCGCTTCGACCGTTCCCGGGGTTACTGACGGAGCAGGCGGCGCCACCGTCGCCTTCTAGGTTTAATCTGAGCATTTAATCGTTCTCAGGCGCGGTGGGCTGCGAGACAATAGCTGCTTTTTTGCGCATCGTCCTCGCGTTGGGAACCGACGTCACCGATGCGCCAGCAAGGCGGCACACGATGACGAATGGGCAGACACGCACCGATAAGACGGCGCCGTCACTTCACCGCGGTTTAAAAAACCGCCATATTCAACTGATTGCCTTGGGCGGTGCGGTGGGAACCGGGCTTTTCCTGGGCATTGCGCAGTCGATTGCACTGGCCGGTCCCGCTGTTCTGCTGGGTTACGCGATTGCCGGGCTCGTCTCATTTTTCATCATGCGGCAGTTGGCCGAGATGGTGGTCGACGAGCCGGTGTCGGGGTCGTTCAGTCATTTCGCCGGTAAGTATTGCGGCGATGTGGCCGGCTATATCGCCGGGTGGAATTACTGGACGCTGTATGTTCTCGTCAGTATGGCCGAACTGAGCGCCGTGGGTGTCTACCTGCACTACTGGTGGCCGCACCTACCCACCTGGGTGGCCGCCGCGATCTGCTTCGTCCTGATCAACGGACTGAACCTGTTGCACGTGAAGGCGTTCGGCGAGGTGGAGTTCTGGTTCGCATTGATCAAGGTCAGCGTCATCCTCGCGATGATTGCCTTTGGCGGCTGGCTGCTGTTCAGCGGGCAGGGGGGGCCGCAGGCCAGTGTCGCCAATCTCTGGCGCGACGGTGGCTTTTTTCCGCACGGCGTGGGCGGCCTTGTCGGTGCGCTGGCGATCATCATCTTTTCGTTTGGTGGTCTAGAACTCGTCGGTATTACTGCCGCGGAAGCCGAGGATCCGGGTCGCAGTATCCCGAAAGCGACGAATCAGGTGATCTATCGCATTCTCGTGTTTTACGTCGGTGCGCTGGCTATTCTGCTGGCACTTTATCCGTGGCGTCGGGTTGCCATCGGCGACAGTCCCTTCGTGATGATCTTCGGCGCGCTGGGTAATCGCTACCTGGCCGATGTACTGAACCTCGTCGTGTTGAGCGCCGCCTTGTCTGTGTATAACAGTTGCGTGTATGCCAACAGCCGGATGCTGCACGGCATGGCGGGGCAAGGGCGGGCACCACGCTGGTTCGGCAGCGTCGATCGCCGTGGCATTCCGTTCGCGGCACTGGGCGTGTCCGCGGCGGCCACCGCGATCTGTGTCGTGTTGAACTACGTGATGCCCGGCAAGGCGCTGGCGCTGCTGATGGCGCTCGTTGTATCGGCGTTGATGATCAACTGGGCGATGATCAGCGTCACGCATTGGCGTTTCCGTCGATGCAAGGCCGTCCAGGGGAAGCGCACCACATTTCGCAGCATCGGTTATCCGCTGACAAATCTCGTCACCCTGGCATTCATGGCCCTGGTACTGGTTGTGTTGTGGCGTGATGCGCAGACGCGTTTATCGGTCTGGTTGATCCCGCTGTGGCTCGCGGCGTTGACGTCGGCCTATCTGATTCGACGCCGTCGCCGGCACGCAAGCGGCGTGCATCGTTCGTAGCTGACCGCGACGAAGTTACCGCCGTGGCAATTATTTTGTCCATGGCGCGCACGATAGAAGCATCTGCGATACCATTCTGTCTTGGCCCGATGCCAGACCTTTTCTGACATTGCGATGGCGGCTTGGTACGTAATCAGATGGAAAAACTTTTCATGTCGCGCAAGGCGGTGATCGCGTGGCTGATCGAGATTCGCCGTAAAACGTTCGATGAATCCCCGGCCGGCCGCCAAGCGATGGCGAACGGGGAGTTGGCGGTTTTGGATCGGCTGATCCTGGATGTGCGTGCCGCACGCGTCGACACGTTCGCCATGCGGCACCCGCGCGAGTGCCAGGTGATGATCGCCGCGGACTGAGCGCGCGACGCGTGCGCGTCAACGATGAAGGCGCGCCTATAATGTGGGCTCGTCGGCGCGCTTGCAGGCACCGTCTGCTTGGAGGCTCGGGGGCTGTCATGGTGCTTGGGCCGGGCCAACGCCAGGGCAGACATGCCGCGTCTGGGTGGCGTGCGCCCGTATCGACCTCGGACCAACGTGAATCTCAAATTCCTGGAAACCTTTATCTGGGTCGCGAAGCTGCGCAGCTTCAGTCTGGCCGCCGATAAATTGCATTCGACGCAGGCCGCCATTTCCAGTCGTATTTCCGTGCTGGAACAGGAGTTGGGCAGCAAATTATTCACCCGCGATCCGAAAGGCGTCAAACTGACCCGTGCCGGTGAACGGGTGTTATTGCATGCCGAGCAGGTTGCCGAATCGATGACGCGCCTGCGTGCGTCCCTGCATGACGAAAAGCAGGCATTCGGCACGATCCGCGTAGGCGCGATGGACAGCGCGGTGCATTCCTGGTTTGTCGATTTTGTCGCGGATGTCATGGCGCATTATCCAAATCTCGATATCGAGGTGACATCGGATACCGCGCTGACACTCAACGAGCAACTGCGGCGCGGCATGCTTGATATCGTCATCCAGACCGATATGTTGCGCGATGAAACCATTCGCAGCATGGAATTGTTGCAATTACCGGTCAGTTGGATCGCTGCGTCCCACAGCAATGTCGTGACCGATGTCGATACGTGGCTGCGCGGTGTCGGCGCGATGGACGCTGCGGGGGCGCCTGCGTTGGAAGGGCGGCGGAAACGGACCGCGGCGGGCGCGCCACCAGATCCGACCGCTGGTCTGCGTATTCTTGGCCGTGAGCGACTCATCACCTATTCCCGGCACTCGCGGCCACATCAGGACCTGCTACGACTGATGCAGTCATATGGCATCAGCGAATCGCGTGTCAGTTGCGTCAATTCGGTAGCGGCGATGATCCAATTGACGCAAGCCGGTTTCGGCGTGGCCGCCATGCCACCTGTCCTGGTGCAGAGTCGCTTGCAGAGCGGTGAATTGCGGATGCTGACCGGATTGACGGCGCCTCCACCGTTGCCGTTCGTCATTGCTTGGCGTTCCGGTACCGATTGGACCGAACGTCTTGTCGAAATCGCGCGGGAATCGGTCCGCAACTATGCGGAAAAACTCGGTGCCGAGCTGGTGACGCTTACCGTCTGACCCGTCAGGTCAACGGCCGATACCTCATATTCCACTTGACGCGTGATATTTGTATACAAATGATATGCATATCATATGCATTTGTAGAGAGTATGCCGTCATGGCTCATACCGCGTTTCAAGGCACGTACACCGTCCTGATCACCCCTTTTACCGAGGACGGTCGACAGGTTGACGTTCCGGCACTGCGCAAGCTGGTGAATTGGCAGATCGAAGAGGGCATTCACGGTGTGATTCCGTTGGGCAGTACGGGCGAATTCCTGTCGCTGAAGGACGATGAGCGCATCCTGGTGGCGCAAACCGTGATCGATGCCGCGGCAGGACGGGTACCCGTTCTGTTAGGTACCGGCATGGAGTGGACCGACGATGCGGTCGCGCGCGCCAAGGAAGCACAGGAACTCGGTGCCGATGGCGTGATGGTGATCCCGCCGTTCTACAGCACGCCCACTGAAGACGAATTGTTTGCACACTATCGCGCGATCGGCGAGGCGATCGACCTGCCGATCATGATCTACAACAACCCCGCCACCGCGAATGTCGACATGAAGCCTGATCTGGTATCGCGGCTCTCCCGGATCGATAACGTCTGCTACATCAAGGAGTCGACGTTGGAAGTCACGCGGGTGCGCGACATCGTGGAGGCTTGCGGAGATCGGATGACCGTGTTCGCCGGCATTCTCGGTTACGAGTCCATGTGCGTGGGCGCGCGCGGCTGGGTGGCGGTATGTTCGAACTTGCTGCCGAAGCTGTCCGCCGAGTTGTTTGAACGGACAGCGCTGGACAAGGACATCGATGCCGGCCTGGCGATTTACCGCAAGATCCTGCCGATTGTTCGGTGGGTGGGTGGCCATCGGTATGTTAGCGCGTCGAAGGCCGGGCTGGAGATGATGGGGTTGCCGTGCGGCAATCCGCGCGCGCCGAGGCTGCCATTGACGGAGGCCGACAGGCTCGCGCTGCGTGCCGACCTCGACGTATTGGGCGTGATTGGCTCGCTACGCGATCGATGACGGGCGCTGATCTCGGACCACAGCAGCGCCGCAAAGGATGTGGTCGTCGTGGGTCGGTACAGGGCTGATGCCGCCAGGCAGGATCGCGGCGGATGATGGGTGGCCCGGAATGCATCTTGCATGCGTGGGTGATGGATCTTATCGTAAGGATTCCTCTTAATAAGGAGTGGATGATGCAGCAGCGGACATGGAGTGAAAGCGCGGGCCGGATGTGGCGGGTGGCGGTGAAGGGGAGCATGGCGGTTGTGGTGGGGTTCATCGGTGCGACCGCGCAGGCGGCCTGTGTGTCGCCGGTGCCGGCCGACGCGCTGATCAAGGCGGGTACGTTGGTCATGTCGACGAACCCCACGCTGCCACCGCTTCAGTATATCGACGGTAACGGTGCATTGAAGGGCATGCGAATCGAATTGGGCGAAGAGATTGCCAAGCGCCTGTGCCTGAAGCCGGAGTATGTGAAGATCGATTTCGACGCGATGGTCCCCGGGTTGCAGGCCGGCCGATGGGACGTGATCAACACCGGGATCTTCGTCACCGATGCGCGCAAGAAAATCATGCAGATGATTCCTTACGAGAACCAGGCGATCAGCCTATCCGTGGCAAAGGGTAATCCGTTGAAGATTGTGAAGACGGATGACCTGTCGGGCAAGACGGTGGGCGTGGAGATCGGCGGTTTTGAAGAAGCGCAGGCGCGCAAGATGATCAAGGACATGCAGGATCGCGGCCTGTCCCCCTTCACATTGCGGACATTTGACTCCTATGCGGTGGCGTACCAGGCGTTGTCGGCGAAACAGGTGGACGCCGTCGTGTCGATCGATGCGGTGGCGGGCGGTTACCAGCAGAAAGACGGCTTCACGCGAGCGTTGAGTGGTATCGCGCCGACACCGGTTGCACTGGCGGCAAAACAAGCGGTATTGGCGCAGGCTATAACCAAGGTGCTCGACGAGATGCAGCAGGACGGCAGCTATGCGAAATTGTTTTCCCGGTACGGCATGCAACCATTCACCACGCCGATCGCCATCGCCCAGCCTTGAGTCCTCAAGGCAGGCTTTCGATGGATGCACGGTCTTTTTCGTGCGCATTCCGCTCGAGGATACGGCACAATGACGCGATACGACGGTGTGCCGACACGAGAGCGGAAAACGATGGCTGGACGGGAAGGGCTGATAAAAGCACGACAGCAGGTGGGCGCGGCCACACCGGATGACGTACCGGTGCCCGGGACCGATTCCCGGCGTGTGCAGCGGATGATGCGCGCGGGTGCCGAGTCGGACGTGCCTGATGCTTTCTCGGGTCCGTTGGGCGCGGTTGGGCGCATCAGCCTCAGTGAGCGTGCCTATCGGCAGCTTCGGGACATGATTCTCGACAGTCAATTGAGCGCTGGGGACCTGCTTAACGAGCAACGGGCGGCAGATCGCCTCGCCATGTCGCGCACGCCCATTCGCGAGGCGCTGTTGCGCCTGACGGGTGAAGGACTGCTGATTCGAGCCGGTGCGCGTAGCTTTTCCGTACGCACCGTGTCGTCGCGCGAATTCTTCGAAAGCATGCGCGTGCGCGAGACATTGGAAGCGCAGGCGATCGAGTGGGGCGTGCAGCGCCTGAGCGTTGCCACGCTGGATATGCTCGAGGCACGGGTGCATGCCGTCGAGCATCTGCCGCATGCTGCCGCGGCGCATCGTGAGGTGGACGATCTACTGCATCGCACCATTGCCGAGGCGTCGGGAAACGCGGTCCTGGTGCAATTGATCCTGGATATGCGGCTCAACGCGCGCTTGTTCCGCGTCAGCAGCACCTTGCATCGCCAACAGGAAAATCATATCGAGCACCTCGCCATCGTGGCGGCGCTGCGTGCCCGGGACGGCGCGATGGCACGCCACGCGATGCTGCAACACATCCGTGGACTGCAGGATGATGTGATCCACGCGATTACCGGCTGACCGTCGCCGATTTGCTGTAATCAAAGGCTGATTTGCATCGGGACATGCCGTGGTGTGGCCTGCCAGTCGATTCCCGCTGTTTCAAGGCCATGTTCTATTTCCGCCTTCGCTTCTCGCAATACCGGCAGGCAGCGCGAGATGGCTGCCTCTTGCGCAATTAAAGAGGAGGGCCATACGGTGCTGATGCAGCCGAACACCCTGCCTTGGGATAACACCGCCAATGCGATACTGCTGCAACGTTTATACGGTACTTCGTCGGAGGCACAATACCCGTTCACTTGAACCGAGCGAATCATGTGAATGATGTGGTGCGGGTCCCGCGCCACGCGATCTTCCGGTGCCTGTGACTTGCGTAGGTGCGCCAAAATCTCATGTCGCTGCTCGTCGCGAGCAAACGCCAGATAAGCCCATCCCAGTGGTGTCGACAACATCGGGATTCGCCGGCCGACGGCCCCTAATCCAATCGACTGGGGACTGAAGCGGTCGGTACTTTCGCGCACGACGATGCTGTCATCCTCGAAAGTGGATACGGCGCTTGGCCATTTCAGTTGTTGCCTGCGCCGAAATAGTATCGGTGTTGCCACCGAGACGAATACGGATTCACACGTGACTCCCCCACTCAGACGACGCACCGCTATCGTCAGTCGATAGATATTTTCATCCGGATGCACGCGCTCGATAAAACCGCCATGGGCAAGCGTTTCGATAATGCGGTAAACCGTTGGCAAGGGTAACGTGAGTGCTTTGGCGACTTCTTGTGCCGAAGCGGTTCTTACTTTATTGAGATAGCCCAGAACGTTAAGGCCACGATCAAGGGTCCGCAGTCGCGTTGCCATTTCCCCCCCACCAGTCCAATGAATTCAACCGACCTTCACGCACCTTGCCTCGCAAGCCATGGACATGCCGATGTGCTTTTTCCCTGGCGCCATGACCTAGGCAAGGTGATTGCGTCGTATCTCACGATAAATAATAGAAACGTTTTATCACGGCTGCCTTTTTCCAGCTATTGGCATCAGCCCCGATCACGGGGATGCGTCTTGGAATGATTGCAGATCGTGCATCATGCCTTCTTGGAATGGCGCCGCGAGGTCGTTGTGAGGCAGGCGCGAAGACGCGCGCGTCGGCGCGCGAAACGAGGTGTTTAAGGGAGGAGAGAAGAGGGGGGGCAATCCGTGACCGGGATAACGCAGCAGGCATGCCGACGACGTTTTGCATTGCAGCAAGCACGTGCCGTGGGTCTGGCTCGAAAGCCTGGGGTTGGAAAGGCAGGCTACGTGATAGGCGCCGCTTGCCGGAGCGAGTGGTGCCATCCGGCGCGTGCTGAAAGCGTCAGGCGCGGGTACCGTGAGGTTTAGCCATTTGCCGATTCGATCTGCCTCGTCACGCGCGCCATCGACATCGTTGCCTCATGCATTCCTCGAGGGGGGGTAGTATTCTTCAGCGGGCCCTTCAGCGGCTTTTATGGACTTTGGTGGACCGATGAGGCGTAGCAGGACCATTGCGACCACTGCCATCATGACGATGACGATAATGACCGGTTGATAGCGACCGGCCCTGTCGAAATAGATACCCGCCGCGATCGGGCTGACCGCCGCGCCTGCCGTTTGAATCAGTAGTCCGAGCGCGGTCAGCATCGGGAACACTTGGACACCCCAATAGGTGCTCAGTAATACCATCGGGCCTACTTGTGCCGCACCGAACCCTAGACCGTAGAAGACGGCGTACCCATACAGACCCAGTGAGCCTTTCGCGTAGATCAATGTGAAAAGGCCAAGTGCGAACAATGCCAAGGCGCCGAAATAGGCTCGCCTGGGGCCGATGCGCTGTGCGATCGATCCAATGCCAAAATTGCCTGCCACCATGGCTGCCGAGATGATCGAGATGGTCGCGGCGGCTGTTACCGGCGAATGTCCGATATCGCGTAAATGGGCTTGCGCATGCGCAATGACGAACGCTGACCCGCAGGTGGTGGCAAACATGCTGTAATAGATTGCCCATAACGCCGGGGACCATAGTACCTCCCGGAACCGCGGCGCCTCTCCGGTGGCTTCTTTCGGAGGCGGAAATTTCAGGGTGGAGTGGTATTCGCGATCGGCATTCTCCCACGCTTCGAATTGCTCTTCACGCGGCTTGTCGCGTACAAAGATCAGAGCGACGAAGAGTCCTAGAACGGCAAACCCGACGAATACCCAGCACCCCATGCGGTAACCGACCCCTGAACCCTGAATCGCCCAGGTCACCAGCCACACGAAGACGAAGCCGCCGATCCCCATGGCGGCATAGAGCACGGATAATGCGAAAGCCCGTCGGTAGCCGAACCATGCGGCTACCGCTGTCTGACAGGGAATCACGCTGGCGAATGTCGCGGCTATGCCAATGGCCCCAAATGCCAGCGCCGCTTGCCACGGAGCCGTTACCAAGGTGCCTAGCGCGATTGCCGCCGCCGCCATCAGAATACAGCCGATGATCAGGCACCAGCGCACGCCAATCCTTGTCGTCAGTGCGGCGACGAACGGCGCGCAGAGACCGTTCGCGGCCATGTTCGCTGCGATAAGCAGTCCGAGTGTGCTGCGTTCCCAGTGCAGATTGGCCGTCATATAGGTGCCGAGGACGCTGTCGCCGTAGATGGGTAGCGCCATGCTCACGCACATCATGAACGACAGCGCGCCCAGGACAATCCAACGAGATTGCAAACTTGTTGTCATAAGGGGTCTGCCAGTCAAAACGAAGGTCTATCCCATCACTAGGCCGTGGCGGAGCGAATGGGGGGAGGGTACAACGCAACGGCATGCGCCGCACCGCCAATAACGCAACGCAATGCCATCATTCGCAGACACACGCCTCTTCGGAGGCTTATCGGAATGATGGATCGTCCGCCATCTGACAATGCGTCAACCTCGTCGCGTTGCTCACGCCAAGTCGACGGTGTACGGCAACGGCCGCCCAGGCTGGCACAAACGGGTGTGCACCACCCTGACAACCGCACCTACCGTTGCGACGCGCCTCGATGCGCCGTTTAGTCACTTATCGCCATGACGCGCCGTGTTCAGTAGCGCTTGCGCTTCCTTGGGGGCAAGCAATCTCATCTTGAGCGAAAGTGGCCCTCCCATGCCATGCAGTTTGCCTCCGTCGGCCAGCGAACCCGCATCGATCGGCTCACCACCGATGTCTCGGATCAGTTGTGCCACCGTTGCCTTGGCTTGCGCATCGTCCCCCGAAAAGAAGATCGCACCGCTGTCACCCTCGGGCGGAAGACCCGCGGCAAAAACCGGAATCGGTTCGTAGTTGAAGGTTTTCACCACATGCGCGCCTGGAAGCTTCTCCGCGACCACCTCGCTGGAACCGCGGCCACCGATATCGATAAGATCCTCCGGGCGAGGACCACGGCGGTTGTTGGTGGTGTCGATCACGATTTTCCCGGTCCATGCGCCGGCAGCGGCCACCGCGGCGGATGTTTTCTCCCATGGCGTGGCGAGAATGACCACATCGGCATCGGCGAGCATCTGTTTCGCGTCCGCCGCGCGTACACCCGGGCCCAGTTGCTCGACCAGGGTCTGCAACGATGCCGGTCCCCGGGAGTTGCTAATGATGACGCGATGACCGCCGGACACCAGTTTGGGTACTAACATTTGCGCCATTTTCCCAGCGCCCAGAATGCCGATATTCATAATATTCTTATCCTTTACGATTAGCTGAGGAAGCGCTTTGCTTACGCTTCGCGTTCAACGACGTTGCGAAGCACGCCGATTTCCGAGATTTCCACTTCGACCACGTCGCCATCCTTCATGAAAAGCGGTGGCTTGCGGCGTACGCCCACACCGCCTGGTGTGCCGGTCACGATGACATCGCCCGGCTCGAGCTCCGTGAACGTCGAGCAATACGTGATCAGTTCGGCAATCGAAAAGATCATCTGCCGGCTCGTCGCGCGCTGAACCTCCACGCCGTTTAATCGCGTGCTGAGATGCAGCTCGGGATCATCGCCGAACTCGTCGGCCGTGCTCATCCAAGGTCCGAATCCGCCGGTACGCCAAAAGTTCTTGCCTGGCGTCCATTGATGCGTATGACCCTGCCAGTCGCGGACCGATGCATCGTTGTACGGCGCATAACCGGCGACATGCGTCCAGACCTGATCCAGAGGAATGCGTCGGCCCGCTTTACCGATGATGACGGCGATTTCTCCCTCGTAGTCCAGTTTCTCGGACTCCGGAGGAGCGGGATTCACGCCAAGATGACCTATTTGGGAATTAGTGAAACGACCGAATACCGGTGGCTTGAGCGTAGGTTCCCTCTGGATCTCTGTACGATGCTCTTCGTAGTTGATGCCGATGCAGATAATCTTTGGTGGCTTTGGGATGACGGGCAGAAACGTAATGCGCTCCGCGGTGAAGTCGGGTTTTACGTCCTTGACTACCGCGGCGATCTCGGGCAGCGCCCCGGCTTGCAACACGCTCAGCAAATCGGGATATTGACTCCCCAAGCGTTGCGTCAGGTCGACCACACCATCTCCGACCCATACACCGAACCTCTGCGAACCGTCCACTTCAAAACTCAGCAGCTTCATTGTCTCTCTCACATGTTTTTAGCAACGGATAGGGCGTATGCACTGGGTGAAAGAAGACTAGCGCGCGAGACTGCCAATGAACAAGCATGCGCACGGTGCTGTCCGGTCTGTGTATCTTGGACTGTGGGGAGATGCCGGCACCCGGTCCCGTGTGTTCCAGCCGCGTGTCGTCGGTGGTCCGATCGCGTGGCGGACGACGCATGATTTTTTTTGGGGATGTCAGGTTTTCTGGCAGGAAACGCCCGAAACGGGGCCGTCATCTGCGTATACCCGAATCGGCGATACACACGCCGGACAGCATGGGGGATGGACTTGTTCCACGGTCTCTCCACGCGCTAGTCTTCCCTTAGCTGGGTGGGCCGTTCTGACGCGATGTCTCTCGGCGATAGATCTGCCGAGGGTGTCATGACAGTACTTGCTATCGCCGCGCTGTACGTTCAAATTCATACGCCCGCGCAGTATCTCCACCATACGTCGCGGACACCAAGATGATTGACCAACTCAACTTTCGCGAAGCCATGTCTCGGCTCATCGGGGCGGTAACCGTCATTACCACGGATGGCCCTGCCGGCCGTGGCGGTTTCACGGCATCGGCAGTCTGTAGCGTGACAGACGACCCTCCCATGCTGCTGGTGTGCATGAATCGAAATAGCCGCCAACACGCAGTGTTCAATGGCAATGGCGTGCTATGTGTCAATGTGCTTACAGCAGATCAGGAACAGGTATCCAGGACGTTTGCAAGTGCGGCAACGGTTCAGGAACGCTTTCAGATCGATCAGTGGAGCGTGCTGGAGACAGGTGCGCCAACGCTGGACAATGCGTTGGTGAATTTTGATGCTCGTATCGTCCAGACCGTCGACGCAGGGACGCACAGTATTTTCCTCTGCGCTATTGCCGCAGTGAGGATTGCCCCGGACGAACATTCGGGCCTCGCGTATTACGGGCGGAAATATCACGCACTTGCGTTGCAGAAATGAGTTGGCAACGCCGTATCATGGCATTGCGCACGGGCATCAGCGTGTGACACGAGGCCGTCTTGTTTCGATGGCGAAGCGGCTATCGGGCGAACACCACCCACCCTGACGTGTCGACTTCGACCGGTATCGCCTCCAAGGTGGCGCCCTCGCACGGACCTTCGATGCACCGCCCATCCTCGAATCTGAATAGCGCGCTATGGTGCGCACACATCACCACCTGGGACCGGTAGCACAGCACCTTTCCGGGTTCGAAATCGAGCGGAATCGAAAAGTGCGGGCAACGGTTCACATAAGCCCAGACTTGCTGACCGCGACGGAGCACCACCAACGCGCGGCCGTCACTGTCTTCGTTGATGATGCGGGCACCGCCATCCGGGACCTCCCCGATGAGACATAATGGGTCTCGATGCATGATCGCTTACACCCGGCGCTCGGGATTGCCGAGGCTCCAGTCCCAGGGACGTACTTCCACGCGCGCGAACAGACCTTCCTTCATGTACGGGTCATTTCCGACGAATTGCATTACGGCATCGATATCGTCCGCCTCGACCACCAGCAACGTGCCATTCATGACATTGCAATGTGGTGCCAAAGTCGGGCCGCCGAGCCGTACAAAGACACCGTCCTGTGCCGCACTGCGCAAATAGGTTCGATGGCTTGGGCGCACCCGTTCACGGACTTCTCGCATGTCCGGCTTGTCTGTGGCGAAGACAGCATAAAAGCGGGACATGTTATTCAGCTCCGATCAAGAACGAAATCGTAATAGGCTTCACGGTAAGGCCCGACGAGTTGGAACTGCCGGGCCAGTTCATCATTCCCGGGGCATTCGCGATACGCGACCACCAGCGACGCTTTGACACCGAAGACCGCATCGGATGTCAGATAAGCGTCGTTTTTATCAAATAGATGCGTCACCAGCTTGTGATACCCGGGTAAATCGATCATGAAATGCAGATGAGCGGGTCGCCATGGATGCCGGCCGGTTGCCTGTAACATCCGACCTACCGGCCCGTCGGTCGGAATGGGATAGCTGACGGGCAAGATCGTGGTGATGGCGTAGCGCCCGTCGGCGTCTGTCCGGTAGCGCCCCCGGAGATTCGCATGCGGCTGACGGGGGTCCTGTCCCGAATACATGCCGTTCTCCGCCGTTTGCCATACGTCTAGAACCGCGCCTGCCAAGGGATTGCCATCCGCGTCCAATACGCGACCCCGCACGATGGTTGGTGTTCCGGGCGTCAAGGCCATATTTTCGCCATATGCGCGTTCCGGCATGCCTTCGATGTAGAAAGGACCGAATACGGTCGTTTCTGTCGCGTTCTCCGCATGGCGATGGTTAATCGCGTCCACGAGCATCGAGACGCCCAGGGTATCCGACAAGAGAATGAATTCTTGCCGAACCACGTCATCACACATCTTGCCTGTCTCGGTAAGAAAGCGGATAGCCGCCATCCATTCCGCTTCGGTGAGTTCGACCTCTCGCACGAATGCATGGAGATGTCGGACCAGATGTTGCATCACGCTTCGCAAACGCGCGTCCGGCGTGCTTTTGAAGCTGGCAATGACCTGTTCGGTCAGTGCGCTTTCACTTTGTCGTTTTTCAGATGCCACGTCACGCTCCATCTATCCACCCCGTTCTGGTTTATTGCGGCAATCGCCCCTCCCAGGCATCCTGTAATAGCTGACGAATCGCCACGCGCTCGATGGGGCGAGGGTTGGCATAGGGGTTCTTGCATGCCAGTTCAGCAGCCTCGTCGAGTGCGCTCTCCGGCAAGCCGATATCGGCCAGTGCAACGGGAATACCCAATTGCTGATTCAGTGAGAATATACGCTGACCTGCCTGCTCGGGTCGCGTGCCGCCCAGGGCGCTGGCCACCTTGCGCAGCGCCGCGGGTGCCGCGTGGTGATTGTAGTGAGCGGTATGCGGCAGCATGGCGGCGTGTGTCTGGGCGTGAGGCAAGTTGAATGTGCCGCCGAGCGTATGGCAGATCTTGTGATGCAATGCCATGCCGACCGAGCCCAGGCGGGTTCCCGCAAGCCATGCACCATATAAAGCGCAGCTTCGCATTTCGACGTCACCGGGAGACTCGACGACTTTGGGTAATGATGCTCCCAAAGCGCGAATCGACTCTTCCGCCAACAGGCCGATGATGGGATTGGCATCCTCCGCGTACAACGCTTCGACGGCGTGCGCCATGGCGTTGATGCCCGATGCCGCGGAAATTCCCGCGGGCAAGGAAAGCGTCAATGAAGGGTCGTACAATACGGTACGAGGCAAGACGCGAGCGTCGCGGCCCGTCCGTTTCAGACGTCCTTCCGTGATGCCGAAAATCGGCGTCATCTCCGAGCCTGCATATGTCGTCGGTATCGCGATGATCGGAAGGGTGGACGTGAGTGCTATCGCCTTGCCGAGTCCGATCGTCGAGCCGCCACCAATCGCCACGCAGCAATCCGCTTCGAGGTCTCTGGCCATTTCGCACGCCCCATGGGCAACTTCCGCCGGTACGTGCATGACGGCTTGCGCGCATACACCGGCGGCGCGTGCACCCAATATGTCTTTCACCCGGTTTGCAAGCGGTAACTGTTCGGGTGTCGACAGGATAAGAGGCCGTTTCAAAAAGACTGCTCGGCAGGTCTGAAGATGTTCCAGCAGACGAGCGCGCAACCAAGTTTAAGGAATGCCTCGTGAATGTCGGCTCGACGCTCGAAGCGAATGCGAAGACGACG